>Ga0208768_1000142_pt1 | contig 54470 bp, 43 predicted proteins | sample AntAceMetag02UK1_FD_184760 | JGI IMG/M metagenome (GOLD analysis project Ga0208768, IMG submission 184760) | Saline lake microbial communities from Ace Lake, Antarctica - Antarctic Ace Lake Metagenome 02UK1 (SPAdes) (version 2) | ecosystem: Environmental > Aquatic > Non-marine Saline and...
ATATTAAAGGCTTCTACTCCAGAACCAAGAAGGATGTCATTAACATACTCTTCAAGTGTCAAACCAGAAGTAACAGTTTGAGCAATCATTCCTGCAGGCATGGCAAGGGAAATGATTAGTAGTTTCAGGTAAAGGTTTTTCATGTGATGTGGCGCTTTTCCTACATTCAATAGGAAGACTCTTGATTTAACCGGAAGGTTGCTTGCTTAAATTAATATTTTGAATGTCTAAAATAAGGAATTTGTAAGATTCTAAACAAACAGACCTTTCTAATCTTGAAAAGCTAAATTGCATCCAAAATAACCTCATGCCCAACAGCACACCTGAAGACGTTTTTGGCGAAGCATTTAAAGCCTATTTGAACAGCAAAGAATGCGCAGATTTCCGCGTAATTATTGATGGCGAACTTCAAGACCCGTTGCCTGTTTCTTATTTTTTTCGACCTGTAGAAGAAATGCCCGATCTAGAACGTTTCGCCTTAGATTTAGTTGAAGGAAAGATTTTAGATGTAGGTGCTGCTGCGGGGTGTCACTCCCTTATATTACAAGAGCATTATGACACTACAGCACTCGAAATCAGTGAAAAAGCCTGCGATGTAATGAAGAGCAGGGGTGTTAAAAAAATTGTCTGTTCTGATTTCTTCGCCTATTCAAATGAGCAATTTGACACCATTCTTTTTTTAATGAACGGCTTGGGCATTGGCCAGGATGCCGAAGGAACTATTGCATTGCTAAAACATGCCAAGAGTTTATTAACACCTGATGGATTCATTCTTGGAGACAGTTCTGACATCTCCTACTTTAAAAATGAGGACGAAAAAAAAGGAGGCGACGCCTCCTTTTCACAAGAATATTTTGGAATAGTTCAATTCGAGCTTCAGTGGGAAAAGCTAACAACTTCTTTTCCTTGGATTTACCCTGACCCCTCTTTCTTAGAAAGATGCGCCACCGAAGCTGAATTGCAAATGTCAATCATTGCGGAAGGAGCTCATGACGATTTCCTTCTAAGATTTGATCATCTGTAGTCCTCTAGTTTGACAGCTAGCTTTTTTCTCGCATGAAAAATTCTACTTTTCACTGTACCCATCGGTATACCTAATGTATCAGCAATTTCATCATAGTGATATCCTTCGATGAACATTGTAAAAGGAACTTTAAAATCTTTTGTAAGATCACTGATCGCTCCTCTGATATCTTTTTCGCTTATCTGAGTAGTCACAGAATCAAAACTATAATCTTGAGACGCATTGATAAAATAATTGTTATCTGTGCTGTCTGTAATTGTGTTTTGAAACTTCTTTCTCTTGTAGTTGTTGATGAAAATATTCCGCATAATCGTGAACAACCATCCTTTGATGTTCGTCCCCTCCTTGAAGTTGTTCTTATACCTCAATGCTTTTACAAAAGTATCTTGTATTAAATCATTGGCGTCTTCGCTGTCTTTGGTGAAACTGTAGGCGAAACCACGAAGAAATTCAGTGTTGCTCGTAAGCAGCTGGTTAAATTCGATTGATGACATGTTTCTTTGTTTAACTATTCCACGCAAAGATTAAACATAATCACTCATGACGCAAGGTTTTGTTTAACTATTTCTTATATTCGTTAAACATTGTTAAACAACACATCTCAATGTGCTGACTGTAAGGCTGTTATGGATAGTGGGTGCGGGAATACACAATATTCATCTTAGAGGTATAGAATGATGGACTAGGCCTAAAAAATCCCTTGAACTAAGTCGCCCCCATTGCTGTAAACCTTTATCAAATCAGGGTTTGGAGAATCAATACCGACCAACATTCTTCCAGCAATATGAAATTTACAATTGAATTGCTGAAACTCACGATTGATCCGATCTAGGTACTGAGAAATGTGTTTTGTTGAAGGCGTTGTGGTAGAGTATGAAACAAAATTGACATTTGGATGACGCTTGACAATCTCAAAAAGATCTTCAAACGGAACGCTTTGGCCTAAAAACAAACTTTTAAACCCATTTTTCCGAGCAATGTAATGCACGAGCAAAAGACTTATTTCATGAATTTCGCCTTGGGGCAAGTACATGACATGTGTTACTTCTGACGTAGATGAGACACCTTGAAAATCATCTGTTAAGGAAAAGAGTTTTTGGCGAATGAGATTTGAAATAAAATGCTCCTGAGCAGGACAGATGGTGTTTGTTAACCACAATATCCCTACCTGGGTTAAAAAAGGAATGAACAAACCAGTGAACGTTGCTTCTACTCCATGCTCATCAATGTATCCATTGGTAATGTTGTAGAAGAGCTCCTCATCATAATTGAGCATACTGATTTTCAGCATGTTTAAAAAATGATGTTCTTGTGTTTCCTTGGCACTTGCTTCGCGAATGACGTCCAGAACCTCTTCTTCCTCCATTTCAGCGATCCGAGAAATTTTGTATCCCAGCTGATTCAAGAGACCTACGTTCAGCAATTTCTTTAAATCTGAATCTGTGTAGAAGCGAATATTCGTTGACGTTCGACTGGGCTCTAATATACCATAGCGCTGCTCCCAAACACGAATTGTGTGGGCTTTGATTCCTGAAAAAGTTTCTAAGTCTTTAATTGAATATTCTTGCATAACATCTACAGCTCAAAAACATAAACATTGAACTATCCATTTTGTTCGCACTCATTTATTGAGCTGCTTGATAGAATGTTCTAGTGCACTATCTTCACAATTTAAACTCAAACTTGTTCACCGAAGTTAAGAATAGGTAAACCAATATCGAATAAAATGCACATCATTCTTTTTGAAGACAATTTCAGGCATCAATTCTTACCTCTTGTGTTCACACGTCCCGTAGGTGAACTTAGAGTTGGAATCAGAACACTTTCCCAACAATGGAAAGCTCTTTTGCCTTCTTCGACATTGTGCCACGCTACAGAAGATCATCTAGAAGATGCTTTCCCTTTGCGCATTGAAAGTGAAAACTTGCTGATCAATGCACGCGTCTTACCCACTGCTGAGCTTCAAGCTCACCTCACGAAATTAGAGATTGGGACAGCCCTCTATTTAGGGGATGAACTCATTGCTGCGAAGCTAAGCGAAGCTGACACAACCCAATGGCAGAGCAAACGTGAATTCCCTTCAAATCTCAAAAGTATTGCTGTTGGAGCAAAAATGCTGACTCACATTACCCAACTTTTCGCTTGGAACGAACTTGCCATTCGCACTGAGTTCGAACGCATGAATAAAAGAGAATCAGCTCCTATTTCGTCAACTGTAACGGTGATTGGAGACAAGAGTCTCGTTTTCATTGAAGATGGTGCTTCGGTTGAAGGCTGCTGGTTAAACACCAAAAAGGGCCCCATATATATAGGTAAAGACGCAACGGTGATGGAAGCATCAGTGATCTATGGCCCATTCGCCCTATGCGAGCATGCAACCGTTAAGGCTGGAGCCAAAATATACGGTGCCACAACCATTGGTCCGCATAGCAAAGTGGGAGGCGAAGTATCTAACTCTGTCATTCAAGGCTACAGCAACAAGGCCCATGATGGTTTTCTGGGCAACTCAATTATAGGTGAATGGTGCAACATAGGCGCAGATACCAATACCAGTAATTTAAAGAACAATTACTCAGATGTAAGTATCTGGAATTATGAAGACAAAGCTTATCCTTCTTCTGGACTCACCTTCTGTGGATTGATTATGGGTGATCATTCTAAATGCGGAATCAACACTATGTTCAATACAGGAACTGTGGTTGGCGTGAATGCGAATATATTCGGAAGTGGTTTTCCTCCAAAATTTATCCCTTCATTTTCTTGGGGAGGGGCGTCTGGGTTTGTTGAGTATGACTTTCATAAAGCCCTAGAAGTAGCCGAAAAAGTAATGGCGCGGCGAAAAATCAAATTGGGGTCACAAGATCAATCAATCTTGCGTCATATTTTTGACACTTCGGCACATTTCCGAAGCTAAGACCGACAAAATTTCCGAATGTTTGCGTTGGCACAAGCTTTGACAAAGCCTAGGTAGCACGAAATTGCAATCACTTTTGATGGCAATATGACATTTTGACCAATTATGGCATTTGAAGACGAATTTTTGAATTTGACAGATATAAAAGATCATGATTTCATTCCGCTCATTTCTCCCGAAGACGAGGAGGCAATGAATGAAGAGAAATCTCCTGAGATTATTCCAATTTTACCCTTAAGAAATACCGTGCTTTTCCCAGGGGTTGTGATCCCTATTACGGTTGGGAGAGACAGATCAATTCGCCTGATTAACGACGCTCACAAATCAGATAAAATCATTGGTGTTGTCTCTCAATCTGATGGCGACATTGAAGAGCCTACCGCTGTTGACCTGAATAAAGTAGGAACGGTTGCCGTTATTGTGAAAATGCTCAAAATGCCTGACGGCAGCACAACGGTGATCATTCAAGGCAAAAAGCGTTTTGAATGGCTAGAAATGGTTGAAGAGCAACCTGTGATGAAAGCGCGCATTCGTGAATTCAACGAACGCGAAAGCAAAGCAACTGAAAACGAACGAAGCGCACTTCAAGATAGCCTCAAGGAATTGGCCTTGAAAATCATCCAGAAGTCGCCAAACATTCCTTCAGAAGCGGGTTTCGCCATAAAGAACATTGAAAGTCTTTCATTCTTGGTCAATTTCATTTCTTCCAACATGAATATCAAAGTGGAAGAAAAACAGCGCTTGCTAGAAATAACAGACCTTAAAGAACGCGCAGAAGAGGCATTGAAATTAATGACCCTCGAATTGCAAATGTTAGATTTAAAGAATGACATACAGTCAAAGGTAAAAACCGACATTGACAAGCAGCAGCGTGAATACTTCTTGAACCAACAATTAAAGCAAATTCAAGAAGAGCTAGGTACAAATCCTTCCAAAGACGACATTGAACTCAAACGCAAACGCGGTTTGAAGAAAAAATGGTCGAAATCAGTGAAGGAAACCTTTGACAAAGAATTGAAGAAACTTGAACGAATGAATCCGCAAAGTGCTGAATATTCTGTTCAAACCAACTATGTTGAGCTCCTGCTTGATTTGCCCTGGAACCATTACAGTGATGACGACTTCAATCTAAAACATGCGCAAGAAATTCTTGACCGGGACCACTACGGACTCGAAAAAGTAAAAGAGCGCATCATTGAACACCTTGCTGTTTTGAAAATCAAGGGCGATATGAAAGCGCCAATCATTTGCCTGTATGGACCTCCAGGAGTTGGGAAGACCTCTCTTGGTAAGAGTGTAGCTGAAGCTTTGGGCCGAAAATACATGCGCATGAGCTTGGGTGGCCTGCGTGATGAAGCTGAAATACGCGGACACCGGAAGACCTACATCGGCGCGATGCCAGGAAGAATCATCCAAAACATCAAAAAAGCAGGAACCTCGAATCCTCTTTTTGTACTCGATGAAATTGATAAGTTAGCAAGAGACGCACATGGTGATCCTTCTTCTGCAATGTTAGAAGTATTAGACCCTGAACAAAACAGCACATTCTATGACAACTATGTTGAAATAGATTATGACTTGAGTAAAGTGCTTTTTGTAGCCACTTGCAATAATTTAAGTACCATTCAACCTGCCCTTCGAGACCGAATGGAAATCATTGAAGTATCTGGTTACACCGTTGAGGAAAAAGTAGAAATTGCGGTACGTCATCTCTCACCAAAACATCTGAAAGAGACTGGTATAAAAGCTGATCAGATTTCCATTGGGACTGATGTGATTGAGCGCATCGTCATAGAGTACACCAATGAGAGTGGGGTTCGTGGCCTAGATAAACGCATTGGGAAAGTTGTTCGTTTCAGAGCCAAGCAAATTGCATTGGAAGAAAAATACAACGTTATTGTGGCCATCGAAGACCTTGTTAAAATATTCGGCCCTAGCCATGAAAAAGACAAGTACCAGGGCAATGACGTTGCTGGAGTAGTTACAGGCTTGGCATGGACTCCTACAGGTGGAGACATCTTATTTATTGAGACTTCACTGACGAAAGGAAAAGGCAAGCTCACTTTAACTGGGAATTTAGGAGATGTGATGAAAGAATCTGCCGTGCTTGCTCTGGAGTACCTTAAAGCACACTCAGAACACCTTGGCATTGAGCAAGAAGTTTTTGACAAATGGAACGTTCACATTCACGTTCCTCAGGGTGCCATCCCAAAAGATGGACCTTCAGCTGGAATTACCATTTTAACGGCCCTCGCCTCTGCTTTTTCACAGAAGAAGGTCAAGAAATACTTGGCCATGACAGGAGAGATTACACTTCGCGGAAGTGTTCTACCTGTTGGAGGCATAAAGGAGAAAATATTGGCCGCGAAACGAGCGGGGATAAAGGAGATTATTCTTTCTGAACGCAACAGAAAAGACATTGAGGAAATCAATGAGCGCTACTTAAAAGGATTGACATTCCATTACGTTAAAGGTATGATTGACGTGATTGACAAAGCCCTAATAGAAGAGCAAGTTGTAAACCCCCTTAAAATTGTATAAGCACTGCAAGGCTGAGTTTCAGAACCAAACTCAGCCTTTTTTTCTTCTCAAAAATCCTAGCTTTGCGGGAGAAGGAGATAACAATAATTGACGCGTGTGCAATAAGCATTCGAACAAGACGTTTCTGATAGTGTTAACCACAACTGTGAAAAAGACCCTACTACTTTTTGTGTTTTTATTCTTTGCTTTTTACGCACAGAGTCAAACAGGCGGACAAACCGTCTTCAATTCATTAACTATTCCTACTTCTGCCAGGGCAGCGGCCATGGGTGGAGCATTGCCAACGATTAGAGACGGCGATTTAAGTTTAGCTCTTTTCAATCCAGCACTCCTTGATTCTTTGAGCCACCAAAAAGCAAGTCTTTCATATGTAAATTATTTCAGTGATGTCAACCTTGGCTATGCGGCGTATGCGCATCATTTAGACAGCTCTAGCATCACCCTTTCGGGTGCCATTCAATATGTAGATTATGGCCAGTTCACAGAAAGAGACGCCTCTGGTTTGGAGATTGGTTCATTCAATGCAGGAGATTACGCTTTGGTAATAGGAGCCGCCATGCCGGTAGACTCCCTTTTTACCATTGGAGTAAACATCAAAGGAATTTACAGCAGTTTAGCCAATTACGATGCTTGGGGCTTGGCCATTGACGCGGGCGCCACATACTACAATCCTGAAAAGAAGTTTTCTGCATCACTTGTTGTTCAGAATTTGGGTTACCAAATTAATGGCTACCGTGATAATATGAGAGATACATTGCCCGTGAATTTGCAGTTTGCAATTGCAAAACAGCTCAAGCACGCACCATTTCGGTTTTCGCTGGTTTTTGACCAACTACAGCAATGGGATTTAACTGATGGTCAAGAACCAGTAACAATTGTAGACCCTATCACAGGAGATGTTATCTCTGAAGGGAATTCGCAATTTGGAGACAAGCTAATGCGCCATGTTATTTTCGGAACCGAAGTGCTCCTTGGAGATAATTTCAGTGTAAGTGTAGGCTACAATTACAGACGAAGACAAGAGTTGAAATTAGAAGACAGACCCGGAACAGCGGGACTTTCTTGGGGACTTGGTGCTAAAATCAACAAATTCTCCATTGCATATGGTAGGGCTGTTTACCATTTAGCTGGCCCTTCAAACCATTTCACTGTAACCACGCGCATTTCAGATTGGTGATAGGTTGCTAAGACTGGCCAAATGCGGTATATTTACCGGAAATTCTGAGTCTAGTGAGAAAGAAAATCAACATTGCCATAGACGGCTACTCCTCTTGCGGAAAAAGCACTTTGGCGAAAGCATTGGCCAAAGAATTGAACTACTTATACATTGACTCAGGTGCAATGTACAGAGCCATCACCCTTTTTGCATTGAAAAACCAAGGCTTCAAAAATGATGAGGTTATGGTTGATAAAATGCAATCAATCATTGATAACGCCTACGTCACTTTCAAATACAATACAGACAGTAAGCAAGTTGATACCTTTCTCAATGGCGTAAATGTTGAAAAGGAAATCAGAAGCATGCAAGTTTCAAAGTATGTGAGCAAAATCGCCGCCCTCTTTGAAGTCCGAAAAAAGCTTGTTCGTTTGCAGCAGCGGATGTCTGAAACAAAGGGTGTTGTAATGGACGGGAGAGACATAGGTACTGTGGTACTTCCAAACGCTGAGTTAAAGTTCTTTATGACTGCAGAACCTGATGTTCGAGCTCAAAGAAGATTTGACGAACTGCGTTCAACGGGCGTGGAAGTCACCCTCGAGGAAGTGACTGCAAATGTGAAAGAAAGAGACTACATTGACTCTAACAGAGAACATGATCCGCTGAGACAAGCGGAGCAAGCCGTTGTAGTAGATAACTCGAATCTGACACTGGACGAACAGTTCACATTCATTATGGGACAAGTATCAAAAGCGCTTGAATCAGCTGCGCTTACTTCGTAAACGGCACGGACATTGTGCGTTTACTTACGAATGTTGAAAACTGCTGAATGGTCAATTTAAAAGGCCTTTCTTGCGTTCTACCTTCGAACGATACTTTGATGTCCATTTTGATGAAGAAACTGATTCCATTTTTCTGTATTACGATTGCTTTTTTAGGGACCCTAGATTTGGCTGCGCAGCAAAGCAGTAAGGTTATTCCCGAATTCAGGAGAGTTCAAACTCCTTGGGCAGACTCTGTTTTACTTTCAATGACCCTTGAACAAAAAATTGGTCAGCTCTTCATGGTTGCGGCCTATAGCAACCGAGATCAAGAACACATTGATGAAATAAAAGGACTGATTGAAAATCAGCACATTGGCGGTTTAATTTTCATGCAAGGGGGGCCGCTTCGTCAAGCAAATCTCACAAACTATTATCAAGAAATAAGCACCACTCCCCTTCTTCTATCTATGGATGCTGAATGGGGTCTAGGAATGCGACTAGATAGTGTGCCATTTTTCCCAAGACAAATGACATTGGGGGCCACTTATGATGATGATTTGGTTTACGATTTCGGGAGATTACAAGGGAAACAACTTCGCCGAATGGGGGTGCATGTTAGCTTCTCTCCAGTGGTAGACATCAATAGTAACGCTGCAAATCCTGTCATTGGGAACCGCTCGTTTGGTGAACTGAGAGAACAAGTTGCTCAATTGGGCGAAGCCTACATGAAAGGTCTACAAGACGAGCATGTGTTGGCAAATGCAAAACATTTTCCAGGACATGGAGACACTGACAAAGACAGCCACAAGACCTTGCCTTCTATTTTACATTCCAGAGCAAGACTAGACAGCATTGAACTGTACCCTTTCGAACAATTGATCCAGCATGGAGTTGGCAGCATCATGGTTGCTCATTTAGAGGTGCCTGCCTTAGATCCTGCTCCCGGAATTCCAACCACCTTGTCTCCCAAAGTGGTCACTGATCTACTTCGAAATGAGATGGGATTTGATGGACTTGTTTTCACTGACGCCTTGAACATGGAAGGTGTAGCAGCAATTGCTGAACCTGGAGATGCTGAATTTCGGTCATTGATCGCAGGAAACGATGTCCTTCTGTTTGCTGGTGATGTTCCTTTAGCCATTGAACGCATTCTTAAAGCGATTGAAAAGAGTGAGATTTCAGTTGGCCAGATTGATGAGCATTGTTACCGCATACTGCAGGCAAAAGAGTGGTGCGGACTGAATGATTTGAAGCCCGTCAAAACCCCAGGACTTATTGCCGACCTTAATAATTCTGAAGCGAAATCGATTCAACGGAGGCTTGTTGAAAGCTCTTTAACGGTGCTCAAAAACGATGGCTCATTGCCCATTAAACAATCTTGGCCTAGTTCTATAGCGGTCCTTTCTATTGGAACGGAGGTACAAAACCCTTTCACTGACCGGTTCTCAGATTTGATTGCAGCTGATTATTTCAGTCTCCCAAAGAATCCAGACTTCAATACAAGTCAACAAATGGAATCTAGGCTTGCCGAATATGACCTTGTGATTGTTAACTTCCTAGGTGCCAGCAATCGTCCATCCATAAATTTTGGTGTTTCCAACCAAAGTGTTCGCATCGTAAACGCCATCAATGCAAAGACCAAGGTTGTAATTAACCTCTTTACGAATCCGTATGCGCTGAAGCAAATGCGCGGAATTGAAAAAGCGGAATGCATCTTAGTGGCATATCAAGATGATTCACTCACACAAACCATTTGCGCTGAAGCGCTTGCTGCAGGGGCATTCGCATTGGGGAGCCTCCCCGTAACCGCTAGCGTTCATTTCCCAGTAGGACTTGGCCTTCCTTTGAGCACACTCACTAGACTTCGGCATACGTATCCTGAATTTGTAGGCTTAGACACGCGTGACCTCGCCCGCATAGATAGCATTGCACAAAACGGCATTCAGGAACAAGCTTATCCCGGATGCAGAGTACTTGTTATAAAGAATGAAAGCATCATCATAGATCGGAGTTATGGACATCTGACCTATGAGAATAAGGAACCGGTCACCCGAAATACGGTTTATGATTTAGCGTCCATCACAAAAATAGTTGCTTCTACCGCGGCATTGATGCGCTTGTACGATGAAGGACAAATCAATTTAGATTATAGCTTATGTGATTACGTTGCACTGCCTGATACAGCCGCATGTTACAACGTAAATCTGAGGGAAATGATGAGTCACTATGCACAACTCCCCGCATGGATTCCGTTCTATTTAGAAACCATGAACAGTGGTAAAATTCGTCCTGAGCTTTATAGAGAGCGCGCTGTCCCTGGATTTTCAACACTGGTAGCTGATGACCTCTATATTAAAGATAGTTATGTAGATTCTATTTACGCCATGATTGCTGGAGCTGCATTGCGGTCACAGAAGGAATACAAGTATAGTGACCTAGGTTATTACTACGTCAAGTCAATGATTGAAAGTATTTCAGGAGTGCCATTAGAAAGGTTTGTAGACTCTGTTTTCTATCAACCAATGGGGTTGCAGTCAATGGGCTACTTGCCTTTAAATAAAATGAAAAAAGACATTATTGCTCCTACTGAGTATGATCTGTTTTACAGAAAGCAGCTCATTCAAGGTCACGTTCATGATCCGGGAGCAGCTATGATGGGAGGAGTTGGCGGACATGCAGGTGTTTTTTCTACCGCTGAAGATTTAGGAATCTTGATGTATATGTTCATGAATAACGGCAACTATGGGGGCGTTCAGTACCTAAACCCAAGCACTTTAGATGAGTTCACAAGCTGTCAATTTTGTGATGAAGGAAATAGACGGGCAATTGGGTTTGACAAGCCATCATTGGAAAAAAATTCAGGTCCAACGTGCAACGCTGTATCTGCTCTTAGTTTCGGGCATTCAGGTTTTACAGGAACTCTTGCTTGGGCAGACCCAAAAGAAGACCTCGTTTATGTATTTTTGTCGAACCGAGTATATCCGAATGCTGACAACACAAAATTGTTGAAGATGGACATTCGAACAGACATCCAAGAAGTCATCTACGATGCAATCAGGAAATCGAAATTGCGTCAAAACCATGATCTATTGGGAGTTTCCAGTGAAAACTAATCACCCCAGCTAGATAAAAAATGAAGATAGGTATTGTTTGTTACCCAACGTTTGGAGGTAGCGGTGTTGTAGCCACAGAATTAGGCAAAGCACTCGCAGTTAAAGGACATGAAATTCACTTTATAACCTACAACCAACCAGTTCGATTGGGGAGTTTCCGCAAAAATATATTTTACCACGAAGTTTCCATTTCTGAATACCCCCTTTTTGACTACCCTCCATACGAGCTTGTTCTTGCAAGTAAAATGGTAGATGTAGCGCGGTATGAAAAGCTTGATCTTTTGCATGTTCATTATGCTATTCCGCATGCATCAGCAGCTTATACAGCGAAAAAAATACTCGAGGTTGATGGCATTTCACTTCCCGTTGTCACAACCCTCCACGGAACCGATATTACCTTGCTAGGCAGAGACCGAAGCTTTGAATCAGTGATCAGTTTCGCCATTAATCAAAGTGACGCTGTAACGGCTGTTTCTAGTAGTTTGAAGAATGACACCTACAAGCTCTTTGGCGTAAATAAAGACATTTCCATTATCCCAAATTTCGTTTGTAATGATCAGTTCAATTTCGGCATAAACGAGGAATTAAGGAAGGAACATGCCCCGAATGGGGAAAAAATTCTCACACACATTTCGAACTTCAGAGCCGTAAAGCGTGTTGAAGATATAATCCATATTTTTTCAGAGGTTCGAAAAAAGGTTCCCAGCAAGTTAATACTCGTAGGCGATGGTCCTGAAAGGTCACGTGTTGAGCAACTGTGCAGAGAACTTCGCACGTGTGAGGATGTGATCATGTTAGGGAAGCTAAAAAACCCAACTGAAGTGCTTTCAATTGCTGATCTATTCCTTTTGCCATCAGAGTCTGAGAGTTTTGGACTTGCGGCATTGGAAGCTATGGCAGCATCTGTGCCAGTTATCAGCACCAATACAGGTGGTTTGCCTGAAGTGAATCGCCATGGAGTAACTGGAATGATGAGCGACGTTGGAGACATAGAAGACATGGTGAAAAACACCCTCTTTCTCTTAGAAGATGAAGCGCGTCTGGCGAAGTTTAAAAAGCAAGCAAAACAACGTGCTTTAGACTTTGATTTAAAAATAGTTTTACCAATGTATGAAGCACTTTACGAGCTACTTTTAAAAAAATAGCAGCATGGAATTAAAACCAAAATACATCAGTGAACGCGTGAGTTTTATGCGCAAACCAGATGAGCTTACGGTTGTTGTTTCTCAGGAAATCCCAAAGAAAAAGGAAGCGTTGTTGTTCTCGTGGCTTATGATGTGGGTTGTTCTTGGTGGGGTTTACATGTATTATTGGTTCATCAGTGAACCTGAGTCTGATCAAAAGGTTTTCTTCATGGTTGTACTCGCTTTTTGGGCATTCTTCCTTTATCGAATCGGGAAAGTATTCTATTGGCGAAGAGCGGGCAGAGAATTAATCCGTGTAAAAGAAGAAACAATCACCATAAAAAATGCCTTTGGTAAATATGGGAAGGCAAAGTTGTATCAAATTGAAAACGTTAAAAAATTCGGGACTATCCCCTATGACTTCACAAAATTCGGACAGTTTCTAGATCGGTCATTCTGGGAAATGGGAGGAGAAACAATTGGTTTCGAGCACTTTAACAAAGGGGTAGCTTTCGGGAAGCAGCTTTCAGCGAATGAATCTAAACAACTCGCGAAAATTGTCTTGAAAGCAATGGAAGAAATCCCCCGAAATTTCCAGAAAAAAATTGACGATATTCGCCAGAGCGACTGAAATTCAGACCCCTTTTACTCAATACCATAGAGAAATCTCTTCATCTATAGATCACTATTATGCTTCGTCTAATCATCAGAACTTTCCTTTTTATTCCTTGTGTTATTCTTATTTCAGGATGCGCTACCATTTTAAATGGTAAAACACAGAAACTGAAAATCTCAACGAATGACACAAATACAACTGTTTACATTGATGAAGTTGAAACACCAATCGACACGGAATACCAAAAAATGACGCGCGATGGAAGAACCCATCAGGTCAAAGTTGAAATGGATGGGTATAAATCCGAATACTATGTGCTTTTTCAAGAAAAGCGCTCCCCACTCTACATTATATCTTGGATCCCCTTTGGTATTCTTTCTGCCGTTCCCCCTCTAGCAGACAATGGAAAAAAAGCTTTTGACTATGCTAAAACCCTTAATTATGAAATCAAAAGACCTATTGCGCGAAGATCAGATGACGAAAAATACATCTACCTCAACAATACAGCCATTGACGTTCAAGGAGAAGATTTAAAGTTCTCTTCAATTACCTGGAGAAACTACCGCAAAGGTGCGATGCATATCAGATACTCTTACCAGAACTTTGACGACGACATACAGGTTTCGAATTCTATTTTTGCTGATCTACTCAATGGCTACCTGGAAACGAATGGCTATTTAGATTCAACTGAAAGCATTTTTCAAAATAAAACGAATACACTCTACATCAGCTCCACTATAAAAGAAATTGAAATCCTTCAAGTTCGCAACAGCCGCAACTGCAACTTCATAGAAGCAAACGTCTCTATGACTTGGCAGCTTGAAGACATTTATAAGCAAACGCTTTACACCTCAGAAATAGTATCAAAATCAGGTCAGCTTTCTTGGCACATGAATAATGAACCTGTGCAAATGGCCATTGAAGATGCTGTAACCAATGGTTTCTTAAGTTTCTTGGACCAAGAAGCAGTTATTGAGTTTAAAAAGCTTTCTGAAGCACAAGACATTCAAGTTTTTGAGGACATCGTTTTAGCACAACCAAGCAGTCCTATCAATTCCCTTTCGGAGGCGATGGAGTCTACCTTCACCATCATTAGCAAAGAAGGACATGGAAGTGGGTTTCTAATTTCTACTGATGGATATTTGATTTCTAACTTCCACGTAGTTGCAAATGCCACAGAATTAAAAGCGCGAAGCAACACTGGAGAAGACTTTGCCATTGAAGTGATTCGTGCCAATGAGCAGCAAGACCTTGCATTGTTAAAAATTGATTTCGAATCAGCCGTTGCTTTTGAACTCCCAACTGAACGAAACTTCAAGATTGGTCAAGAAATTTACGCCATTGGAACACCTACCTCTATTGAACTTGGAAATTCTCTTGCGAAAGGAATTGTATCAAGTGTTCGGAAGGTTGAAGATGTCTCATACATACAAACTGATGTGAGCATCAGTCCTGGGAATTCAGGGGGCCCTTTGGTCAATTTAGAGGGCCAATTAACTGGTGTTGTGAACTCAAAGCTCATTGGATTCGGTGTTGAAGGAATTGCATTTGGCACCCCAGGTGAATTGATTTTAGATTTCCTGAAATTGAAGTATTAAAACCAGAACTACAGTAGTTAGCCCTCTTTGGTATCGGATCCTGTTGTTTTGTTAAAGCGAGTCAATCTGTTACAAATACTACTGAGAATGAATTTGAGGTACTTCCTAATCTCTTTGTGTTTCCTGAGTTATATCTGTTCTACGTTTGGACAAAGTCAACAAAATGTTGAACTCAATCTAGTGGCTCCTGATTATGACGTTTTAGTTGATTCCCAAGAATTGGCTACGCTAAACATTTATAGCGCTATGCCAAAAAGGCCCCTCACTATTCAAAAAAATCCATGTGAGGCTTCTCAAGTTGTCTTTTCGCAATCGGGTATGCGCAGTGTTTACAATGTATTTCGAGCAGACCTAAGTCCGAAAGGTGGTTCATCTTCAAATTGCAAATCTTGGAAATATAAGAATCCCTATGTTCTAGAAGCCAATGAAGTTCCGTTGTATGATTTTTCTGCATCCAACATTCACTTTGAACTTGACTCATTTTCGTTTTCTAGTAAAGGGCTATACATCGAACACGATGAATTTGGGGGTGCCTTTTCAATTAACCATACTGATTCTGTTGCATTTGAAGAATCTACTGGCCAAACGCTGACCGATTATTACGCTTTGGATTTGTTCGAAGAGGCCATTAAATCTGAATTTCTATTGAAAAACTCAGAAAACACTACTCCACTGATAGTGAAGGCAAGACTGAAAGACATTGACCACGTTAGAAATAACCATTATGGCATTGGGTCAGACAAAGTGGTTGTCACAATCATTTGGAACATAAAAAGTACCGAGGGAAGAACGATGCATAGAGCTACCAGTACTGGTGAGTGCAAAGGAATTCTAGAGGGTCAATTTGGCCCATCTTCGAAGGACTATGCCATTACAGAGGCGGTTAAAAATGCACTTCACAATTTTGTTGGCGAACAAACAGATGAACTTGATAAACTTTTCGCGCAAGAAAATTGGGAAGCACTGCCATTATCAAGTGCTGAAAGCCAAGTTGTAGACCTTGAAACTGCCCTTCAATCTATTGTGTCTGTAAAATGTGGAGACCGACTTCTGAGCGGTATTTTCATCAATTCTGAAGGCATCATACTTACTGATTCTTACGTCATGCTCAATGATTCATTGGAGGTAACAGTCATTACAATGGATCAACAAGAGCATTCATCGGTTATTTTAAGAAAACGATCAGACTTGAGCTTAATGGTACTCCAAATAGAGGTAGAAAGCCCCTATTACCTCACACTGCCAAATGAAAAAGAATATGAACTTGCTGAAAAAGTTTTCGCTATCAGCAATCCAGACCCACAACTGGGACAGTCATTGTCAATGGGGATTATCTCTGGGCAGAGGATCATTGAAGGAGTGCATTACTTGCAATCTGATGTGAAAATTTCTCCCTCTAGTTTTGGGGGTGCATTGGTGAATGCAGAGGGCACTAAATTTTACGGACTTTTATCAGATAAAAGCGTTGGATTAGGCGTAAGTGGATTGGTGTTTAGCATCAGTGCTGACACCATCAAAACACTACTCAGATTGGAGTAATGCTTCAATTGCCGCAAAATACCCCAGGGTCCCAATGCCTGATATAATGGCCTTACAAACAGCGGCCGTTAATGAAATACGTCTAAAATCTTCTCTCTGATATACATTGGAGATGTGCACCTCAACTACAGGGGCATCAATTGAACTAATGGCATCTCTGATTGCTACAGACGTATGTGTATATCCGCCTGGATTAATCACAATCCCAAGAGCTGAAAACCCTTCTTGGTGTAAGAAGTTAATGATTTCCCCTTCAACGTTGCTCTGATAATAGACCAATTCAACTTCAGGAAACCTTCTTTTCGCTTGTTCAAGAACAGACTCAAAGCTTTGATTTCCGTAGACCTCTGGCTCGCGTTTTCCTAATAGATTTAAATTAGGGCCATTGATGATTGCAATTCGTTTATTCAAGATTCACCGGTTTAAAAGCGTTTACAAACAGCACATTTCCAACGTTATCAAATCCATCAAACGTTTGTTCTCCCTTTTCCAAAAGGTCACGGTCATTGAAACCAACTATTGTTAAATCAGCATCTCCTGAATTGGCATTGACTGCTGTTCTATAATCATCATTTACGTCAAGCTTTACAAACTCAATGTTCTTCTGCGAAATAGGAATTCGTCCGTCTTTAATCAAAGATTTCAATCGTTCTTCTTTTTCAAGGCGTTCACCTTCGTGGTATATACTGTAAACGGTCAAATTGCACCCCTTCCAATCTGGGTGCCCCATAAGAATGTAACCCAACAAGATAATTAGATTCGCATTTTCAGCCTCTGTACTGGTGATCCAAAGGTGGATATTTTTTTCAGAACCAAATTCCCTCTGGGTTGACCGAAGCACACAGATGTCGAAATCAACTGCTTTCAGAATCTTAAAGTTGTCTGTGATTTGCTGAATATTCTCGCGCTCATTTTCAGCATACTCAAATACAATCATGTTATTTCCCTTTCCAGAAACTCCGGGGAGTTGAACACTTTGAGCGATGGCACTTGTGTATGACGGTGAAATAATTGTATCTAGGTAAACCCTGCTTTTCACATTTTGAGCGAGCTGAATAAGTCTTTTTCGCACATCAATTGATTTCGCCTTTGTTTCATTGTTGAGGAACCCTTGAATGAAATGAATGTAGGTTCCAAATCCGTACCGATGCGCCATCCATCTCACCATATCGAAACCCGCTTTTCGCTCAAAAGTATTTCTTGAGATTGAGATCACGAAGGGTCTCCAGTGTTCTTCGTTTTCATTGATGGTCCCTCTTTTCTGAAGTAATAATTGCAAAGCACGTGTCACTTGAAAGATGATTCCTTTGAACAGATTCGCTATTCCTTTTCGCTCTTTATTTCTGAATGACACCCATAGATAAATGAGCACCATTAGCGCAACACTGAACCAAGCGTAAACGGCATTCATTTTAAACATCAGATAGATGCAGAGGAGGCCTCCAAAAAGGGAAACATACCATTTAGAGCGAAAGGTTGGTCTATAACTTGGATCAGCAGACATGTGCTCAAAAAACGAGACCATACAGATGGCGCCATAGGTAAGCATAAAGAACATTGAGATAATAGATGCCACAGCATTTATATCACCCATTGAAACAAATATGAATGCAATCAAACAGGTGACCACAGAAGCGAATACAGGCTCATTTGATTTTGAATTTCCTTTGGATATAAATTTTGAAATTCGCTTTGGGAAAATCTGATCTACTCCCAATGCTTGAAGTGTTCTAGGCGCTATTATAATTGACCCAAGGGCTGAGCTAATGGCTGCTCCTGCTAAGCCAATTGGAATGATGGGGCCCCAAAGCGCAATGTTTTCCATGAACAGTTCGTCTTGAGCAAGGCTTTCAAGCGGAGCTGAATAGTATAACTTCAAGCTCACCCCAATGTAGATTACAATTCCTACAATGGTTGCCCACATCGTTCCTTTTGGAATGCTCTTTTTGGGATCTTTCAAGTCTCCTGAAAGACCTAAACCTGCAGCAATTCCAGTAAAAGCGGGGAAAATGAACGTAAATACTTCAAAAAAGGTGAAACGTTTAATGCTTTCTCCATCTAACCCGAGGATGGCATCAGGAATTGTTGCGCTCCAGTCACTTTGATTTCCGTTACCGGGCCCCGTTCCCAAGAAGAAGAGAATTAGAGAGATGACTAAAACTACTACAACTAGGTAAAGCGCCTTCACTCCTACATTGGCGCCTTTGGTTAACATCAGAAGCATGAGAAGGCCTGTAAGTAGGTAATTGACCATCCAGGGCTCAATTAAAATTCCCCAGCGCGTGTCAATGTAAACAAGGAGGCCTCTACAAGAAACGGTAAAAGCGATGACATAGAAAGCGACACTGATGGCTTGACTTAGGTAAAGCGCTATACCGATTGCTCCTCCAATGTTCAGGCCGAATGAACGCGAAATCATGAAATATGCTCCTCCCCCTTCTACTTTTTGGTTGGTTGCTATTTCGGCTACCGCCATGGCAGTAGGAATGGTCACTAAGTGCCCTATTAGAATAATTCCTAATGTGCTTAATAAACCAACATGGGCTATTGAAAAGCCAAATCGCAAAAATAGAATTGCTCCAAGAATTGTACTAATTGCTGTCATAAAAACAGGCAACGTTCCCATCGTACGTTGATTTTTACTAAGACTCACGGTATCGGATAGAAGACGAAAATAAGATTTCAAACCTTACAATCGTCCAAGATGTTAATTGATTAATCTGTTGCGTTCAAGGTTTCACGCTTCCAAGTAGACTCAGTAATTGATCTGCCGTCTTTGAAATAGTAAATGCCTGTTTTAGAAATGATTTTACGGAACGTGTTAACGATGTTACCTCGTTTCACAATACGTTCGATGACCATTTTGTTACCTTCCTCATACGAGCGTTCTTGAACGCCTTCACTAAGGTCTTCTGCTCCATCAGGTAAAATGTAATCTTCCGCGTCTCTGGGACCTATTGATTGCTTGTCAAAGGCCTCTTTGCGTGCATCGTACGATTTCAAGCGTGCTTCATCGCTTTTGTCTGAAAGGAGGTATGCGTTGTTCTCTTTTGCCTTATCAACATTGTATACATTTTCTTCGCGGTACACTTCTTTTCCTTCAGAGATGTCTTTGTAGGCGCGCTTTTTATCAGATGTTTGATCTTCTAGTGAAGCAAGTCTTTCGTCTGCTGCTGCTTGCAAATCACCTGTGTACTTGGCATAGGTATCCTTTTTGAATTCTGAATCTTTTTGATTTTCTAGTCGCACCTGCTCACCATCACCTTTCTGATCTCGGCCTTTCTCTTTACTGTGCTTTACATCATATTCATTTGCCTGGCGAAGTGAAGCACCCCGGGCATTGTATTCAGTTGAATTCGCTTGGTAAGTCTCTTTATCTCGGGAAGAACGGTCGATCTTGGTTTGGCGATAAACATCATTCTCATCAATAGAACGGTGATTTTCACCTTTTGCAATGGCATCTGAACTATTGTCTTCACGTCTTTTATTAGCGTCAGAGGTGTATTCGATTAAATGTTTAGAATACTTATCCTTGTCATTTTCAGAATCATCGATTTTCATTTCACGATTCATTTCTCCATCTCTGTAAATCCGTTCTAGCCTGTCTTCTTTTGAGGCGAGGAGTTCTGCTTGTTCTTGTCTGCGAATTCTTGCATCAGCATTTTCATCAGCAAGAAACTTTTCATAGCTGTCTTTCTTTTCTTCTATGGCATTTTTCTTTGCCCGTTCTTCACTCTCACGTGCCTCTCTGTAGTAACGCTCAGCATCGTCTTCAGTGCTTGAATTCGCTGTATTGGCAAAGTTTTCACTTCTTCTTCTGTCTTCTTCTTCTCTTTCTGCTTTTTCTGCCGCTAATCTTTCACGCTCAAGTTCTTCTTCGCGCAGTCTGCGCTCACGGTCCAACTCTTTTTGATCTTCTTTATCTTGGCGAGCAAGTTGCTCAGCGTCCTCAGCGGCCAATCGCTCAGCCTCTCTTTTTGCTGCTGCCTCAGCTGCAGAATTGTCAGCCAATGCATTTTGTTCTTCAAGCAAATCATCTATTCGCGTGATGCGCGATTTTGGATACTTCTCTTGATTTTTGAGGACTAGAGCTGCTTCGTAATCTTTTTTCGCCGCTTCTAATTGTTCTGAATCGAACTTAGTGTCAGCAGAAGTGATCAACCCCTGGTATTCATTGTTGATTCTTTCTGCTTCAAGTCTTGCTTCATTTTCAGCAGCAGCATCCCCTGCATCAGCGATCGCTGTAGCTAGCAAATCATCAATCTTATCAATGCGTGATTTCGGGTATTTCTCTTCGCTTTTTACTTCGAGAGCAGCCTGGTAGTCCTTTTTCGCCTCTTCAAGCTGTTCAGATTGGAATTTCTCATCTGCTGTAGTAATCAAAGCTTGGTATTCCTTATTAATTCGGTCTGCTTCTGCATTGGCAAGATCTTGAGCCTGATTTCGCCCTGCTTGCGCTGCGAGGTCTGCTAGTATACCCTCAATCTCTGTAATCTTAGCTTTGGGCAGTTTCTCATTTTCTTTGAGTCCTTTAGCTTCTTCAAAATTTCTAAGGGCGACCTGGTATTCTTCGTCCTTCATATTTTTATTACCAAGATCGATTGCCGCTTGGTACTTTGCCTCTAGATCAGCATTTGCCTGGTCTGCTGCTAATTTTTCATCAATGCGTTTTTGCGCTTTCTTAATTTGATCCCGCGGATACTCTTCATTCCCATAAAGCCCTAACGCTTGGTTATAAATGTCAATGGAAACAGCATAATCTTCGTTTTTGAATTTCGAATCAGCATCAGCCACGAGGCCTTCGAACTGTTTACGCTTTTCAATTTCTTCTAAGTCTTTTGCAATTTGATTCAAGAGGTCTTTCGGTTCTCTTTCCTCTGGCTTCAATTCAATGGCTTCTGTTAATGCATCTTGTGCGTTCTCGAAGCTCTTTTTCTTGATATCGTTTTTGGCTTGAGCAAGGAGTCTTTGGTAATTTGCTTCCCTTTCTGCATCGGCATTTGCTTCGGCAAAGGCTGCTTCCGCGTCAGCTAGTTTTTTCTGAACAGGCTCTTCATCGAATAATTTCAGTGCCTCTTCATAATTACCAATGGCATCAGAAAACTTCTTTTCTATCATTTTCTGGTCTCCCTTGGCTACCAGCTCTTCAAATTCTTTTCTAAGCTTTGCCAGCTCTTCTCCTAAATTATCTAGGCGCTCAAATTCAACTTGAATTTTGTCTTGCATTCGAACAGTGTGCCCTTCATCCCAAGACATTGCGTTCTGTTGCGGATCAAATGAAGATTTCCCGATTGGAACATCCAAAATTGAGCTATCAAATCCTTCAATATATTCAAAAAGAGACATATCAAGACTCATCTGAAAACCACCTGCCATATCTTCTTCAGGGATTCCTTTTGTATCTAGCTGAAGTTTCTTGCCGACGTATCCGTCAAGCGAAAAGTTAACTGAGTAGATGTGACCCAACGGAAGTTCAAATTCATATTTACCATTGCCTGGTGTAATGAAATTCTCAAAAGGAGAACCATTTTGAAGTATGGTGATGTCTACACCTTCTAACTTTTTATTGGTGTCAAAGTCTTTTACTGCACCATAAGCCAAGATCACATTATCTTGCGCATACAACTGTTTTCCCGCAGAGAACGCGAGAATGAGCACCAAAAAACTGGTGAAAATCGATTTAATACTTACTTTTCCTTGCATGAAATGAGGTCTATGACCGTACTTACTACAACGTAAAAATACAGAAAAAGATATCTTACGCCCTATAAGTTAGCAAACGTTCACCAAATAAGGCTTTTAAGCTTGTCAAATGAATCGAAAAGAAAACAGTTTTTGGGAAGAAAACTCATTCCTTCTTCCAGCTGATGTGGTCATTATTGGAGGTGGAATTGTAGGGCTCTCAACGAGCATTAAATTGAAGCAAGAACGTCCAGACCTGAGGGTTGTGGTGTTAGATAGAGATCCGTTTGGGTTCGGAGGAACGACGCGAAATGCTGGATTTGCTTGTTTTGGATCTCCATCTGAGGTGCTTTCTGATTTAGAAACCATGGGTGAAGAAGCTGTACTTTCTTTGCTTCAAATGCGCTGGAAAGGATTGACAGAATTGCGAAGACTTCTTGGGGATAAACAAATTGGATATCAAAACTGCGGAGGAATTGAGCTTTTTGAACCGTCAGAAGAAGCTTTGAGTGCGAAATGCTTTGAAGCCCTTCCTAGCTTGAATCGCTTGCTTAAGAGCATCACAAACCAAGAGACCTACATCCCATATCAAGGTCTAAACGACTTGCATTTTAATGGGTTTTCAGCGGCCATAATGAATCCACTTGAAGGATCAATAGATACGGGCAAAATGGCCTATGCCCTTCGAAGTTTGGCCTTGAAAGAAGGTGTTGAATTGTATGCTGGAGTAGAAGTAAAAAGTTTGACTACTGACACCAATTCGAGTTCTGTGAAATTAGCCTTCGGCGAAATTCAAGCAAAGCAAGTTTTGGTTTGCACCAATGGATTTGCGAAGCAACTGCTTCCAAGCCTAGATGTAACTCCGGCGCGAAACCTAGTGCTAATGACCTCTGAGATTCCAGATTTAAATTGGGAAGGAACCTTTCATGTGAAAGAGGGGTACTTTTATTTCAGGAATGTTGGACGAAGGATCCTGATTGGCGGTGGAAGACACTTAGATGATACTTGGTCAACCGCCCCTAATGAGGCCGTCCCTGATCATGTTAAGGCCAAATTGACAGAACTACTTCGTTCACAAATAGTACCGAATTCAAAATTTGACATCACGCATGAATGGACCGGTTACTTAGGCATTGGTGCAAAGCGAAATGTGATTCAAGAATCTATAAACCCCCATTTACATGTGGCTGTGAGAATGGGCGGAATGGGTATTGCAATAGGAAGTCATATTGGTGCTGAATTGGCAAAAACGACCTTACAGCTGCTTTAATAGTAGCTCCTTCAGTTCTGCAAGTCCTTCACTACCACCTTTAAGAATAGCATGAAACCTTCCGTCCCAAGGGAAATCTGGAAGATTGGGATCAACAACATACACTGGAACGTCCACTTGTGCGTAATTCACCAAACTTGCTGCAGGATAAACCTGCAAGGAAGTTCCTACCACAATTAAGACGTCTGCGGTTGCCACTAAATCTATTGCTGGACCTAGCATAGGGACGGCTTCTCCAAACCAAACAATGTGTGGTCTTAGTTGAGAACCCAGTTCACAGAGATCACCCTCTTTTACTTCCCAGTGGGTTGTTTCATAGATCAATGATTCATTTTTAGTGCTTCTAACTTTACTCAACTCACCGTGGAGATGAAGCACATTCGAACTTCCTGCCTTTTCATGCAACCCGTCTACATTCTGAGTAATGATTTGCACATCAAAATGGGCTTCAAGCTCTACCAAAATAGCGTGCCCGAGATTTGGTTGAGCTGATTCTGCTGCTTTTCGTCTCATGTTATAAAAATGGAGGACTTTGCGAAAGTCTTCCTGCCAAGCTTGGGGCGTAGCTACTTCCTCAATGCTATGTCCTTCCCAAAGTCCATCACTCCCTCTAAAAGTGGGAATTCCACTTTCAGCGCTGATTCCGGCACCAGATAAAACGACAATTCTTTTCATTTCAATCTCAATTTTCTATTTCAAAAGTGACTCATTCTCCCCCGCCATTGTTCACAAGGTAGCTTAACTGGAAGAGCGAAACCATCTCAAACATTCATTGATTCAAAGATCAGACACACCTCTGCCATGCCCTTCTTCCATTACTAGAATATTCTTCGTACAAAGATGACTAATTTCGACCTTTGGCTTGAACGTCAATTGACACACACCTCCTTATTTGGATTGCAAAAGCCCATTTCGAAACCCATGAAAAAACCAATTATACTTCTCATTATTTCAATTCTTACTTCTTGCTCAACGTCCAAAACCCTGAATACGGCTGTATCTATAGATCTCAATCAGTACGCTGGGAAATGGTTCGAAATAGCCCGACTCCCAAATGGCTTTGAGAAGGGCCTTTCATGTGTAACTGCTGAGTACAAGGTGGGAAAACAGATTGAAGTCATTAACCGCGGATTCAATGTAGAGAGCGGGAAGTGGAAGACCACTGTGGGCAAAGCGAAGCTCTGTGGGCCTGATGGCACCAGTCAATTAGAAGTTACTTTTTTCTGGCCATTTAGGGGAGATTATTACGTTATGAATGTAACTCAAGATTATGAATATGCATTAATAGGCACCCCAGACCGCTCCTATTTGTGGATTCTTAGTAGAACACCTTCACTGTCAGAAAGCATCAAAAGCAAATACCTCAGTCAGGCCCAAAGCGAAGGGTTTGAAGTTTCTGAATTGATGTGGGTTGAACACAATTGCGAACAGTAATTATTGAAATTTAAGTTCGATCTCGTTGAAACAACAAAAGAATCTGTTACATTCGTATATATTTCGATATCTCCATTTACAAACAATGAATTCAACGCCAATTTTGGAACATTCTGGTTCTCGTACGAAATTTAAATTCGCTACCATTGGCGCTACTTCTTTAATCTTATCATGTACTACCAACTTCTGATTGAATTAGAAGGAATTGAGCCAAAAATCTGGCGAAAAGTCCTTGTTTCTCCTAATGTATCAATGCGATACTTGCACCATACCATTCAAGTTGTTATGGGTTGGGAAAATCAACATCTCTACAAATTTGTAGCAGGTAATGAACGAATCACACAAATCGATTTCCTTGAAACGGAAGATCTTTTAGAAGATCATGAAGTGGAACTCGACCGGTTCTTTACGAACGAGGGTGATAAAATGATTTACTTGTATGATTTTGGGGATGAGTGGAAACACACTGTGACCCTTGACAAAATCATTTCTGAATCCGATGCCAAGCAGATTCCTTTTTGCACGGCTGGAGAGAGAAACTGTCCGCCAGAAGACATTGGTGGAACCAAAGGATACCATGCGTTCTGTGCCATTATGGCTAACCCTAAGTTACCAGAATACGATGAAAAGTATGAGTGGTGGGGTGGCGAATATGAGCCCGAATTTTGTCCATTGGAAATCATTAATGAAGATCTAGAAGGCATAGATACCTATGTAGAAGATCTTGGTGATGATTGGCTTACAAGCTAAGCCCACCAAATGAACTACATCGTTTTTGACCTCGAGGCAACGTGCTGGAAATTGCGTAAACCGCCTCCTCAGGAAATCATTGAAATTGGAGCTGTTAAGGTCAGTGACGAAGGAGTCCGTATTAGCGAATTCAGTGCCTTTGTGAAGCCAAAACTGAATCCTGAGCTGTCAAGATTTTGTAAGCAACTTACTTCAATAGAACAAGAAGACATAGATAGTGCTTACGATTTTGAGGATGTTATTTGGGAATTTGAAGATTGGCTCAATTGGAAAAACGAAGAAATCTTGCTTGTGGCATGGGGTGATTATGACCAAGAGCAATTAGGGAAAGATGCCCTTTTGCACGGATTGGAATTTCCTTGGCTGAAGCATTTTCTTTGTCTAAAAAAGGCACACACAAAGCTATTGAAGCTGAAAGAACCTGTTGGCGTAAAGACGGCACTAGAACTCGCTGGTTTTCAATTTGAAGGCACAAACCACAGAGCAATAGAGGACGCTAGAAATACAGCGCGAATTCTTGAGCATCATTTTGGTGAATGGCTGTTTCAAGATCCGAAAATGATTCAGGTTCAACGTTAATCAAACGAAGAACGCTCTTTCAACACCTCATCTAGTGCCCTTAATTCTTCGGTTAACTCCGAAGCGTTCCATTGGTGTGTATTTGCTAGTTCAGCTCCTACTCTAGCTTTAGTTCTTCTGACAGAATCAATGTTGAAGTTTATTCGCCCTGTTCTTCGATCAAAAAAATCTTGAAGTGAACACACCATTTCGTTTTCAGTGGTATATGCTAGCTCTGCCAACACCAGTGCTACCTCAGAATTCTCAGTTGCTAAAGACGCTTCCGCCTGCTTGAGAATCTCCTCTGAAACCTTGCCATAATTATGGACGATGTACTTGATTTCATAGGGGTTTTCTGCAAAAGCGGGGAAGTTCTTTTCTAAGCGCTTTACTTCCGTTTCTACCTCTGCGTAGTCTTTGAAAGATGAATTGAACAATTTATGTTCATCAGTGGTGCACTCCGTTTCTACCTCCAAACGATTGGCTACTTCATCAGTGACCCTTTCAGCCATTTTACGGTAGCCGGTTAACTTCCCCCCGGCAATTGAAATGAGCCCATTATCAGAATTGAAGATTTCATCTTTTCTGCTTATTGAAGAGGCCGATTTACCTTCTTCATGAATGAGCGGACGCAAACCAGCCCAAGATGAAAGAACGTCTTTTAGCATTATATTTTGTTCTGGAAACATGTAGTTCACAGCCTCTAGAATGTAATTTACATCTGCCAGGGTTACCCGAGGATTCATTTTATCTCCATCAAAATCAGTATCTGTGGTTCCTAAATAGGTCACATTTCCGCGGGGAATAGCGAAAATCATTCTTCGATCTGAATGATCAAAGTACACCGTTTGTTTGATTGGTAATTTCGCTCTTGGCACAACCAAATGGATGCCTTTTGTTAAATGCAGTCGTTTGCCCGTGATTTTTTCTTTCAAGGACCTAACCTCATCAACCCACGGTCCGGTGGCGTTCACAACCACCTTTGCTTTGATTTCGAATACCTCATTTGATAACAAATCTTTCACTTTCGCCCCAACAACTTGCCCTTTCGAGACCAGCAAGTCTTCGGCCTTCACATAATTTGAAATGCACGCTTTCTCAGCTACTGCAGATTGAATTACGGCCATGACCAAACGGGCATCATCTGTTCTGTACTCTGCGTAAAGTCCACCTCCTTCTAAAATTTCTTTTCGCAGAAGCGGCTCAGCTTCCAAGGTTTCCTTCTCATCAAGCATTTGCCTTCGATCTTCAGGAGACACGCCGGCTAAAAAGTCATAGACAGAAAGCCCCATGCTTGTGAGCCAGTAACCGTAATTCCCGTCTTTGACCAGGGGAAGGAGCATTTTATCAGGATGCACCAAATGAGGTGCCAAATAATGAACAATGGCACGTTCTCTGCCCACTTCATTGACCAATTTAAACTCCAGTTGTTTTAGGTATCTGAGTCCTCCATGAATCAACTTTGAGCTTCGCGAACTTGTACCAGATGCAAAATCGTTCATCTCTATCAGCGCTGTTTTTAGTCCACGCAAACTGGCATCAAGCGCAATACCTGCGCCCGTAATTCCACCTCCGATTATGAGTAGATCGAACGACTCCGATTTGAGTTTCGATGTGTTTTCAGTCCTTGTCATTTTCGAGCCAGCCTAACGTTCTTGATACTGCCTTTTTCCAACCGGCATATAATTTTTTCACTTCTGACCTCGCCTTCTGCGGGCTAAAAATGGCATCCGTTTTTCTGAAGGTTTGCACGTCATCGAACGTCCATACCCCAGCTCCAATCCCAGCCATAAATCCGGCTCCAAGCGCGGTTGATTCCACTTCATGCGGTCTGTTCACGTTCACTTGAATTACATCTGCTTGAAACTGCATCAAGAAATTGTTAGAGCTAGCCCCACCATCAACCCGCAGTGAATGAATAGGAAGTTCAGAATCAGAAATCATGGCTTCCAGCACATCTTTTGTTTGGTAGGCCATTGATTCTAGCGTTGCCTTAACGATTTCAGGCTTTCCTGTATCCCTTGTTAGACCGAACATGGCACCTCGGGCATACATGTCCCAATGAGGAGCTCCTAACCCAACAAATGCTGGCACCACATAGATGGGCTCTTCATTGTCAGCCTGAGAGGCGAAATACTCAGAATCAGGCGCTTCATCAATAATGCGCAATCCATCTCTCAACCACTGAATGGCAGCGCCTGCTATAAAAACGGAACCTTCCAGAGCATAAGTGACCTCATCTTCGGTGCTCCAAGCGATTGTATTGAGCAAGCCGAAGTTTGATCGTTTCGGCTTATTCCCCACATTCATAAGCATAAAACAGCCTGTTCCATAGGTGTTCTTAACCATCCCTTTTTTGAAGCAAGCTTGTCCGAACAACGCCGCTTGTTGATCACCAGCCACGCCATTTATGGGCACTTCAACGCCATTCAATTTTGCATTCCCAAAGAAGCCAATAGAGTGCCCCACAGTTGGTAGGCAATTTTTTCGCACCCCAAACAATTCAAGCAAATGGTCATCCCATTGCATTGAGTTGATATTAAAAAGCATTGTTCGCGAAGCATTTGAAGTATCAGTGCGGTAAGAGTCCCCATCAGTCAAGTTCCAGATCAGCCAAGCGTCAACGGTTCCGAAACACAATTCGCCTTTGTTCATTAGCTCATTGGCTTCAGGCACGTTTTGCAAGATCCAATTCATTTTACTCCCAGAAAAGTAGGCGTCAATGATTAACCCCGTATTTTCCTTTATGTATTCGGCATGCCCTTTGGAACGAAGTTGATCACAAAAGGCGGCCGTTCTTTTGTCTTGCCAGACAATGGCGTTGTGGAGGGGACGACCAGTTGTTCGATTCCAGGCTACAGTGGTTTCACGTTGGTTGGTGATCCCAATGCTCAACAATTCTTCTGGCTTGACGCTGTTTTTCTCCAATACTTCTTGCAGCATATCGCGCTGGGAGGTCCACAGTTCTACAGCGTCATGTTCTACCCATCCTTGCTTAGGAAAGTGCTGCTGAAATTCCCTTTGGGCCACACCAATGATGTTCCCCTTGTCATCCATCAAAAGTGCGCGAGAGGAGGTTGTGCCTTGATCAAGCGTTAAAATGTACTTCTTCATAGTTCGAAAGAAAGGTAAGAACTCCAGCTGACTGGATCATTAAAAAGAAGTAATTAACTTGTGCTCATGAAGATTCAGAAGCTCACTCTTTTTACACAATCCTTGGCAGCTCAGGCAAACTTTTACATAGACTTGCTTGGTTTTGAGGGAGTGCGACATGAAGATGGACTTCACATTTTTGCTGGATCTACAGAACTTATTTTCAAAAAAAAGGAAGATGCCCCCTATTACCATTTCGCCTTTTTAATTCCGAAAGGAAAATTAGGAGAGGCCATTTCCTATGCGCAAGCGAGAGGGCTTCAGCTACTAACGTACAAAGCAGAAATTGTGATTGACTTCGGCACCGGCACAGCAATTTACTTTTACGACCCCTCAGGAAACATCGTTGAATTCATTGACCGTGAGTCTTTGAACAAGCATTCAAACCAATGCTTTTCAGCCAAAGAGGTAGTCTGCATCAATGAGATTGGAATTCCTGTAGAAGATCCGTTAACAGCTGTGAAGCGGTTAGTTTCGACTTATGGAATTGTTCCGATGGATGCCAATGAATTTGATGATACTTTTTGTTGGGGAGGAAATTTCGAGGGCTCTTTCCTTGTGGCGAAAGCAGGACGGAATTGGCTTCCTACAGATTTCCCTGCCGTCCCGAATGATTTCGACATTGTATTTGAAACCGCTACAGGATTGCAAGAAGCTTCTTTCAGATTCAGCTGATCTTCTTCTTCAATTCTGCATCTTTGCATCAAGAATTAATTCGTCCAGATGTTTCAACGCGTAGCCTTTTTAATTCGTCATGAAGCCCGAATGGAATTCAGGCAGCAGCACACCCTAATTGGCATTGCCCTTTTCGCATTGTCAACGGTGTATTTATGCTATCAGGCCTTCCAGAAGATTGAACAAGGAAAAGTTTGGAGTTCGTTGTTGTGGATCATCATTCTTTTTACGGCTTTTAGTGCGATCGGAAAAAGCTTTCAGCAGCAGCAAAGAGGACTTCGTATGTACCTTTATTGGAACGTTGCTCCAGGCGAATTTATTTTGGCAAAAGTAATTTACAACATGGGGCTCATGCTCTTGCTGGGGTTTCTGGCCTTCGGAGCATTCGTGCTTTTTTTAGGTGCTGCGCCCTTTGAAAGCAACATGTGGGTGCCTTACATGCTTGGAATAACCTTAGGATCAATTGGTTTTGCTTCATTGCTGACGCTTGTAAGCGGAATAGCAGCGCAGAGTGAGAGTGGTGTAGGACTCACTGCGGTTTTAGGTATACCTATTGTTATCCCCTTAATTCTTCTTCTAAACAGATATAACGAGAACATTCTTCTGAATGTGCCTTTTAACGATAATTTAGAAAATCTTGGGTTTTTAGGGGTATTAACACTCGGGATTCTGGGCTTGAGCTATATCTTATTTCCCTACCTTTGGCGAGATTAACATTTCGACTCTAAGATGAGGCAAAATTGGTGGAAAGTACTGTGCATTCTTCTTTTGGTGTACACCTTGGGTATGACCTTTTACATTCGTTTAAACCCAGGAATTATAGCCGTTTCTGAAACAACGATCCAACCAGGCTACAATGAGCTTACGCTTGTTGGCTTTAACACGCATTTTGAACAAGAACGAGAGTCATTGCAAATTTTTATACGCTCTGATTCCAGTTTCATTTGCACCGACCTCATTGAAGTACTTGAAAACGATAAAGTCACCTTTGGATTTATCACACCTTCTGAACTTCCAAGCCCAAGTATAGATATCTTCTGTAACAATGATAAAGACGGGACCCTGTTTTTAGGCAACGCTCTTTTTTGTGAAGGAATAACGAAAGGTGCCATTTTAGAAGACTGTGAGGTCGTTGTTAAAACAGATGCTCAAACGGGCTTTGGCTATCCCTTTCAACCGCGTATTTTCGAAAGCATTCGAAACTTGATGCTGCATGTGCCCATGTGGTTCACGATGTTCATTATTCTCTTTATCAGTTTTGTTTCTTCAATTCGCTATTTGAGCAATCCCAAAAAAGAATGGGATTTACGTGCAGAGACGAGTGTGAATGTAGGTTTGGTTTTCGCCTTCCTCGGACTCATTACAGGTTCAGTCTGGGCACGTTTTGCATGGGGGGCTTGGTGGGTCAATGATCCGCAATTGAATGGAGCCTTGGTCACAACTTTGATTTACATTGGATATATCGTTTTAAGGGCTGGCATTACAGATGATCAAAAGCAAGCGCGCGTAGCTGCAGTATTTAACATTTTCGCCTACGTGATCTTATTCATCTTACTGATGATCCTTCCTCGCTTTTCTGAAGGTTTACACCCTGGTAAAGGCGGGAATCCTGGTTTCAACACCTATGATTTGAACAGTAGCTTGAGGGCCGTTTTCTACCCAGCTGTATTAGGTTGGATCTTACTAGGCTATTGGATTTACCACTTGCACTTAAGGATGAACCGTCTCCGCAACAAATTGTATTATGATGAAGAACTTTAAATATCTCGTTTTTGCCTTTTTGATGCTTGTGACTGAAAGCGCAAGCGCAGAACAATTGAGTGTGTTGGAGGAGACGTTTTTCGCTAGCGGAAAAATTTACGTGGTTGTAACGGTTTGCATGGTCATCTTAATTGGGATCTTCATGTACCTCTTCAGAACAGAGCGAAAGTTGAAAGAACTAGAAAAAGAAGTTTACGAAAAGAACAAAGAATCATGAATAAAACGGGAATCGTCTTGATTATGCTCATTGCCATTGTTGTTGGAACATTCATTGCAACATTCACTGGGGCCAGCACTTCTGTTAGCTTCGATGAGGCATTTGAAAATCCTGGTAAAGAATTTAAAATATCTGGGACTTTAGACAAGACAAATCCTGTCATCTACAATCCTGAGGAAGATACTGAGCTCACTACTTTTCACATGATTGATGAAAACAATGTGAAAAGAGAGGTGAAACTGAGAAAAGCGAAGCCAAATGGTCTTGAGCAATCAGAAAAAGTACACCTCTACGGACAATTTGAAAATGGTGAATTCTTCGCCAACGAAATGCTCATGAAATGTCCGTCGAAATACGACGAAAACAATCACTTGCTGGAAACAGCGGAAGCCTCAGTTCAATAATGGATATTGTTTACACGGGAGAATGGACATGGGTTGCACGATTAGGTCAGCTATTAATAGCTACCGGATTTGCAGCTGCGTTGTTAGCTGTTTTTGGTTACCTCAAGGGGTCACTTGGAGATGGAAATGAAGAGTGGAAACGTTTCGGACGGAAGGCCTATTGGGTCCATGTCGTCTCGTTCTTTTCAGTCATTGTTTTAATTTACATTCTGATTTTCAACCACCGTTATGAATTCCAGTATGTATGGAAATACATGAACAACGGTATGCCTACCTCATTGCAATTCGCGAGTTTCTGGGGTGGACAAGAAGGTGGTTTCTTGCTATGGATGTTCTGGCATTTAGTGCTTTCTATTTTCATCATTCGAAAGAAAGGTGTTTGGGAAGGCCCCGTAATGACCTTTTTTGCGGCAGTTCAAGCTTCCCTCGCATGCATGCTTTTAGGGGTGTATTTTGGAGACTACCAGTTTGGGCTTGATCCATTCCTACTGACAAGAGAGGCGCCCAATAACCTCGGATTACCTTGGACAAAACTCGCTGACTATTTAACGCGGGTTCCCATGTTCGAAGACGGACAAGGACTGAACCCATTGCTCCAGAATTACTGGATGGTGATTCACCCTCCTACCCTTTTCTTGGGCTTTGCTTCTACGGTAGTTCCTTTTGCCTTTGCCTTGGCAGGGTTGTGGAAGAAAAAATACATTGAGTGGATGCGTCCTGCCACCCCTTGGGCATTCTTTGGAGTAATGATTCTTGGAACAGGAATTCTTATGGGAGGCGCTTGGGCTTATGAAGCACTTAGTTTTGGTGGTTTCTGGGCTTGGGATCCTGTGGAGAATTCTTCACTCGTGCCCTGGATTTTGCTTGTGGGTGGTGCTCACTTGCTCATGGTCAACAGAACAAAAGTCACCAGTGTATTCTCTGCGCTTTTCTTGATTGTTGGAGCACACTTGCTCATTGTTTATAGCACCTTCTTAACGAAAAGTGGAATCCTTGGTGATACATCGGTTCACTCTTTTGTAGACAGCGGAATTTTGCCGCAACTGCTTGTGTACCTATTGGCTTTTGCTGGTCTAGCAACCATCATGATGATTCGCTCAACAAAAGAGCGTTGGGTGTACATCGGAGTCTTCGCTATCCTCTTTTTTGTGGGTTACTTCGGTCAGGCAGTAATACCGACCATTATCTATGTTGCCCTATTGGGCTTCTTGCTCATCAAGGCATACCGCAAAGACATTCCGAAACCAAAAGTGGAAGAAGAATTGTGGTCTCGTGAGTTTTGGATCTTTATAGGAAGTATGGTCCTTCTTGCAGCAGCTATTCACATTAGCTTCCAAACGTCATTGAACGTTTTCAACAAACTGCTTGAACCATTCGAGGGCGTGTTTACTTCGCTTTATGAGTCAACAGAATGGCCTATGGCTAAATCATTGGCTGACCATTCCTTCGCCCCAAATACAGATTACAAGCAAAGCTATCACATCGTTCAAGTGCCTTTGGCTTTCTTGTTCATCATGCTCATTGGATTTGTTCAATGGCTGAAGTACAAGAATACCGACATGAAGAAATTTGTCAAAAAGATTTCTAGATCACTGATTATTGCCGCTGTTCTGATGTCAGTACTTTTACTTTTTACTGAATTCAGGGCGAGTGATTTCCCTGTGGCAGCATTGGTCTTTGCTTGCATCTTTGCTTTTACATCCAATTTTGACTACCTCATTTCCATCGCGAAAGGGAAATGGGATAGATCTGGTGCGAATATTGCTCACATCGGTTTCTCGCTGCTTATTCTTGGCGCGGTTATCTCTACTTCGCAAAGCGAAATTATTTCTCAAAATCAGATTGGGAACATTCAAGACTTGAATACAGATCTGAACAATAGAGAAGATATGCTCTTGATGCAGAATGACACCTTACAAATGGGAGATTATTTCATCTCTTATACAGATAGGTATGTTGATGGCATCCACCATAAATTCACAGTCCAATACTTCGAGAATATCCCTCGTGCATACGAGAAAGACGATATTGTTTATTACGGAGGAATGGTCTTTGAGGCGAAGGATGACCACATAGCGAGCAGGAACTTCATAGAGCAAATGGCAGACAATTGGCGAAGAATTGACTTTCCAAATGAACGTCATGCGAAAGAGGCCATTCGCTGGTCAAGCGGAACAAAAGGAGATTCATTGTTCACACTGGAGCCAAGAATTCAGCTCAACGAACAAATGGGAAATGCCCCAGAGCCTGACACACGCCACATGCTCCACAAAGATGTTTATACACACCTGAAGTGGGCGCGTTTAAGTGAACCAGAGACTGATGAAGAAGGCTTCTTAGAAGGCCGTGCGCATGATGTACATGCTGGTGACAGCATGATTGTAAGCAACATCTTGGTGACCTTTGATGACATTATTGCTCTGCCTGACAGTGAGAAAGCTGCAAACAACATTTTCGTTGATGACATTGCGCTTCAAGTGCGCATGACACTCAAAGAAAAGGGCGAAGAAAAAGTCATTAATCCGTTGTGGATTGTGCGAGATTCTCAGATCATACCTGACATGGTTGATGTTGATGATTGGGGCATGCGCGTGCTGATTAACCGTTTCGACCCAACTACGCAAACAATCAACCTCACCATTTGGGAGCACGAATCTATTCGTAGAGACTTCATTGTAATGCAGGCTGTGATATTCCCTCAGATCAATGTCCTCTGGATAGGATGTTTGATTATGATTCTAGGAACTACTTTGGCAGTGCGCCATCGAATTCGTTTGGCAAGACAACCAAAGCTAGAAGAATGAGCGCACCCCATTCCATAGATATTATTGGAAGCGGAAATGTGGCTACGCAGCTCGCAATGGCATTGCATAGTCAGGGAATTGTGATTGAACATATTTATGTACGCAACATTGAAAGGGCCGCTTTGCTGGCTAAAACGGTGAATGCAAATCTAGAATCTCTTGACGCTGTTCCTGATTTTGGTCCACTAATGATTCTATCTGTAAGTGATGACGCTATTCAGACCGTGTCTGTGCAGCTGCCCAAAACCAGAAGAATAGCGCATACAAGTGGAGCTGTCTCCTTAAGTAATTTGACGCAAGAAAAGAGGGCTGTTTTCTATCCGCTGCAGTCTTTTAGTAAAACGAAAAAAGCAGATTGGTCTAAACTACCGATCCTCATAGAAAGCAATGATCTTGGATTTGCAAAAGAGCTAGAGCAACTGGGAAAACTTCTAACGAATAATGTACAACAGCTCAATTCAGAGCAACGCAAGAAACTTCATGTTGCAGCTGTAATGGTGAACAATTTCAGCAACCACTTGTACTTCTTGGCAGACGAGTTACTCAAAAGCAGCAATCTAGAGCTAGATTTACTCAAACCGCTCATAGTAGAAACGGCTGGCAAACTGAAGAGTATGTCTGCTTATGCTGCTCAAACTGGACCGGCTAAACGAAAAGACATTCATACCATTAATGAACATTTGAACCTGTTGAGCGCATATCCAGAAATGCAGGAAATTTACGCGCAGCTCACAGAAAGCATTTTGAAGCATCATGACTGAGAATTACAAAACCACCTTGAAGGAAATCAAAACCTTCGTTTTCGATATTGACGGAGTTTTCACTGACGGTATTGTTATCATTGACAGCAATGGAGAACAACTTCGAACTGCAAATGTAAAAGACGGCTACGCGGTTCAATTGGCTGTTAAAAAGGGATTTAATGTAGCCATTATTTCAGGTGGGACGAATGAAGCTGTTCTCAGAAGATTTGCCGGATTGGGAGTAACAGATGTGTTTTTAGGTAGCAGTGACAAAGTAGCTGTTCTGGAAAACTACCTTCAACAAAAAGGCATCGAAATGAGCAAGGTACTTTACATGGGAGATGACATACCTGACTTCAAAGTCATGAAGATGGTTGGTCTTCCTGTTTGTCCCAATGATGCTGCACCAGAGATTCGAGAGATTTCGAGTTACATTTCTATCCACGGTGGTGGAAAAGGATGTGTTCGGGATGTACTTGAGCAGGCCATGAAAGTGCAAGGCCTCTGGTTTGATGACGATTCACACCACTGGTAGGCTAGAAATAAGCCGGCAACGCTTCTTCTAAGTTTTTTCTTTTTCTATCTACGTCTACTCCCATGGAATGGTCTGGAGCCAGTATTTCTGCGGCATAATAGCACTTCCAGCCCAATTCAAAATCATACCGCGAACAGAATATGTTGCCCAAATCTAGGTAGACCCCTGCAATGGTAGGATTATCAAGCAAGGCCAATTCGAAATAGTTCAACGCCCTGTTTTTATCAGAAGGTTGAATGTGATTTGCAGAGAAAATGTACATCACATAAGCGTACTCCCCTCCTTTCCCAATCAATTCATTCAAGGTTGCTATGTTCTTCTCTGCCGCTTCTTTGGAGTTCGGCGAAGCCAAGGCTCCTAAAAACAGTCCTAATTCTTGGTCCTCTCCCGCCAACGAAGCCACTTCTGCTATCTGCGCCGCCGGTTGAATCCCTGTGGAGAGCAAATAATCAAAGAGCACCAATAGCGCACTGAGGTTTTCACCCTCGCCTTTCAAGCGTTTGTAAGCCGCAACCATCTCAGTGGAGTCTACTACCTGAACTTCATTGGCTAGAAGTTGCGCGTGCAATTGATTGAGCTTCTGGTGCCATTTACCTCCAATCGTTGTTGGTTTGCAGGCCAATTCGTTTAAAGCGGGAAGTGTTTTGGCACGCTCTTTTTGATTGGATTTAAGGCGAAAAGTTTTGGTGACTATTTGTCCAATGCTGGCAAAGGTATACTCCAGAAATTCTGGACATTTTCCTGATTCTGAAATGGTCTTTGAAATATAAGGATGCACTTCATGCTGATAAAGTAAGTACTTGTTCAGTAATTCTGAATCTACGGTAATGCCCCTCTTTCCTTTTTTCCCAGGAATGTATTTCGTCACAACTTGATTGCCAGAATACCATATAAGTGTATCGCCTTTTTCTTCCAGTGTGAGCGTCTTCTTAGCTACAGAATCATTGAATGAGTGCCTAAAAAGGATTTCTTCATTGAGTTGGGAACTGAAAAAACTGGTCTCAAGGCTTGCGCTTTGAAGCATTCCGTTTAGAAACTGTCTATTTGCAGACTCTGCCAGTCTATAATCAACAACGTGGTGCAATTCTGTTACACTCATGAGGTATCCTTCTCTGTCTGTTTTAAAGGTTTTTTTCTGAACAAAATCAAACCATGTTGCTTCGCCTGACTCCATCTCTCCGAAAGCATTTGCCTGAAAACTCACCTCAATTTGCCCATCAACAAAGGCATTGCTCGCTGGCTCACCAACTGGAAGGTCTAGTTCAACGGCCCCTTCCACTTCTACCATTTGGAAGTAAGTTGCTGTCTCATAGACGGCTATTTGTGCCGAAGACCAAAAGGGAGTAAATACAAAGCCTGTTGCAAAAAGGAGTAGAAATCGCATTTTAAGTATGATTTGGACGAACAAGTTACACATTTGCATAGCCGTTCACTCCCATTTGAAGTTCGTATATCCCAAGTTATTCACCTTCAGCCATATTCTTGTGGGGAATTACCCTGTACGAAGAGATATATATTGATTAAGAACAATACCTTTGCCCCCCCTGCACGAAAAAAAGAAATGGATCGTAATACAATCACCGGACTTTTGTTGATGTTTTTGTTGGTACTAGGATACAACTGGTACACAGCAGAAGAACCTCAACCTGAACAAACAGCTTCAGCTACAATTCAAACCGACTCAATTGCGCAAAAAGAGCGCAAGACTCAGGCCGAAATTGTGCAAGCAACTGAAGAGCCTGACGCACAAATGTTAGCAAGACAGAACGCTGAAAGAAGCTCCAGGTATGGAGTTTTCGCTGGTGCTGTTGGAGCAAATGAAGAGCTCTATATCCTTGAAAACACAAGAGTTAAAGTTGAAATCTCTTCGAAAGGAGGTCTATTCAATAGCGCAACACTTGTTGATGGATTCAAAGCATATTGGGATTCAACGGATGTCAAACTTTGGGATCCGGCAAAAACAGAATTTATCCTTTGGGCTGAATATCCAGGCAAAGGAAAGATGAACTTATCTGAGCTTTCATTCAAAAACATAGCAGAGCAGCGCACCTCTAGTGGCCAGCAATTGACCATGCGTCTAGAAACGAATGATCCGAAGAAGTACATTGAATATGTTTATACTTTGCCAGATGACTCCTATTTGGTAGAGGTGAACTTGAACATTGTTGGCTTGGACCAAACGGTTGATATCTCAACTGCCAGATTGGATTGGAATGCAGCAAGTCACCACATTGAAAAAGGCATTCAGTGGGAACGTCAGCACAGTTCTATTTACTTCCGTGAAATGGATAAGGGACGAGACTACCTTGGAGACGGACGAGACGACGAAGAAACGTTAGAGGATCCACTGAATTGGCTGAGCTTCAAACAAAACTTCTTTTCAGCAGCCATTATCAGTAGAGAAGGATTTGGTCCGAATGCCTTTTTGCACTCTACCCCTCCTAAGGATGATAAGGACACGACTGTAAACATGTTTTACGAGGCGCGCCTTCCATTGGCGATGGAATCTTCTTCTAATGCCTCTAAAAAACTTGAATTCTACTTTGGCCCGAATGACCTTGATCAGCTCAATAAGCTTGATGTTGATGAATTTGGCAAGATCATCGATTACGGTTGGTGGATCTTTGGATGGGTCAACCGTTGGATGGTTCGTCCTGTGTTTGATTGGCTCCTGAGCTTTATTGGCAACATTGGAATTGCCATTATAGTGATGACTTTGCTAATCAAGCTGCTCCTTTCTCCGATCACCTGGAAAAACTTCATGTCTTCTGCGAAGATGCGGGTGCTGAGACCAGAGATGGATGAACTGACCGAGAAGTTCAAGGATGATGCTTCTGGTAAACAGACCGCCACGATGGCATTGTACAGGCAAACAGGTGTAAATCCGTTTGCGGGATGTTTGCCCATGCTCTTACAAATGCCCATTTTGTATGCCATGTTTCGCTTCTTCCCCGCCAACATAGACATGCGTGGAAAAAGTTTCCTTTGGGCAGATGACCTTGGAGCGTATGATGCGATCATTACTTGGTCTCAAGAAATTCCTATTATTAGTTCCTTCTACGGAAATCACGTCAGTGGATTTGCGGTAATGATGGCTGTGAGTACCTTCTTCTACTCTAGAATGAGTTCAGCAAACATGCCAAATACACAGCAACCGGGAATGCCAAATATGAAGGTGATCATGAACTTGTTCCCGATCATTACCTTGGTGTTTTTCAACAGATTTGCAGCTGGCTTGAACTTCTATTATTTCTGTGCGAACGTTATTTCTATTGTTCAAATGATTGTGATCAAACGTTACTTCATTGATGAAGATAAGATCCGTGCGAAAATTGACAGCAACAAAGCTACGCCGAAGAAGAAATCTTCATTTCAAGAACGGTTAGAAGAGATGCAGAAGGTTCAGCAACAGCAGAAAAAAGTAAAAAAATAACATGATGCGTCCACTCTTTACATTCACGTTGATTTTAATTTTGCTTGCGGTATTTTCTTGCAAAAGCAGAAAAGACTTAGAAAAAGATACATTACCCACGGCTCAAGCAGATACTGTTGTGGTTATTGAACCGGTGAAACCAGTTGAGCGTCCAACGGAAAAGAGTGAAGTGATTTACTATGAGCGATCTGCTTGTTTTGGTACTTGCCCCAGTTTCATCTTCACCGTTGATTCTGAAGGCAAATGCAACTTCAAAGGGCGCAACTTTGTAGACATGATTGGAGACTACAAAGGCACAGTTACAGAAGATCAAGTGAATGCCATTAGGCTTCAGGCTTTGACCCTTGGGTATGATACGTTGCAAGGGAGATATGATCAACCAATGGTTTCAGACCTTCCTTCTACCATCACATCAATTGACGGAAAGCGCGTATTAAATCGTTACAACGGACCTAATTTAAAACTCCTATACAACAGCTTAGACACCCTTATTGTTAGAGTTGCTTGGGAAGGTCTAGAAGATAATAAGAAGTAAAACCCATTCATCCGTAACAAGGACCATTAATTGTATGCTTTGGCAGATGGTCAAAAAGGGCGAATGAACTCAAATAAGGTGTTGTACTTTTAACTTTGGAATTAACAACGCATGGCAATTGTTTCTATGCACTCATTAAAAACATGAAAATGAAAAAACTGATCGTTTTGATGACCGTTCTTTTGGCGGTTTCCTTTACCACTCGAGCAGATGAAGGAATGTGGCTCCTGCACATGTTGAAGAAAATCAACGAGGCAGAGATGCAACAAATGGGCCTTAACCTGTCTGCTGAGGACATTTACTCTATCAACGAGGCAAGTCTTAAAGATGCCATTGTAATGCTTAACGGCGGAATGTGTACAGCAGAGGTGATCTCTGATCAAGGCTTGGTGCTTACAAACCACCATTGTGCTTATGGTTCAATTCAATCTTTCAGTTCTCCTGACCATGATTATTTAACTGATGGTTTCTGGGCCTATTCTAAAGATCAGGAAATGGCCATTGAAGATTTCGAAGTGAGTTTTCTAGTGCGCATCGAAGACATGACTGCAAAAGTTCTTGCAGGAGTGACTGATGAAATGTCTGAAGAAGAGCGTTCTGCTATGATTGGTCAAGCCATGAAAGAAGCGGAAGCGGCAGCTGTTGAAGGAACAGATTTCACAGCACAAGTAAAAAGCTTTTTCTACGGAAATGAGTTCTACCTTTTCGTTTACAACACCTACCGCGATGTTCGTTTAGTTGGAGCACCACCGGAAAGTGTAGGTAAATTTGGAGGGGATACAGACAACTGGATGTGGCCGCGTCACACAGGAGACTTTTCACTTCTTCGCATTTATGCAGACCAAGACAACAACCCAGCTGATTACGCTGCAGACAACAAGCCATTCACCCCTAAACGTCACTTAAAAGTTTCTATGGATGGTGTTGCAGCTGATGATTTCACAATGATCATGGGGTACCCTGGTTCTACTGACCGTTACCTTTCTTCTTTTGGAGTTCAACAAGCAATTGACGTATACAACCCAAGTGTTGTTGAAGTTAGAGATGTGAAATTGAAGGCGATGAAAAAGCACATGGATGCTGACAAAGCTGTTCGAATTCAATATGCTTCTAAGTATGCTAGTACTGCTAACTATTGGAAGTATTACATAGGCCAAACAAAAGGATTGAAACGTCTGAATGTTTACGGTAAGAAAAAATCACTGGAAGATCGATTCCAAAAGTGGGTGGCAAAAGATCCAAAGCGCGAAGCAAAGTATGGAGAGGCTATTCCTATGATTTCAGCGTATTATGAGGCAACTGAACCGAACGTAAAAGCAAATGTTTATGCGCTTGAAGCCGGATTGATTGGAGCTGACATTACCCTCTTCGCTTGGAGGTTCAATAGAACTTTTGAAGCTGCTATGGCACAAGAGGATGAAGCGAAACGCACTGAGATTCTAAGCAGCTTCATTTCTACTGCTGATGATTTCTACAAGGATTACAACTTCGATACTGATAAAGATGTGTTCATCAACTTGATGACCCTGTACAAAGAGAACATCTCTAGCGATAATCTTCCTTCAATCTTCGCCTTGATTGACAAGAAATACAAAGGAAGTGTACAACGTTTTGCTGATGAGATGTATAAAAAATCAATCATGACAGATCGCACGCGATTGAATGATTTCATTATGAAGCCAAACCGCAAAAAGTTTGATAAAGACCTTGCAATAATGAATGCCCTTGCAATGATTGAGAAGTACAGAGCATCTTTTAATTCTCCTGCGCAAGACAAGTATGATAGAGGTTACCGTTTGTTTGTAGATGGAATTCGTAAAATGGACCCAGACTACAAGTTCTCTCCAGATGCGAACTCTACAATGCGTTTGTCTTATGGAAAAGTAGATGGATATTATGCCGCTGATGCTGTTCATTATGACTTCATCACTACTGCTCAAGGAATCTTGGACAAGCACAACCCTAATGATCCAGAATTTGTAATGCCTTCTACCTTAATTGAATTGCTCAAGAAGCGTCAATATGGTAAATGGGCAGACGAAAATGGCGAATTGGTTGTTTGCTTTATCTCTGGAAATGACATCACAGGAGGAAACTCTGGAAGTCCTGTTCTTAATGCAAATGGAGACCTAATTGGTCTTGCTTTTGATGGGAACTGGGAAGCGATGAGTGGTGACATTGCATTCGAACCAGAATTGCAACGTACCATTTCTGTTGACATTCGTTACGTTATGTTCATCATTGACAAAATGGCTGGAGCACAGAATTTGATTGACGAAATTGACTTCGTTAAAGCGCCTCCAGTAAAGCCAATGCCTCAAAACGTAAAGGCCGAAGTAGAGCTGAACTAATTTTAAGAAAATAGATTTAAAAACCCCTTGGTTGAATTCAGCCAAGGGGTTTTCTTTTGCCCTCAAGTTCTGAGAAGCGAATTCGATTTGTTCTTTTCACCATATCCCCTGACCTTTGTACCTATGGAATATAGAAGACTAGGAAAAAGTGGTTTGCAAGTGAGTGCGCTGTCTTTTGGTAGCTGGATCACTTTTGGAAATCAGATACAAGATGGGACATCAGAGCGTCTCATGGACATTGCTTATGACGCAGGGGTGAACTTCTTTGACAATGCTGAAGTTTATGCCGCAGGGAGGTCTGAGGAGGTTATGGGCAAGATCTTAGCAAATAAGAACTGGGCAAGAGATACCTATACCCTTTCTAGTAAAGTCTATTTCGGAGCTGGCGGAAAACGACCAACACAAAGAGGATTGAACCGAAAGCATGTTGTTGAAGCTTGTGAAGCAGCTATAAAACGACTTCGAACTGATTACCTTGACCTTTATTTTTGTCACCGCCCAGACAAAGAAACACCCATTGTTGAAACGGTTTGGACCATGCACAACCTCATTCAACAGGGTAAGATTCTCTACTGGGGCACCTCAGAATGGAGTGCACAAGAAATCATGGAGGCACACCTAGCTGCAGAAAGATACAACCTCATTGGCCCTACCATGGAGCAACCACAGTATAACATGTTGGTGCGAGATAAGGTGGAAGTAGAATTCGCCCAGATCTACAAAACAGTTGGATTAGGAACTACAATCTGGAGCCCGCTGTGCAGTGGAATCTTGACCGGTAAATACAATACAGATTCAGAGGCTTCTGTGCGCTTGAAAAGAGGCGAGTTAGGGTGGCTTGCCGAAGCCATGTTAACAGATGAAAATCTGACTAAAGTTTCAAAGCTGGGAGATTTGGCGAATGAATTGAGCATCACTCTTCCGGTATTAGCACTTGCATGGTGCCTTAAAAACCCACAGGTCTCTACCGCTATTTTAGGCGCCTCTAAAGAACATCAGTTAATCGAAAACCTGACCGCTTTAGATGCAGTACCTTTGTTAACAGAAGAAGTGATGGAAAAGATTGAGCTCATCCTCAGCAACAAACCAGAACACCCACAGTTTTAATCTTACTTCGTTGAGAATAGACATTCTAACCGTATTACCCCGTCTACTTGAAAGTCCTTTTGCTGACAGCATACTGAAGCGTGCTATTGACAAAGGAATTGTTGAGGTAGGAATCCATGACATCCGCGCATACTCAAAGGATAAGCATCAAAAAGTAGATGACTACGCTTTTGGAGGTGGTGCCGGAATGGTAATGACCATACAACCCATTCATGATTGCATCGATGCGCTCAAAGCGGAGCATGAATATGATGAAATCATTTACATGACGCCTGATGGTGAGCAGCTAAATCAGCAAATTTCCAACGAATTGTCTATGAAAAAGAACATTATGATTCTTTGCGGGCATTACAAAGGAGTTGACCAGCGTGTACGAGACCATCTGGTAACACGCGAAATCTCAATAGGAGATTATGTGCTCTCTGGCGGAGAATTAGCTGCTGCAGTGCTCTCAGACAGCATCATTCGACTCATCCCGGGTGTCTTGAATGATGAGACTAGTGCATTGTCAGATTCTTTTCAGGATGATTTATTAGCGCCTCCCGTTTACACTAGACCAGCTGATTACAAGGGCTGGTCTGTGCCTGATATATTGAAATCTGGAAATCTCAAAAAAATTGAAGATTGGAGATTTGAACAGTCACTTTCTAGGACGAAAGAAAGGAGGCCAGACCTTTATGAACGCGGAAAAAAAGGATAAATTTACGCTTTACGGACCCTTCGCTCAAATAGTCCAAAATAACCTTGAGCTAACTACAACAGGTTCAATTAATTAAGAATTTTTAGGGTTGAACGAAAAAAGAGCGTTCAATTGGCTTTCAATTTAAGTAGATTTCGTAATATTGCACTTCCATTTTCGGATGGGACAAAGAACAGCGCCATGGATAAGATTAAGGATATAGTTAAGAAATTTGTAGAGATTCAGGATTTACCTGAGTTTGGAGCTGGAGATACCGTTACAATTAGCTACAAGATTAAAGAGGGAAACAAGGAGCGTATCCAACAGTTCCAAGGAGTAGTTCTTCAACGTCGTGGCTCTGGAATAACTGAAACATTCACTGTTCGTAAAATTTCTAGTGGTGTTGGTGTTGAGCGTATCTTCCCAACAGCATCTCCATTTATTGACAAAATTGTTGTGAATAAGAGAGGTAGTGTACGTCGTTCACGTATCTTCTACCTACGTGGTCTTACAGGTAAGGCTGCTCGTATTAAAGAGAAAAAGCATTTCAAAAAATAAACGACATTCTTATTTCGTTCTTGAAAGCCTCGACCTAGTCGGGGCTTTTTTGTTGTCATCCCCCTACAGCATCATCATTTACCATCCTACACAGACTGATTAATTGCTCATCTACCTTGCGCTTACAAAAGCGTTAAAATGAAAGCAATACAACTTAGTTCTCTTCTTACCTTCTTCTGTGTAACATCTGTGTTCGGCGTCAATGCAACCGAATTAACAGTTAGCTGCTCTGTTGATGTAACTGAATATTGCCAAGGTGACCTTATAAACATCAACTGGCAAGTAGAAAACGGATCTTACGACCCTTCAAATGAGTTCTACATTCAACTCTCAGATGAAAATGGGGACTTTGAAGACTCGTACATCATTGGATCATTTTTAGCTGCATCGGGAAGCGGCACCACTTCAGCCATGACTCCGATATCAATCACAGGAGGATCAAACTTCCATGTGAGATTGATTGCCACTTCCCCTTTCTCTATGGGAACACCCAATGAAGAGGCCATTCAAATTCGTCCTGATGAGCCCACCTCTCATGTGACTCCCATAATGGTTTGCAGCGATACAGAATCATTCGAACTTCAGGGAGGATTCCCAGCCAACGGTTCTTATACTGGAGAGTTCACTGATAATGGTGTTTTCTACCCATTGGTTGCAGGTGTAGGATTTCATTCAATAACGTATGCAATTGAAAATATTTCAGGGTGTTCTTCCCAATTCGAAGTGGTGGTTCAAGTGAAATCAACACCAGACATTTTCCCTGTTCCTGTTGGAGCGCTCTGTGCAAATTCGCTCCCATTCATTTTACAAGCTGAGCCTTCTTCTGGAACGTGGTCAGGGCCAGGAATCACCAACAATGTATTTCATCCTGAAGAAGCAGGAATTGGTTTGCAATCGCTCAGTTACACTTATCAATCATCAAATGGGTGTTCGTCCACTGATTCTATTGAGGTCGAAGTTCTTCAATTACCAGAAATTTCATTCACAGCTCCTTCAAGCATTTGCCAGAATGGAGATCCATTGCAACTAAACACAGGACTTCCAGAAGGAGGCAATTACTTTGGTTCATTTGTACTTGGAAATGCCTTTGACCCTTCTGAAGCAGGCGCTGGTTATCATGATGTTCATTATGGTGTCACATCAAGTCAAGGCTGCACCAATGCTGCTACGGCAGAATTGTTGGTCTTCGATGCCACCCCCCCTGGATTCGACTTACCGGAAACGCTATGTCAAAATTCTCCTATTCATGATTTGGATCCGAATCCGATTGGCGGAACGTTCGCCAACATGGAAACCACTGAAAACAACATTGACCCGTCAGAGTTCCTCGCCGGCTCACACCTGCTCACCTATACAATAGCAACTCCTGACGGGTGCATAGTAAGCACTACTCAATATACTGAGATCTTCTCTATCCCAGATGTAGACCTGAACATGGCTGATCACTTTTGTTCATCTGATTCGGTCTCTATAACTGAATTTGGAACGCCTGCAAATGGTCAGCTCACAATAGAGGATGTGATCATAGATGAGTTCATCCCGTCAGAATTTACAACAGGCTATCACAATGTGATTTACTACTTTGAAGATCTAAATAATTGCATGGGAATGGACGTGGCAGGATTCATTCTAGAAGCGGCGCCTCCGGCGCCCCTATTAACCTTTGATGGAGTATCCCTTACAGCTGAAATTCTTCCAGGTGCGTTTCTCAGCTGGTTCCTAAACGAACTACCTATTGCACAGGAAGGCACAGGATTTATCCCAAGTCAATCAGGAGTTTACACCGCCAAGGTTAGTCTGAACGGCTGTGATTCAGAAATGTCTGATGAGCTAGACCTGACCGTTTCAAGCGTCCAAGAAATGTCAGAGGCAGGGATGCGTATTTACCCTGTCCCATTCATCAATCAATTGATCATTGAAGCAGGTTCGTATTGGGATTTGAATGCAACCATGAAGCTCTATGATGCCAATGCAAGATTGATTATGGAATGGAAGAATGAACAAATTCAAAAGCTCAATGGAAAATACATTGTTAACTCAAATCTTGAAACCATCTCAAGAGGCACATATGTATTAATCTTAACGAACTCAGAGTCAACTTTTAGAGCACTGATTACCAAATGATTTTTATTTTGTCGCCTCACCGAACGGCTACTTTCCTATCAAGATAGAACAGCGGCCATTTGTTTTTTTCGCACCTTCGTGCCATGCAAATAGAAGTAGTAGCAACAACCGCCCAAGGTTGTATCGATGCAGAGCGCAACGGTGCAGATAGAATCGAATTGTGCATGGACCTTTCATGCGGTGGAGTAACCCCTTCATTTGGATTGCTTAAAGCCGTTTTAGAAGCGATAAATATTCCTGTTTTCGTTCTGATTAGAGCCCGTGAAGGAGATTTTGTCTATTCTCAACTTGAAAAAGAGATCATGCTAGATGACATTGAGATTAGCATTCAGCTGGGTGCGCATGGAATTGTTGCAGGAGCGCTCACCCCTACTTTTGAGATTGACGTTCCCTTTTTACACGCTGCAAAACAAGCTGCTGGAGATGTTCCTTTCACCTTTCACCGGGCATTTGACGAAACAATAGAACCTTTTGAAGCCGCACGCATTCTGTTTAACGCCAAGGTTGACCGCATTCTAACAAGCGGACAAGCCAAGATAGGACCAGACGGCCATGACCTCATAAGAAAATTGATGCAACAAACAGAATGTCCACAATTGCTTGGCGGCAGTGGCATCACCCCTGAAAATGTTTTACCGCTGCTCCAGTTAGGGATCCCAGAAATCCATTTTGGAGCGCGTAAGTGGAACCCCGGACACATAGGAAAAGGCTTGTTTGATCCCGGCTACAATGAAGTAGATGGGGCCATCGTTCACCAAATGCGCAATTTAGTAGACACGTTTACCTCTTGATTTGTCTTTCTATATTGTAGCGAACAGCGCGTGCCTTATCATTCTTCAATCTCACTTGCAACCATCTGCTTAACTGAGCTTCTGACTGCAGCAATTCTGCCATTTCCATGTCTTGCGGCCATTCTACCATCAGCGTAGGGATTGTATCAGGATTGTTTTTGAAATTCGTCTCACATAGGTATGCGAATGCCGCCTTTCGAATTTCTGGAAACAACATTTTAACCTCAGATGAAAGCGCTTCGAATTCACCTGATTCCTTATCTGATATGAAAAGCTTGTCGCGAAGCATTCTAATTTCAGCTTCTCTATCTTGGATCTGTGTTCGGTAAAACGCCTCCATTTGTTGCGAAGAATTCAGCCTGTTCTCTTCTCGGACAGACTCAATCTCTTGGGTGAAATCTTTCGGCTGTCTGATGTCAAGAAAACAATTCTGAAGTCCTTCTTCAATTTGGAACTGGTCCCATGACGCGCGCAAATCAGCTGATATGGGATCTCCCATTAAGGCCAGCTTAATCATTGGCTTTTCTGAATCATAGGTGATTTTGTCACTAATGATTGTTGTCCCTTTTCCTTCTAAACTCAATTCAATCTTAGTTAAAAACCGCTGTGTATTTCTGCTGAAAAAACTCTGTTTAAGGACACTGTAGAAGATGAATGCACTAGGTAAAATGGTCGCAATCAAGAACATTGAGATGTACCTTTTAATGCGCTTCTCTCTTTTTGGATCAATGAACTCCTTCACAGGAAAACGCAAATACCTGATGTACAGATAGGTTGGTAGCGCAATGAATACCGAATTAATAAAGAACAGGTACAATGCTCCTAAAAAATAATCCCATTGGAAAGTTGCCAAACCGAAACCAACTGTACAGAGAGGTGGCATCAAGGCTGTTGCAATGGCGACGCCCGGAACCACATTGCTTTTTAAGCTTCTTGAACCTGCAATAATTCCCGCAGCTCCTCCAAAAAAGGCAACCGCAATGGCCAGTAATGTTGCAGATTTCCGATCTTTTAGTTCAAGGTTGATCTCTGGAGTTGGGACAATGGCAAAGTAAATTGTAGAGATAATGATTGCAATTACCACCGCTGTCCCAAAGTTGATCAGTGATTTCTTTAATAGATCAAAGTCATTCGTACCTGCAGCTAAACCAACTCCAAGAATTGGGCCCATCAAGGGTGAAATAAGCATGGCGCCAATGATAATTGGAATGTTTCCAACAGAGAGGCCAATTGATGCAATGAGAATTGAAAAAATCAAAATCCAGGCTGCATGGCCTCTAAATTCAACATCCTGTCTAATTCCTTCTGAAGTACCTTCTTTGTCAATTCCTTCGCGAAGACTGAGGATACGCGTCAGGTATATTTTGACATTCCTGATAAAAAGCGCAAAAGTCCACCTCATACCCGACTTCGAATCTTCAATTTCTTTCGCCTTCACCTCATCACTGATAGGGTCTTTAGGAGGATCTTCAGAGGGATTTTGTGCGTCTTCGTTCATTGATGAATTTTCATCAAATTTAGAAAACCTTCGTTCACTTTTACCTACCGATCAAATTTTGTAATTCTTCAAGAGAAGATTTAAAGTCTTCACTTTCCAGAGAGGCAGCAATGACCTCTTTTTCTTTCGATGTCAAGTGCCAGCTTAGTGACACTTTACTCTCTTCAGATTGGTGCAACTGGAAAGGCACAACGGTGATGTTGTTTCCAAACCAAGCAGAGAGGTATAAAAACATTTGATCATTGTTGTAATCTTGCGTTTTGGTAATATTGCCATAGACTGACCCCAATGGAGCGGTCATTTTATCAAAGAGTGTTCTTCCCCGGGCTTCTTTGGAAAAGCCCCGCTCAACATCACGCACTTGTATAATCACAACGCCGCTTGTGTTGCTGTTGATCCAGTTTCTGAATGAGTATAAAAATTGCATGGTTGTTTTCATACCAAAGTTATCACGCATCCCAGCATCCATAACATCAATAGGAGGATCAGAAGGAAGCGTTACACTAGGAAGGATGTAAGGAAAGGTTGCATTCATTCGCAATGCCGAAGTAAAATGCAGATCATATGGCTTTTGGTTTTCAAAAAGTCTCAAGTACTCAACATCTTCACTAATTGTTGTGTAATTGACTTGCGGAATAGGCTTATTTTGAGTGAGAAAGGAACAAGGTTGTGCACTTATGATCAATCTTCGTCCATCATTCATAATGGTTGGAGCCATAATGAGCATAGGTATTTTTGCCTCTTGCTCAGGGATACGGTAGTCTCCTAAGCGTTTATCAAGCAAATTATTTGTGTTTGAATTGAGTTGTTTCTCGAATGCCCACGCTCTGTCTTTGGTATACTCCTGATCACCATCTTTAACCGTTCTGTAACGGATGAAGAAATCATTGGTTGCAATGGTGAAAATAACTGGATTCAAGAGGTCTTTCCCCATGCGGTCTGGAAACTCATTGGACCATCTGCTTGGACCATTGTTTTCTTGCTCTTGCAAGTATATTTCGCGCAGGTATGCCGCGCCAATCATTCCGCCTGAAGAGCCAGATATCAAGGCGGTTTGATCTAACAATCCACCTCCAAGAACGCTGTCAGCATGCGCTAAACTACTGATGGTCCAGAGGGCTGATCTGGAGCCTCCACCGCTCGTATTCACTATGACCAATTTAGGCTTCTCCCCTTTCAGTAAAGCCTTCGTTTGATTCTTCTTTCGCCAATTGTTTAAGATATCCAGTGTATGAACAAGATCAGCATTTGCAAGGCTATCATTCGCATTTATAGAACGCACATACGCTTCAGTGTATGGAGCAGGCTCTGTAGTATAATCCATTCCATATGCTTGGTTTTGAATGTTCAAAATCGCAAATTCAGGCATTGAATAGTTGACTATAAAAAACACCAAGATGAAGACTGTAAGCGTCCATCCTTTGATCCAAGAGTAAAGCGCTGATATGAACATCAGCATCATAGTGAAGAAGAGCATAACGCTGGCTGCTGCCGGTAAAACGAAGTGCTGATTTTCTCCTAAAGACCCTAGAAGAACAAAGCTCGCCAACAAGACTACCTCGAATAAAGACGCGTTGAGATGATTCTGAGCAAAAACTTTATTCAGCAATTCAGGATTGTAATGATCTGATGACCTTGCCAGGGCAATTCTCCTATGAGAGACAAGGTACGTTTCAGTCTTCCATTCTCTATTTCCACTGCGTTTTTCACTCCATCTTCTTCTTCTATGGAGGTTTGTTTTGACCGGCTCAGTATCCGTTTGATCAGCTTCTCCATCAGGTTCAAGGGTAGAAAAGTTTTTAAGGTTCTTGTTCGTGAACCTGAAATATAGCAACGAGGCAATGAGAAAGACAATGAGTCCAATCACAAATCCAAGCATGTTGACCAGCACTTCAGAGACACCAAGAAGTTCCTCTTGGTACTGAAATTTCACACTACTAATGATGTAGGTGACTACAAAGGTCAATGGAATAACGAAGTTGTTTACACTGAACTTCGCAAAAGGCCTATTTAAGGTGGCTATGAATGGAAATCTAAATCCATGAAGAATATAAGTATAGAGGTTAAATGCCAGAATAAATCCACCCAAAGCAAAGCCTACCATTCCAAATGAAATAGCGCTATTCTCTCCCATGTATTCTGGATACAAAAACTGATAGGCAACACCGTATCTAGCCGCTAAGTAGTTCAGGGTATACCCGAAAAGAAGGAACCAAAAGAAGAGCAAAAAGAGGTTCTTCTTAAAATGCAAAAACAGAAGCTGGAAGGGAAAGAAAAAGACAATTCTCTTCAATCGTTGTTTCTTGCTGATGTTGGCTGCTGCGTTCACAAATTCGTTTTACGGTGAAACGTTGTCAAAGTTAAATTAGTCACTCTCTTTTAATAGAAACTATAATTAGGTCTTGGTTTCGAGTAAGCAGATTCTGTAAAAAACAGATAGCTACATTCTACAAGCTAGTACATTCTCATTCTGTAGTTTCCCTACTCAGCAACTTTCTCAGCAACCCGTTTTCTCACTTCACTTTCAACAGACTCTGTTTTTTCTGCAAGCGCTTTGCATTCACTCAAAACTTGATTTCCCCAGACTTTATCTTCGAGGTCTGCCATGTTAATTTGAACGTTCATTACAGCGCCTAAAACAGCAGAACGTGAGCACAAGGCCCCTACACCAGCGTCTGTTATTGAATTCGGATTGCCAATTTCTGCCATTGCCTTGCACAACTCCAATCCGGCGAATGCTGTTCTTGCTACCTCCAATGGGATTTCAATGGCATATTTCGTTGCCGCTTGAATGGCTTCCTTTCGAGCAGCCTTATCTTGGTCAGACCCTTTAGGCAGACCAAAAGCTTCCATGATTTTATTGAAGGCATTGGTATCTTCATCAACCAGTTGAATCAATTTTTCTTGAATTTCCATTCCACGAACGGCCCATTCAGAAAACTCCTCCCATCTGGCATCCCAGCCTCGCTTATGGGCACTCAAATTGGCTACCATGGTCCCAAGTGAAACACCAAGAGCAGCAGCGTATGCAGAAATAGAACCTCCGCCTGGGGCCATTGATTCAGAGCTTGTCTCTTGGGCGAAATCAACCAATGACATCCCTACCAATCTCCCACTCTCTCCGCCTTCAATCATGTACTCAATGATCTTCTCTTCAGGCTTAAACGGAGCCAGGTCATCAAGTCCCAAAGACTTCACAGCAATTTTAATTTTCTCTTTTTCGGAAATACCTAAAGAACGCTGTTGCTTGGTCAAGTAATGATCTGCAGCCTCAATTAGAACACGTTTGGGCATTAATCCAACTACTTCACTTCCTGTTACACGCACACCTCTTTCTCTCGCCTTTTCTGATGCTTCATCAAATGCCTTGTGAACAGAAGTGATGTTGATGTTCGTCAAATTCAATGATAACTGCGCAATTCCGTATTCTTCAATGTACCAGCCAATTCCTTTTACAGATTTCAATGTTCCTGGCTGACGAACAGGGTCTCCGTTGTCATCTAACACTTTCTTTCCTGTAATGGGATCTCCTTCTCGCTTCATTCTTCCTGCTTCGCGAATATCAAAAGCAATGGCATTTGCCCGTCTGGTAGAAGTGGTATTCAAATTGATGTTGTACGCCACAAGGAAATCCCTTGCTCCAATGGCTGTTGCCCCGGTTTGCTTTGCTCTCTCATTGAATTCAGCTGGGCCGAAATCTGGTTTCCATTCAGGCTTTGACAACTTCTCAAGTCCTTCATACTCTCCTGAACGACAGAATGCAAGATTGGCGCGTTTTGGTTCAGATGCGGCTGACTCATAAAAATATCCGGGTATGCTTAATTCTTCTCCTACTCGCTTTCCTAATGCATGGGCAAGTTCAACGCATTCTTCCATTGAAACGTTTGAAACAGGCACGAACGGACAAACATCTGTTGCTCCCATTCTTGGGTGTTCCCCTTTTTGCTTTCGCATGTCAATCAATTCAGCCGCTTTTTTAATCAATCTAAAAGCTGCTTCAACCACTTGCGCCGGCTCCCCTACAAAGGTAATTACCGTACGATTTGTGGTGCTTCCTGGATCTACGTCAAGAAGTTTGACTCCTTCTACAGTTTCTACAACACTCACAATTGCTTGAATTTTAACCTGATCGCGACCTTCAGAAATATTTGGTACGCATTCTACGAGTTTCCTTGCCATAACATCACTTTTTAGTGGGACGAATGTAATAGGAAAATCCAATGCTTGAAAGTTTATGTGCCGTTCTTTAACTTGAGACCAGCGACGCACCCAAATCAGCTTGTTCTATGCGAGTTCAGAATTACCCAATAAGGAGGATGAGCGTTGCACTGAATCATTCAACCGGTAATTTGCAATTCACCCTATTGTGAGCCTATTATCCTTCGGAGATGTTGAAATTTCTTTTGCTTGCACTGGCGTTGGAAAATAGTAAGACTCTCCACCGGTTTTCTTCTGGGGACCTCTATTTATTCCGAATGAGGCTGTCGATGGGCTATTTTGAATTCAGACAAGGCAATTCGAAAGATAATAGCCGTAGCTACTTGATTGAGAATTAACGGAGTATGAATTTAAAAAGAACCATCGAAATTTCTGCCGCACGTGCAGTAGAAATTGCACAGTCCATGAGCGAATATATAGAGGTCCCCTTCTCCTAGTTCTGAATCCATTGACTCCCTGACACAACTGTTTTTGCACTGTTCAAAAAGGGGTTATAAGTGTGTGCTTTTTTAAGGTGGTTGACTGAGCAATCTACATCGTACACGATGGATTTCCTTTGCCTAGTAAAGAACCACAGCATTTTGGCGTAAAAAGATTGGTAAGTTATTTGATCAGTTAGCGCTGCATGTGTGGCTGCATACAACACTGCAAATTTACATCAAGAATCCCCCCCTAAAGGGTGATTGGCGCGTACTTCTTTCCGTTCACGAAGACTTCGTCAACCAAATTCTCTCCGAAAGAATAAGGCAAGAAATAGGGTGAGTTCATGGGTTTCGTCAAAAAGAAATTTGCACGCATTCC
>Ga0208768_1000147_pt1 | contig 53056 bp, 52 predicted proteins | sample AntAceMetag02UK1_FD_184760 | JGI IMG/M metagenome (GOLD analysis project Ga0208768, IMG submission 184760) | Saline lake microbial communities from Ace Lake, Antarctica - Antarctic Ace Lake Metagenome 02UK1 (SPAdes) (version 2) | ecosystem: Environmental > Aquatic > Non-marine Saline and...
CCTGTGTATCATCTTTTCGCTGGCAGACAATCCTTCGCCCGTTGCCTTGGCCCATTCCAAAGCGGCATCTTCCAGATACATCATATCCAACAGCTCTTTGGGCCAACCCTCGCTCTTTAAACGGGACAACATACGCCAAACCAGCACTTTTACGGTATCATGTTCGCTCCACATGCTATTATTACAGCATCGCCAGTGATTTGCATCCATGGTTTCGGGATTTTCTATTTGTCCCGTACATATACCACAGGCCAATATGCTCCCGTCCACGCCGCCGGTAGAGACCGGAGGCACCTCATAAACGTTCAGATCTTCTGTTGCGGCACACAATTCGCAGGTTGCCCCACTCCTACTTTTCAACGCTTCCAATACACTCACTTGTTCCGTTTTAATTGCTGCAAACTTAGCCTTTTAAAAAGACTTTAAACCTTGGCGCGTTACCCCAAAAAAGCGGTCGGGCTATCCATTACAAGTACGCTTCGCCATAAAAGACGAATGCGGGCTTTTTCCCGACGCGTCGGGACTATCCCTAACGCGTTCAAATTCAAATTCAAATTCAAAATCGAATTCAAAATCAAAAAAGCTATTGTCCCTTAATCGCAAGGAACAGATTCGTTCTCCCTCAGGTAAAGTAAATACTTTTCAGTACCGTTTATATCTATCGTAACAGAACCAATACTAGGGTCATAAGCCTGAAATATATCCCATTCACATATTTTTCCATTGCCATCGGAATCCCATTCTATACCCACATAGTACCTCTCATTTTCGGGGTTGTTAAGGAATTCTACTTTATCGGTAGGGTTTTTGGGAATGTCTATAGATAGTAGCACGGGTAGTTCATCTACACTAAGGCATTGTTTTGTGATCAAAGAGGCCGGTATGTCCGCCATCGATGCATCAGTGCCGTAAACGCTAATTGCCATTTCGGGGTTAGTTATCGTTAGCGGGTCGTTTGCCAACAATTCCAACACAATGGTACTTTCGGTATCGGTTTCATTTAGCACTTCGCTATCATCGCAGGAACTAAACTCATCTAAAACAGGATAAACATCTGAACATGCATATAACCCTAAAAAGACGATTGTTACTGCAAGGTAAAAAAACCTGTTTTTCATTTCTATTCTATTTTAAATTGAAGATGCAACAATGCCAATTAGGTTGCGTTTTTTGGAAGCTTATTTTTTAGCCCGCATATCAGGGCATTTTTCTAACGAACTTTTGGAGATAACTTAAATCAAAGAGGTAAAGAGGTAAAGAGGTAAAGAGGTAAAATATGAAATTGAGCGATTTTAAAAAAAATCAATCTTTTAAAAGGTTAAAAAAAAACTTCTACAATCACAAACCCAAGTTCCTTTTGGAATGATCTAACCAGTAGTACTTCAAAACCTAACTAAACGCAGACAAGAACTCACATTTAATAGCGCAACTCCTCGGCAATGACACTATGACTACTTATATTGCCATTTGGCCCTCTCATATAAACTATAACAAAAAAAACTCTACATTTGTAGAATTAAAATATTTGTTCTATGTTTGTAGAGTGCCAGATTAAATTTCCGAATATGCAACTATCAAAATCCGAAGAAGAACTCATGAATATCATCTGGAAGCTAAAAAAGGCTTTTATGAAAGATCTTCTAGATGCGCATCCAGAACCAAAGCCGGCGACGACTACCGTGGCCACCTTGTTAAAAAGGATGACAGATAAAGGTTTTGTAGGCTATGAGAGTAGCGGCAGAAGTAGGGAATATTATCCCTTGGTAAAAAAGAAGGACTATTTTGCCAAGCATGTAAACGGACTCATTAAAAACTTCTTTAACGACAGTCCGGGCCAATTTGCCTCCTTCTTTACCCAAGAAACGGATCTTTCAAAAGAAGAATTGGAGGAGCTAAAAAAATTAATCGACAGCGAACTTAAAAAACGATAATCATGGAAGCTTATCTACTTAAAGCCTTTGCCTGTTTGGCCATCTTTCTTCTCTTCTACATAGCCTTGTTAGAAAAGCAGACCATGCATGTTTTTAAACGCTTTTACCTGTTGGTGGCGCTCGGCGCTTCCTTTGGTATTCCAGCTATAGTATTTGTAGACTATGTAGTTATAGATATCCCTGCCAACATATTGCCTGTGCTTACCAACACTCCCATTTTGGATTTGGCCACCAACCAAGGTTTAGGTGCTATTGCCAAGGAATCCACCGTAGATCTTCCGTTCTTATTATGGACACTATATGCCTTGGGATTCCTAGTTTTCGCCTATCGCTTCCTAAGAAATCTAACGCAAGTCATTTTTAAGATCCAAAAAAATCAAAAGCTTCAAAACACATTTACCACCACCGTTTTACTCTTAGATAACATAGTACCACATACCTTCTTTCGCTACATCTTTCTCAACAAAAATAATTTTGAGACCAAGGCCATTCCCCAAGAAGTGTTGCTACACGAAGAAGCACATGCCCGGCAAAAGCATAGTATAGATGTACTGCTCATAGAACTTTTACAAGTCCTATTCTGGTTTAATCCCCTAATTTATTTCTTCAAGAAATCTATAAAACTCAACCATGAGTTCTTGGCTGATGAAGCTGTTCTTAAGAAAGACATTCCCGCTGCCAACTATCAAAAGACCTTGTTGTCCTACTTATCCGTAGCTCGCGAAACACACTCTCAATCGCCCTTGGCGAACGCCATCAATTATTCATCATATTCATCAATCAAAAAACGATTTAAAATCATGAAAACAAAAACATCAAACAAAGGCATTGTCCTAAGAAGCTTTTTAGTATTGCCTTTATTGGCAACGCTCATCTATGGTTTTAGTGAAACTGAAATTAGACCCGTTGAACAAAATCCATTCTACGATTCTGAAATCACACCTTCCCTTTCTTCGGACATTGAAACAAAGGAACAAAAGGCGAATGCCCTGCCATTACCTAAATCACTGCCTATTACAGCCCAAGACAGTGCCACCACAAAACAACTAGCGGAATACAACAAACTGGCCAAGCATTACAACAGTATGTCCCGTAACAAAATGAAAATCTATAAAAAGGAGGTAGAGCGACTGGAATACCTGTTTTCTAAAATGTCCGACAAACAAAAGACTGCTGCCGAACCTTTTCCAGATTTTCCGGTACCGCCGCCGTCACCTAAAGCTCCTAAAACTCCAAATGAACGGGAAGTGGCAGCAAACACCATTCAAAAAGTCATTGAAGAGCAAGACCCTTACGACAATGTCCACGAAGGAATTTATGGTCGCATTGATAAAAAACCCAGTAAAGACCTTATAGCAGTTCCACCACCGGCCCCTTATTTCAGGGAGACAGACAGGTCTTTGAAAAGGGCTGAGGTAGAACTGAAAGAACAACAGGTTTTGATGCAACAAAAAGAAATTAACTTGAAAGCCCAAGAAATCCAACTGAAAAAAGAGGAGGCCAAATTGGAAAAGCAAGAGATTTTAATGACTCGGCAGGAAGAAAAAATGGAAGAGCAAGAAGTTATAATGAAAAAAATGCAGGCCGAAATGAAGAAAAAAGAAGACCTATTTGCTGTACAACAAAATGGAGAACAGTTTTATGTACCCAATCCTCCTACGCCGCCTATACCCATTACCCCTTTAGACCATGTAATTGGGATGGCCAAAAAAGATGCGCAGTTCCTATATGAAGGCAAAGGAATCAGCTCCGATAAGGCTATAGAGCTAATAAAAAATAATAAAGACTTACATATTGATAGTCGAGCAGCGAAGGGTAAACGGCCGGTTGTAAAAATATCCAGCTCGCCTATTTCTAAGGAAAATTAACTAAACGTCTTTACGAGGTGCTCTTTCCCCACCGAAGTAATCTGCTCAATGATATGACAAATTAAGCAGATTACTTCTTCGCATTCAAGCCTTTTGGGAAATATCATATTTTGTCAAACTCCTCGCAAAGACGCACGTTAGTCTGAATTCAAAATAACAGATAACATGGTCGGCTTAAAACATTAGTGGAATTTCACATTTTACTTGCCTCCTCGCAAATACGTAACATGATCATACCATCAAAAAAAACATTGGTTCCGAGCACATTTAAGTAACAATTCCCTAGAAACTCCGTTCTAACAGGTAAGTCAATCATCAATACTGAACTTAATTCAGCATATATACTGAAACTAGTTCAGCATAAATCAAAACGAATCATCATGTTACAACGCTTTTTCATCCTATGCTCGGGAGCGGATTCCGAACTATTGGAAACCTGTTCCAAAGGGGAACAGAACAAATACGCCGGTATTGGCGCTACGGTATTCTTTACCGCTGTCATGGCACTTATTGCGAGTAGTTACGCCTTATTCACCGTTTTTGATAATGTATATGCAGCTATCTTCTTTAGAGCTATCTGGGGACTACTGATCTTTAATCTTGACCGATTTATCGTATCCACCATTAAAAAACGGGACAGTTTTAAAAGCGAACTGCTACAGGCTGCTCCGCGAATTGTTTTAGCCATTATCATTGCCGTGGTCATTTCCAAACCTCTTGAAATGAAAATCTTTGAGAAGGAAATCAACCAAGTCCTACTGGAACAAAAGAACGGGCTTACCCTTTCCAATAAGGAACAATTGGCCCTACAATACACGCCCAAAGTGGATGAACTCAACCAAAAAATAAGCGTTCTAAAAAACGAGGTAGCTACAAAAGAAGCAGAGACCAACGCATTATACGACACTTATATCTCCGAGGCCGAAGGCACGGCAGGCACAAAATTATTGGGTAAAGGCCCTGTTTATGAAGAAAAACGACAAAAACACGACGCGGCACTAGCGGAACTCCAAACATTAAAAACTACCAACACGGAAAGAATTAGTGGCCTGGAACTCCAAATCGCGAATTTGGACATGGAATATGCAACGGTAGTTCAAAACTCCCAACCCATTATAGATGGTTTTGACGGACTCATGGCCCGTATTACCGCGTTGGATAAGCTACCGTGGTTTCCGTCTTTCTTTATTTTTCTGCTATTTCTTGCTATTGAAACATCGCCCATTATCGCTAAACTTCTGGCGCCTAAAGGGGAATATGATATTAAATTGGAGGAGGCGGAAAGTATTTTGGGGTCTTGGGTCGCGCAAAAAGTGACACAGCGAGCACTTATCGTAACTACGGATAATGACATCAATCAAAAAATCTACGAGGATTTAAAAGGCGAGGACGAACTGTACGGCTACAAAAAGAAAAAGGCGGAAGAATTGTTACGCCTTCAAGCGGATAAGTTTCATGACATTCAGGTGAAAGGGTTAAAGTAAAACTCAGTAATTGGGTTATTGGGCAAAACTAAAAAAGCCGGCACGGATTCCAGCCTTTTAGATAGATTTGGAGTAATTATCGTTTTATTGTTATGCTGTGTTTACGGTGCTATTGGGGTAAGGGTACTTAGTGCCTAGTCGAGAATAATCCAATTTGAGTAACACGTGATAAAAACACCCCGATTTAAAGTTATTATTTTCTTATTTTAGGTGCTTAGCAGGTACTGGAGAGCCATCTGGTATCGGTCGCGCCGGGTGTGGCGAAGGACGATATCATCGTCATGGATGGCACCGACATCGGTAAGAAACATGCAAAGTACTTGGAAAGGTCGGAATTCGTAAAGAACGGCGACACCTGGGGCATAGCATCCGGTTACAAGGTCCTGAAGATCAATGTGGTCAGCGACCACAAGGAAATATGACTACTGCCGGGCAGGGCGCGCAGTTTCGGGATGGGGGCGCCCGGCAACAAGAACGAAATCAAGAAAGGGGTGCGCAAGGCAAAGAAGATCAGCCCCGTTGCCGAGGGCTACAGCATAGGTACCGTACCGATAGCATACAAAATAGGGCGCACCGTCCACCACCTATGGCCGGTCGTTACCAGAACCAAAAGGCAAGGCGGATATTACTGCCTGCTCGTGAAGAACGACCTGTCCACGGCGGTAAGCATTAGGTTTGTACCGCCAATTACTCCCTAAAAAGGATAAGCCTTCCAAAATTTGGTTGACGAAGTAGGAAGCGACTTCCCAAATGGACTTTGAAATCTCTGACCAGTTAGATACTTTAAGGCCATTTTTTTATTTGCTGTTTTAAAATTTACTCAAACAGCCGGGTATTTGGAAAATACTATAAACAATATGCTTATTATTGATAAAAAATACATAAAAGCCATAACTTGGGAGTATCTATCAATTTTTAATGAGTACCATTTTTGACCGGGAGCAATAGTAAAGAAATTGGCTTTGAACCAAGCGTTAACTTATTTAGAAAGCAAATGATGAAAGTAAAAAGAAGTTTAGCATTCCTCAGTATTGCACTGCTATTTAATTTCGCTCTTCTAGGGCAGGAAACCGAAGGTCATGGCCACAGCCATTACCGCGAACATGATTCTCTGGCAGCACATAAGTTGATTTTTCCGTCCCCCACACCGGATCGCATAATAGCTAACCTAACGGTTGATCCCGCACATAGTTTTGCCGTTAATTGGCGAACAGATCAACAGGTGGATGCCGGGGTGGCCGAGCTTGCCATAGCTACCGATGGCCCGGAATTTTTGTTGCGCGACGTGCGCAAGATTAACGCAGTTTCCCAAAAGTTTGAAAATCAAAATAGAAAGGAACCTTTGGTCAAGGCTACCTACCACTCTGTAGTGATCAAAGATCTTCAACCAAATACCACCTATATATATCGTGTTGGAAACGGACAGGAAGATAATGGCTATTGGAGCGAATGGTTTCAATTTACCACTGCCCATACCGATATGGAAGAACCCTTTAGTTTTATCTATTTCGGCGATGCCCAAAATAATGTAAAATCGTTGTGGTCGCGGGTCATTAGAAGTTCTTTTAGACAGTTTCCCGAAGTCGATTTTATGCTACATGCAGGCGATCTCATCAATGACAGGGACGCAAATTTAGAATGGGGAGAATGGTTTCATGCCGGTAGTTTTATTCACGCTACGGTACCGAGTATAATGACGCCCGGTAACCACGAATATAGGGATGGGATATTAACTTCTTTATGGAGACCACAGTTTACGCTACCCGATAACGGACCCATTGACGAATTGAAGGAAACTTGCTATGCCATAGATTATCAGGACATGAAGCTGATTTCCATAGATGCCGAAGGTTTCAATGAAAGTCTTGCCGCTCGTGAGGCCCAAGTAAAATGGTTGGATTCCGTTTTACAGTCGAACACAAAAAAATGGACAACTATTACCATGCATTATCCGATTTATTCAACGGCCAAGGGAAGAGACAACAAAGAACTCAGGGAGGCCCTGAAACCCTTGATGGACAAGTATGGTGTCGATTTGGTTTTGCAAGGCCATGACCATACGTATGCAAGGGGCTATGTGAAGAACGAGGGTAAAGGCCTAACAGTCGTAAAGGATGCTGGTACTATTTATGCGGTTTCGGTCAGTGGACCAAAAATGTACGAATCAAAAGACCAAGAATGGATGGTGAGAAGAGGGGAATATACACAGCTATTCCAGATAATAACCGTTTCGGAAAATTCTATAAAATATGGTGCGTACACTCCTATAGGTACCCTTTACGATGCCTTTGAACTTGTAAAGAAAAATGGAAAGAAGAAATTGATCAACAAAGTACCCAAAAGCTCCGTCCGCTTGAAAAAAAATCTAGTAGCGCCAGAGTAAGGGTTGTGTAAAAAGTGTTATAAAGTTTGAATTGGTCAGAGGTGGGTTATTTCCCCAACAATAGAAATGGCCACCTACGGCAAATGAACTACCTTGATGCAAACGTACGAAGTATCAAAAACGAAAAGAAAAAAATCCCAAACCAGTCTGCCTTTTGGTTCGGTGCGTTGTAGATATGTTTCATATAGGCGGTAAAGGCCTTTTTGTCCTTCCATATCACATATCGGCAGGCATTACGTATCTGGTGCACCACGCAGATATGGGTCTTGGGCCCCTGTTACAGGTTCTTGATCGTATCGTTAAACCCGTTCAGGTTGTCGGTCGCGGTAATCAGCATGTCCTCGGTGCCGCAGGCCTTGATATCGGTAAGCACCGACATCCAAAAAGGCCGAGGACTTCCTTCTTGCCGTCCCTGCGCAGGCCGACGGCGATATAAACGGTCTTCTTGATGACCTTGGCGTAGAGGGATATGATCACGTTCTCGATGCCGTAGACCATGTTGCCCCGTTTGGGCACTATCATGGGGGCGAAGGGCGCGTCCCTGTCCCTGGGCGCGGCGATCTTGGATTCTCCCCGAAGGAAGCAGGCACCTTTTTGGTGTAATGCCCGTTGCGCGAGTTGCCGGCCTTGGGCCTTTGGCGCTTTTCGTAGTAAGGTGGCTATCCAGCTCGACCTCGAGCATCCCTACCCGGCAGGTTCTCGATGCCAAGCTTTTGGAGTGCCTTTAAAAAACCGTTGAGCTCATCTCAGGTCTTGAACTATTTTAAAAAATCGCCGTCGAATAATCCCTCTTTCTTCATACTGGTGTAAATATTTAAAGTTAAAAAAATGCGGGGGCACGCCCCCGCATTTTTTTATTTATACCCTTTATGAGATAGTCCCATTTACTAGAAATTTTATTTCTAATTGCCCCAGACCCTATCCCAAAGAAGGGATAAAAGCCGCTCTGCGTCCCGACGGAATTTTGGGGTTTCCTCAACCGTTAGCTTTCCATCGTTCTTAAGCAGATGGTAGCTAAAGGCAAACTCGGTCTCTTTGGGGTCCAGACTCATCAACCCAAATCGTAAATCATTAAAATAAAGGCCACTTTCGCGTTCATAGATGGTATACCAGCCTTCGCTTATGGCAATTAAACGCTTCACTTTATCCTCCTCTTTTAAATACCCCAACAACTGGTGGTTCTTGGGGTACGCCTCAAAATCGATTTCCTTGGTATCAAAAAAGGAATAGTTTCCTATAAGGTAGGCATCCCTGGTATCTATATTGGCTGTCCATAAAATGGTATTCAAAGGACTAGGTCTTATAGCAATATCAGTATACACAATGCCTTGGGCTTCCAAACTGTCGGTAAAGGATTGATAGGCCAATCCTTTGAGCACCAAAGTCAACAGCAAGTACGAACTGCTAATAATCAGTCCCAAACGATTATAACGTCTTCGCTTCGCCGATGTCCGATTTTGAAAAGCCGTTAAAATCAAGAAGAACAAGAAAGGAAGCGTGTAAAGGGGGTCAATAACAAAGATATTTTGAAATGCCAATCGAAAGTCAATAGGCCAAAATAATTGTGTGCCCCATGTGGTAAAGGCATCTAGAATTGGGTGCGTAAATAATCCCCAAAAGAAAAGCCACGACCAATTGCGCCAAGTAGCGTTGGCCTTACTATTCATTTTCCAGACCAACCAACCGAAGACCGGTGACATTAGGATTGCAAAAAATATAGAGTGACTAATGCCACGATGCAATTCTATAGCGGTTACGGTATCTGTAAAATACCTAGCGACGATATCCAAATCTGGAATAGTACCGGCAATGGCACCGTAGACCATGGCCTTATTTCCGACTTTCTTTCCCAAAACAGCCTCTCCTACGGCTGCGCCCAATACTATTTGTGTTAATGAATCCATTTAATAAAGTTCAAGTGTCAAGTTCAAGTGTCAAGCCTGTTGGCTACTATATAGTCGAAGTCCAAGTTCAAAAAATTAAGGTCTTTGCGAGGCCCGTTTTGGCCGAAGCAATCTGTTTAATCCTTGTTCCATAAATGGATAGATCGCCGCGTCGCAAGTACCTTTTTTCATCACTTCAATCTTATATCCGCTCCTCGCAAAGAGATCCTATTATTTTATACTATATACTTAATACTAATTACTATTTTTTCTAATCCACAATCCCCATCTTCTTCAACAAAAAAGAGGCATTCATATTCTGACAAATACCTTGCTTGAATTTATAGTCGAAATGCAGTTCGTCATTTATGATCTCCGCATCAAAATAGTGGTTTTTTACTTCTGGCAATTCCTCGGCAACTTCACAGAGACTTAAATCGTGCGTGGCTATTATCCCCGTTGCGTTTGAGGCCACCAAACGTTCTACGAATTTCCTAGATCCTTTTGCCTTATCCGTGCTGTTGGTTCCTTTTAGGATTTCGTCCAACACAATAAAATAGCGATCGTGCTGAATTTCGTCTACTATAAACTTTAGGCGTTTTAATTCCGAAAAGAAATAGGATTCATCGTCTGTAAGCGAATCCGTAGTCCGCATACTGGTAATCAATTTTATAGGTACATAACGCACCGATGTTGCACAGACCGGAAGCCCCACATTGGCCATTACCATCTGTAAGGAAACTGTTCTCAAAAAAGTACTCTTACCGGCCATATTGGCGCCTGTAATGATAAAGAACTCCTCATTTTTTATTTCAAAATCGTTCAATATGCTTTTTTTGGGATCCAATAGCGGATGTCCCGCTTTTTCCGCATGTATAGCTGTGCCTTCAGCTACAATGGTCGGAAAGGTATAATTTGGATGGTTGAACACATAGTTCCCCAAACTGTTCTGGGCATCAAAAAAGGCAATTACATCAAACCATTGTGCTACAGATGCGCCATGGTTCGCAATCCATTTTTCGATCTTTAAACTGGTGGCCAGACTCGCAAGGAACAAACCGTTCCCAAAAAAGAGATATATAATATTATTGTTCTGGTCCAATTTGGATAGTAATTTAGAAAAATCCTGCAACACCAAGGATGTCTTTCTTCCCTGACACAAGATCTGCTCTTTTTTGGCACGCAACAGCTCGGATGAAAATTCCTTTTCCTCGATCAAGGTCAGTAATTGATTGTATTGCTGAAAGGTTGACTGAATCTTAGCCGTAGACGTGCCCAAAGCAGTTATTTTCTTAGCAAAAGCTCCCGACATGAGCAGACCAAAAAAGAGCCAATAAACTAATATAGATTCCGGAACAACATCTAAAAAATACAGCGTAATCAAGGTAACGGATATACCCCCGAACACCCACGGCAGATACTGCATAATTTTGGGCACAAAGGACATATAGGATTTTAACCAAGAAACAATAGTGCTTGTCCCCGTCTCGGTTTTTGCCAAGGCAGCAGTGGCCGAAAAATCCTGTCGCCATTCAGGGAATTTGGCCAATTCCGAAATGCTTTCCTGCTTTTGGGCTATGCCGTCTATACTGTTTTCGGTAAGTATCGCCGCCAAGGTATCGCTGCCCTGTGGCAAGGCCGTTCTGTTTATGTATTGATAAAAAGAACCTTTACCGAACAGGTCTATATCCTGACTATAAAAATGTAAGGGGTCTTTATACACTTCGCCATCCGGTAGGGAATGGAATTTCCTTTCTAATACCTGAAGCTCTATTTCATTTATTTTGATGAGCTCCTTAATTTTATCCCGCTTCTGTTGCAAATCGCTATGCCTGGAAACCAAGAATAAAAAAGCCACTATCGTTACCAAAATAACAGCGGCCACCAACTTGGTATTGCCATACAGGAGATACACACCAAGGATAGCAGCCAAAAACACGCACAAGCGCACCATACTAGAGGCAAATAATTGCTTTTTTAGCTTGGAAAGCTCGGAAGTATGTTTTTGAATTTCAGATTGATAAAAAGAAGCGGCATCCTGCATTTTTGCGATACGGTTTTGCAATTAAAATGCAAAGATATGGATAAGAGACTGTTTGGAAATCCGTCAATTAGTTTCTTATTAAAAAAACATATTTCCTAACATTTGACATAGGACTAAAGGACGTAAGACGTAGGATTTTTTTTGTTCGTTCAAGTATTTGTCATTCAACGACGTAGGTTGTTATTATTTTTTCAGAGCCTTTATAGTTGGTTTTATGTCTATACCGGCCTGCCGCAGCTACGGTGTACCCACATCCTTACACATTGTGGTTTATTACTGAAATTTACATTTCATCGACCCTCCCCTTTTGGCAAAGGGGAGAATGAATTCCACTTTAGGGAAGAAAGAGGGGTTTCACCACACGAATAAGCTCAAACATCGCTATTTTTTAAGTTTAAACTTGGTATTCCTTGGCTATGGGGCATAACAGACCGCGGTCAAACCCTCCGTCCGCAAGCGGACACCTCCCTTTGGACAAAGGAAGGAGCTTTAAAATTTTAGGTTGAAAAAATCAATATTTGTGGGTATACCGTAGCTGCCGCAGAAAGGTCTAGAAGTCCAAAGTTGGGCTAGTTTATAAGTTCATCATCATGAGATACGTTGTAGAATCATAGAATTCAAGCAAGCGCATCCAGTTCCGCTTTTAGCTTTTTCGTGAATTTGGAAACCACCAAATCATAGGAATGGTCTATAAGTTCTTTAGTCAATTTAGGGTCTAAACGTTCGATGTGAACGCTGTTCCAATGGACTTTGCTCATGTGCCATCCTTCTATGATCTCCTCATGGTCTTCCCTCAGTTGTATCGCCCTTTCCGGATAGCATTTCAAGTTTACTTGGCTAGGCACCCGCTCCAGTCCGCAAAGTGCGAACATTTTTCCCATCACCTTAAAGACCAAGGTGACGGCATCAAAAGGAAATTCTTCCGTTGTTCCCTTTTTGGCAAGGCAATAGTTCCTAAATTCTTCGATGTTCATACTGCGCTATTTTGGTATTGATCTGTTCCGCTAGGGTAATCAAACTATCCCAAACATATCTAATTTACCAGAATGTTCTTTCCCCAATATCATCCGATAGTGTGGGTTTCTCGCTACTTCCCTTTAATTTATCATAGAAATCAATGGCAACTTTATTATTTTGCAAGACCCATATATACATATTGGAAGCCCCGTTGCGAGTCCTAATTTCATTGATAAGCCGATGCATTAATAAAGTTCCCAAACCTTTTCCATTGGCTTTGACACTTACATGAAGGTTATCCAAATAGGTACTATAAATAGCATCTTTATTAACATAGGCACAACAGAAAGCCAATAGCATACCGTCTTCTTCTGCAAGCACTATATACCGGTTTTCCGGCGAATGAAAACATCGCTCTTTCCAGACTGCCAGCCGCTCGGGCAGTACCTCAACATCTAAAAAATGGTCGCTGAAAGAACCTCTATAATTTTCTTGCCACCTTGTTGCATGTAATCTTGCAATGTTCTCGTAATCGGTTGTGCCAGCCTCCCTAAAAGACACCATTAGAATTAGATACTGGTGGAGTCATACACGATGACCTTCGTCCATAATCCGCTGGACTCCTCCACAAACTTTTTGTGTGGCGGTTCATCTTGGTAGCGTTGTTGCGCCTCCGCAGATTCAAAAGTTACGATCAAGGAATAGGTAAAGGAACCGTCCACCACATCCCTACTGGCGCTGGGCGGTGTGCCAATGAACTGTGTTTTGGCGTAGGCAGAGTTGTCCAAAAAGGTTCGGAGCGAGGTCTCAAAGGCCTTTCTGTCCGCTGGACTATCGGGATTTTTTAGCCAAAAATATACGGTGTGTGCAAAATTGGAATCAAATTGGTTCATTTTTTCAGTTGTTTGGCCGATGGCCGTTCCTATAGTAATTAAAAATACTAAAGTTATCAGTTTTCTCATAGTTTCATTTTTTGAGTTGGAAAGCGAATTTATAAAAGATAAATGGGATTGGTGTTAAATGATTGGCGTGCTATTGACAATCAAAATATCTCTGGCGTGTCGGGAGCGCAAGATGTGACAGTTAGGTTTGGTGTTATTATTTCTAGTTATTCTTTGGCAAGACTATTCAAAAATTCCTTTGCCGTCATAATTGGAAGTAACGATTGCTTGAAGTCCTTTCCGTTACGTGTTATTATTATGTCACATTCCGACTCCGTTGCTCCAAAATATTGCAGGGCATCCTCAAAATCCTTTATGGAGGAATTCAGGCCTTTTTCAATTGTCCGTTCGTCAATAGTGCATATTTTACTCAAAATCTTGAATTTCCGTAACTTTTCCCTTGCGACTTTTGAACTTTCATATTTGGAAAGAAAATAATTGACCGTGGCAAAAGAAATAGGAGAGACTACCATCGTCAGTTTTTCCTTTTCCGCTAAGCTTGCAATTTTGGCAATAGACTCGTAGAAGGGTTCTCTTTCGCCCAAAAAGTCCAACATCACATTGGTGTCAATAAAAATCCTTTTGCTCATTTGTATTTCTCCGTTAGATAAGCGGAATACTCCTTTTTATAATCTAAATCGGCGGGGATTTTTGTTCCGGTAGCTATACTTTTAACAAAAGGGGAGATTTCAAATCCATTTCCATTTTCCTCAGATGTGAGCGATTGAAGATAGGATTCCACAATTCGGGATAAACTCATCTTTTTATTGGAAGCGTATACTTTTGCTTTCTCAATAATTTCTTGATTCAGTTTTAATGTCAGTTTTGTGTCCATTCGAAACAATTTATACGTACAAATATAACAAAACAATGCGTATGATATTGTTTGTACTCATATTTAATGACAAGCTAAGGGTTTTGGCGAGTTACTACTGCAAACTAAGGCTTTATGTTTTACTGTTGATTTTATTAAACTCCCAGCTCAATTTTTGCGCTTTTGAACAAGCATCCTTTTACCTGTTTTGCCCCATTTTGATTTGTTCAGCATAGTGCCCACCCCTTGATCCTACTTCGACAAGCTCAGCACAACGCCTTCCAAGAGGGGAAGTCTCTTCCACTAGATGTTTTCAATCCACAAAAACAGTATAAACCCCTGTCTCTGCATTTAACTGAAAATCTGCATTCTCTATTTTAATTTCGTTGTATTCGGTAAACGCACAGCAATCCTCAGATTTCCGTTCCGCATCAACACGCAAGTTTGCAATATCCTTGTCCCCAACGCGAAGGAGGGCATTTACCTTTTCGGTTTCCCATCCTATGCCAACTATTTGGATACGGTTTAAATCGTCCTCATCGATAAAATCAAAATCAATGGCGGTACTATCATCAACATTCACAGCCCTCATTTCAATAGGGCTAAAGGTCTGATTGGTAAATAGGTTTTCCTTGGTAGTTTTATCCACCAATTCAAATATGAAGTTAGTAGGAGGCGTAAAACGAGCTTGTTGTTCGCAGTCGTCCTTACATCCTTGAAATAAAAGAAGGATTGAAAATAGCAGTACTGAAAATTTTAGCGGCTCTAGAATCATGTTCGGGATTTCTGCACCAAATGTAAAGCAAAATCCTTGTGTCTAACCTTGAGCCCACTCTAAAAAAGGGTTCCCCTTTGTGATTGGGAAAATTTCAATTTTTAATTATTTTAAGACAGATATTGATTTACCGTTGTTCGGAAAAAGGCTTCATCTGAATTTTTTACCTTTTTCGCTTTTTTCCTCTTTACCTTGGGTTCTCGGAGCAAACTCAACCTTCTATCTTTTTCTTTTGTTCCTCGGTAATGTTTAGGGCAGAGTAGTCCAGTTTCCAGCCAATGGTTTCTACAATTTTCTCGATCAGCAATACGGTTTGCAGCGCTTCTTTTCGGGCGGTTTCCATGAGTCCGCTTTCTGGAATTTTATCTAGGATGTGTTTTCTGGCCTCTTGGTTAAGGGTGGTCAAATCATCTGGCGTAAAGGTATTGAACATCCCGTTTTTTATGTCATAAAAATCCAGATGTGGCTCAATGGATAGGACTTCGGGCTGCGGAAAACTGGTCAGCACAATCTTCTTTTCCCCTCCATCGGCATGCATCAATATTTTTTGGAGGTCATAGCCTATTTGGGCTTTTGCCTTAATAACAATGAGTGCTTTTTTTTTACTACTGACCAAACTTAAAAAACGCTCCTTAGTATTCTCGTATTTATAAATTTCGGCGAAATCGCCTTCCACCGATATCAATTTACAAACGCTTTTTATTTTTTCCAGCAATACGGTCGATTGATGGTTGGTGAGTTCCTTATTCTGTTTTTTCTTAAAAAAGGAAAACAACCAGTACATGATGATGCCTCCCAAAATAAGCCCCAGAAACAACTCTAAAATATTATCCATGCTGTAAAGTTACTAAGAAAGTAAACTATTAGTGTTTTATTATATACAAGACCGGCCTGGTGGGACTGGCATCGTTCTCAAAAGGTGCCACTTGCAGGTTTAGAAAATAGCTGCCATCCGCAATGGAGTTGGGCACATAAATAAACTCGGTTATCGTGGCCTTGTGACGAACAGTACCGCCCACATTCCAAAATGCCTTGTGCGCCAAAAGTGCCCCGTTATCCTTTTCCTTGTCTATAGATGGCAAATCTATTAACAAATGCTGCACCCCTATTTCTACTAGAAATTGGGCAGCCTCTTCCAGCAGATAAGACGGATTTGTATGTGCATATTGCCGAGACATCTTAGATTTCGTATTGGGCAAAGTCCGTATGACAATGGCCTCTGGCCGACTATCGCCCATCGCATTTTGCAACTGCTTTTTCGTGATGATAAAATCATCGACCCTTTTTCCAGGTGCAATGGTAATCACCTCCGCCAAAAAGAAAAATCGGCTCAGACTTTGGTTTACCGACTGAAACTCTTTGGTAATATGCCCTACACATTCCGTATGCGTCCCATGTGCGTGTGGATTGAACCAAATGTCATTAAAATTGGTGCTGGCACCTTGTGCTATGCTACCTACAAAATCGCCATCTTTATGTGGCGCTATGTGTGGATGTGCCACATACCATGCATTTACATTAGTGGCATCGCCGCGCAGCGGCATGGAGATATCCAGCGGTTTCGCCAGGTTTATTTGGTATTCTTTTTTGTTGTGGTTTATGAAAGTCTTCATGGTAGTGCTTGTAATTCAAATTTACTTCATTTTAATCATGAAAAGGTCCGCAGCTATCCCATCCGCCAAAAACTTGCCTTTATTGGTAGCCAAAAGTACATCTTCATCCAAATACAATAAATGCTCTTGAATAAATCTATCCGCCTGGAGCATTAGATATTCCCTGTATTTCTTCCCAAATTCTAGCTCCACCCTACTTAGCGAAACGCCCCAAATGGTGCGTAGCCCTGTCATAACGTACTCATTGTACTTATCCGTCGTGGAAAGGACTTCGGTTTCCATGGGCAGGATGCCGTTGGTAATCGATTTAATATATTTTGGATTGTTATTGATGTTCCATCCCCGACTATTGCCATCAAAAGAATGTGCGGACGGCCCTATACCGATGTATTTTTTCTGTTGCCAATAGGCGGAATTATTTTTTGAAAAATAGCCTTCTTTGCCGAAACTTGAAATCTCATAGCAAGAATATCCAGAGGACGTGAGTGTTTCGTTCAGGATATTAAAATGTGCTTGGGCTACTTCATCTTCGGCAGGTTTTACCAAGCCTTTTTTAACAAAATCGAACAATGCCGTTTTAGGTTCCACAGTAAGGACGTAGCTAGAAATATGGGGAATGTTAAAGGACAGGGCTTTTTCTATATTCGCTTTCCATCGCTCTTCACTCATATTGGGCATGCCGTAAATGAGGTCGATGGAAATATTATCAAAGTGGCGCGTCGCCAGCGACAAGGAACCCATGGCCTGTTCGGAGGAATGCGCACGGTTCATCAGCTTTAAATCTTCCTCAAAAAAGGACTGTATGCCAATGCTCAGCCTATTGATCGGACTTTTGGCAAGCTGTAAAATCTTCTCGGGCGTAAGATCATCCGGATTGGCTTCCAAGGTTATTTCCGGATTACCGATTACCTGATAATTAGCGTAAACCGAGGCTATCAATTGCTCCAACTCCTCGGCATTCAATACCGAGGGCGTTCCCCCGCCAAAATAGATGGTTTCCACAACAATTTCAGCAAATTCCCCTTTGCGCATTTCCAGCTCCTTGCACAAGGCCATAACCATCGCCTGCTTCTTTCCCATGGACGTAGAAAAATGAAAATCGCAATAGTGACAAGCCTGTTTGCAAAAGGGGATGTGGATGTAGATGCCAGCCACCTCCGCCCCCAAAGGGGGAACTATTTCTTTTATTTTCAAATGATTTTGTTTCAATTATCCAAGTAGTTTGTATGCCAGAAAAACAATTTATTTAGTTTTCAGTTCGCAGTTGCATTAAGCAGTTAATCTTCTTTGACCCCAAACTTTCCAGGGTTATTTATCATATAATTAATCAGCCTACCTACTTCTTCACTCTCGCTATTTAGTTCTTCATAAATCTCCTCTCTAATGTAGCGACACTCTTTTCCGAACTCCAGCCAAGTTTGGGTTTCCGCATTTTCAGAGTCACTATCGGTCAATTTACTGGTAAAACTTTTCGGATATCTTCTTTTCCTGTAAGCCTCCGAAATATTTGCACTCACGCTACGTGAAGACCTTCTTATTTGATCGGTTAAAGAATACTTTTCCTCCTTAGGAAAGGATTTAGAAAGTTCGAATATCTTCATTGCAAGCGCAAACGATTTTTTATAAGCCAATAAATCTCGAAAACTCATAATAGGTGTTTTGTATATTGCTGATAAAATCAAAAAAATTATATATTCAGATATCTGGTAATTTGACTCAATACTGCTACTGCCTACTTACTGCCGCTGCTGCCAACTGCTACTGCGAACTGCGAACTATTTTACTTTCCCAGGATTATTTTTAATATAGGCACCCCACCCAGAATAACTATTACCAACCTCAACTTTGCCTTCATTATAAAAGTGACAAACCGCGGCGGCCAGTCCGTCTGTGGCATCTAAATTTTTTGGGAGTGTTTTTAGGTCCAGGAGGCTTTGCAGCATTTTGGCGACTTGCTCCTTACTGGCATTTCCGTTTCCGGTAATTGCCATTTTTATCTTTTTGGGCAGGTATTCCGTAATGGGAATTTCACGGGAGAGTCCGGCGGCCATGGCAACGCCTTGCGCGCGACCCAGTTTGAGCATTGATTGTACGTTTTTACCGAAAAAAGGTGCCTCAATGGCAATTTCATCCGGATGATAGGTGTCTATGAGCTCAATGGTGCGGTCAAAAATGAGTTTCAGCTTGGTGTAGGGGTCGCTGTATTTTTGGAGTAACAGCTCATTCATTTGAATAAACTCCATTTTTTTACCTACCACTTTTATAAGGCCAAAGCCCATAATGGTGGTTCCAGGGTCTATGCCTAGTATGATTTTTTCGTTTGCCAATCTTTTATTACTTGGTGTTCAATCGGATAGGGATTCTAAACTTGGTTTTGACCGGAATACCTCTTTTAAGCGCCGGCGCTATTTCCGGTACTGTTTTTAGACTTTGGACTACAATACCATCAAATTCTGGCATTTGTTTAAGTATAAAAGCATTTTTTTCTATATCCAATATTTCAATATCCCCGTCGGTATCTATGACAAAGATAACGGCTACGGTAGGGTTTTCATTCGAATCTACTATAAATTCAAATTCGTTCAGGGTTTCCTGAAAATGGGCGGTCAGCTTTTGCTCAAAACATTGCCGTTGCACTTCTTTTGCCGCCGTCTCGTCACAATCCAAAAAAAGTGGGTAGGTGTCTATGGAATTCCAGTCGATTTCCCGAAGTTCGGAATTGATGAACTCCTGTGTTCTTTTTTCCTTGGATTCAAAGAAATTACAAGAACATAGACTTAAGCAAAGTACAACGACAAGAAAACGCCCCATGGTATGAAATCTATGGCTGAAATTACGAATTTTTAATCAGTTGACTCTTTGACGTAATGTATTTGTTCCTTTAGCTCGGAAATCCGTTTTTGCACCATTTGGGATAAATAGGGCTGCTCTGTTCCGTACTGGGTTAAAAATCGTTCGTAGTAAACCAGTTTTTTAGAGGCATCACTATGCATCTGATCGAAGAGGGCGCATATTTGCCAGTAAATTCTAGGTATATCCGCATCTTCTTTATGTGCCAAAACGTAGTAATCAAAAGCACCCTTAAGATTTTCCTTTTGCCGTTCTATAGCTGCCAAGGTCTCGTACTCTTCTGCCAAATAGGGCGTTTGCACCACTATGGCCTTTTCCACATACACCTTTGCACTATCCAACTGTCTGTCTTTTAAGAACACCTGTCCCAGCTCAAAATAAGCAGCTGCGTTATCCTCCTCCAGAGCTATTGCCTTTTGGTACATTACTTTGGCCTTTTCAAATTCCCAAGTCTTAAAATAGGCCATACCCAATTTCATGAAAAGGAAGGTTTTACGCTCGCCCAAATCCACCAATTTCTCAAAGGAAGGAATGGCTTTACGGAATTCTTCATTATTAAAATAGGCCAAGCCTTTTAAGTTCAAAAGTGATACATCTTCTGGGTAAAGAACCAAGCCTTGGTTAGTGTAGGTAATAACGGAATCTTTTGAGCGCCTTACCAAATAGTACCTGGAGAGCTGAAAAAGACTTCTTAGATGTGTACTATCTGCTACTATTGCCTATTTGTAATGCGGTATGCTTTTATCTAAGTCGTTCTGTTCCTGTAGGGCTTCCCCAAGTTGGTAATGGTACTCTGGATTAGATGGATTTTCCAAACTCAATGTTTCAAAGAGCTTTTGAGCTTCCAAAGCTTTATTGGTTTTTAGTAACAGCTTGCCCAGTTCAAATTGGGCGAGTTGCTGTTTATCATCTGCCGCCAAGACCGACCTATATTGGGTAACCGACTTCTCATAATTCCCAATGGTATTATAGGCCCGTGCAATCTGTATCCAGGCATTTGTTGTGCCCAAACCTGCGTATGCATTGATTGCTTGGGTGTAATTGCCCGTGGCGTAGAGGCTGTCGGTGATACTTGATGTACCAGATTGGCCATATCCCAAAACAATGCTAAAAACCGTTAGTATGACTACTCGTTTTCTCACTCTTTATTTTTCAAGGTAATTTCAATTACACCGTTTTTCCCTTTTTCGCCATATTTATCTTGAGCGGATTTCCCTTTTAGAACAGCAACTGATGCTATGGCTTCGGGATCTATGGTTTGGATATATTCCATTGTAGTTTCAACGCCATCAATAAAATAGGTTGGCTTTTCATTATCGGGCAGTCCAATAAGTACATTATTGTCTGCAACCTTATACTCCGCCTTATCGGATATTTCTAGAACTACTAACGGTAGGTTAAGGTATTGAAAAACCAGTTCATCTCCTGTGTTTACAACTGTAACAAAATCGCCATTGAAGTCGGTAACTATTTTAGAGGAGCTCCCTTTCTGTTCAATATTAACTCCGGGAAGTCCTTTTTGGCCGTCTGAAACCACTCCCTTAATAAACCGTTTACCTCCCTCCATATAAGTAGAGGCAACCACATATATTTTTGAGCTAACAGTAGTCGTGGGTGCTGCGTCACTTGCAGTTTCGGTTGTCATCAATTTAAAGGTAATTGGAACAGAAAAAGGCACATTGACTTCTTTACCACTTTGCTTTCCTGGAGTCATATTTGGCAGAAGGTCAATAATTCGCTTTGCCTCGTTCTCTAGTAAAGGATCAAGACCGCGCATTTTAAGGTTTTTGACAACCCCATCCCTACCAATGGTAAACAGGGTATGGACACGCCCTTGAATTCCTTTTTCTTGTGCCTCTTTGGGATACTTAAAGTTTTTGGCAATATGCTGTTGTATCATTTCGTTAAAGCAGGCCCTTTTATCATCCCTCGCCTCGCAACCGGGAAAAACGGGGACTTCATCTACCACGAAAAAAGGGACATCAATAGTATCAGCATCCGCCTGAGATTTGGTTTCTTTTTTTATGGAGGCCGTCATGGATTTTTCAATAGCCCCAATCTGCTCGTCCAAGCTCTTAAGCTTCGGATTATTTTCTACTACGGTTTTCAATAACCGCTCACGTTCTGCCACCAATTCATTGTACTTTGATATACCTTTTGCTTGCTTATCTAATGGAAGAGAATTGTCCAATTTAAAAGTGATGGGGATTGAATAGGCTACCTCTACACTTTCCCCCTTATGTTTTCCTGCTTCCATATTTGACATTAGATCTATGATGCGTTTGGCCTCATCCTCCAATAATTTATCTGGTCCTCTCATTACTAAATTTTTAACCTTGCCATCCGTGCCTATGTTAAACATAAGATTTACCCTGCCTTGTATTCCCTTTTCTTGCGCTTCTAAAGGGTATCTAAAATTCTTACTGATGTGTTCAAACATCATTTCATTAAAACAGGCCCTTTTATCATCCCTCGCCTCGCAACCGGGAAACACGGGTACGTTTTCTACTTCGGCAAAGGGAGTTACAGGTGAATTATTAGCACTTGGATTTGGGAATAAGTACCTTTCATCCAAATCCAGACCCAAATCCAAATCAAATACCTCAAAAGAGTACGCTCCATCGGTCAACACAATTCCTTTATAATTAGATTCCTCTGTTTGGAAAATAGCTGTCATACTATTATTAAAAGCGCGCACCTCCTTACCTGTAAGATCTTTGACATTTTCAACCTCAAAGACCAACAAATTCTTGGAAAAACCTTTATTAGAATCCAAAAGCTTTATACTCGTACCGCCATTCTGAAACGTATTTTCAATGGAATACTTTAAGTTTTTATCCAATAGTTGAAAAGCAGTCGTATGCTGAACATAGCTTTGGTATCTAGAAGTTGAAGGGACTCTTTTTTTATTCAATTGATTTCGCCTAAAAAATGGTGCTTTAGCTCTTTCTAGACTATCCAAATAGATAGACATACTTCTCTCAGATAGAATTTCTTTTTTAAAGTAGATTTCCTTAGCTAGGAGATTTCCTTCTAAACCGCTTAAATACTTATGCTGGAAATCAAGAAAAACTTTAAGAATAGTACCCTTTTCAGCAAGTTCATTATCGATTTCAGAGTTAATTTTAGCAATTAAGGCTGCGTCCTCCGGGGTTTGTTCTTGCAAGTCAACATTTTCTGTTTGTGCTTCGAAGGACGTGTAAGCCAACATCCCCAAGACCAATGGCAGCAACAACAAATACTTTAACTGAAAAATTTTCTTCGATTTTGCTTTTTGTAACATGACGATTCGTTTTTTAATTAATGATTTTTTATAGAATTGATTGACAAAGGAGATATTCTGGGTCTGGAATACTTGGGAGAGCAGAAGGTCATAATGCGACTTGCGTTCCGTTTTGGGTACATGGGCATCGGCAATGAACTCGTGCAGTTCAGATATCCTGTTTTGGTACACATAGACCAAGGGATTAAACCAGCCTACAATGCGCATCAACTCAAAAAATACCAGATCCAAAGAGTGTTTTTGTTTTATATGCACCAGCTCGTGCTGGATGATGCTTTCGTGCTCTTTGGACAAAACTTTATCGCCCAAGAAAATGGACCTGAAAAAGGAAAAGGCCAGCTCGCTATTTTTTACGACAATACGGGTGAAATCGGGAAAACGATCCGTAATTCCTTGCTTTCGTAGTTGCTCTAATCGGTATAATTTATATGCAAAATACAATGCGGCCAATAGCATGCCTCCATACAGCAACCCCTCTTGCCAATAGAATTGAAAAGCGGGAGGTTCCGCCCCTGCAGCTGCAACTACCGCGCTATTGGTGTTCCAAAGAAATTCCGGATACACATAATACTGCTCGGAAACCGATGTTTTTAAGGCCTCTATCTTTATCCATGGCAGCACTAGGGACAATAGGTATGTTCCTATCAAATGGACCCTGTTCCATTGAAAAAAAGTTTCCTTTTTTAGGAAGAAGTCGTAGATGACCAGAAAGGCCAGTTGAAAGGCGATGCATTCTAGGATGTATTGTATCATTTTTTTTAAATTTAGACGTTAGACCGTCCGCTTTTGGCGGATTACAAGAGTCAAAAAACTAAACCACATGGCGCTATTATCTAGTCTTCCTCTTGCTTTTTGATTTCTTTTAAGATGGATTCCAGTTCCGATAAACTCATGTCGTTCTTTTTCATAAAGAAGGAAACCATACTTTTAAACGAGCCTTGAAAGTAGCCATCTACCAATTTAGTGATGCTCTGGTTGCTATAGTCCGATTTCTTCACCAACGGAAAATACAGATGGCCCCTACCCTCTTTTTCATGGCTCACAAAGCCCTTGTCTTCCAAAATTCGCACTATGGTAGATACCGTATTGTACGCTGGTTTGGGTTCTGGAAGCTGTTCTATCACCGCCGCGACATTGCATTTTTCCAGTTGCCACAATACTTGCATTACTTCTTCTTCTGCCTTTGTTAGTTGTTTCATTTGTGCTGAATTTATTTCAGTATCTCTCGATGCTTTAAATATTAAATAGTTGTATTATTTTGTCACTTGTTTAATAAAGTTCCTCGATGCAAGCAAACGAGGTATATTTAGTACAAGAAAGCTTTCTCGATAAAAACCTTAGGTTTTCAAACTTTCCTCTTCATACGATGCAAGCATCGGGGAATTAAACCCTAAGAGATTAAAACGGGTTCCGAAAAAGCGGGAATCTCTCTATCACCATCAGTTTAATTCTTCCTTCCAAAACTTGGAATCAACTCTTTTAAATAGCCTCGGAAATCCATTTTCAACTAATCTCTTAGTTCGCTCTTAAAGCAAATATAACTAAATATTTAGTTTAAACTAATATTTTAGTTAAAAAATATCATATCTAAGTCAAACCCTTGGGGTCTTGCTCCTTAAAAGCCATCAGTATCCAAATGAGATAAACCTTTACAAACCTTAGCATCAAGCCTTACCTATCGTAGCTATAACAAAATAGCATTATATTAGTCCCATAGAAAAAGACATTATATGGACATAGCCTTATTGCTAATTGGTTTCCTTTTTATGATCGTTGGTATATTGGGCAGTTTTTTGCCCGTTTTGCCAGGGCCGCCTATTAGTTGGATCGGGCTTTTGCTGCTGTACCTTACCGGTGCTGTCCCATATAATTGGTGGATACTAGGAATTACTTTGATTGTTGCCTTAGTTGTTCTTGCCTTGGATTATATTATCCCCGTAATGGGCACCAAGAAATTTGGAGGCACCAAAGCAGGGATGATCGGCACCGCCGTAGGACTTCTTGTTGCGCTATTTTTTCCTATCCTCGGCCTTTTTGGTATTATAATTTGGCCCTTTGTGGGCGCACTCGTTGGGGAACTACTGAATAAAGCGGATAAAAAAACGGCCACTAAGGCCGCTTTTGGTTCATTTCTAGGTTTTTTGACCGGTACGTTCTTAAAATTTATGGTCACTATCGTATATCTAGGGCTTTTTATTGCAAAAGCTTGGGAGTATAAGGGTGTGCTTTTTCCGTATTTTGATTAATCCATCCAAATCGTCTTATCCGCAATCGGTTTTCTGGTTTGTTCGGGAAGTTCGCCCTCATAGTAGCCCATATAAAAGAAACCAAGACATTTTTCCCCATCGTTCATCGGCAGGAAATCGCCCATATGCGTAATAAGGTCTGGAGAGCTCCAATAACAGCCAATCCCCATTTCGGTACAACAGAGCCACATATTCTGGACGGCCATTGCCGTGGCGGCGATTTCCTCCCATTCCGGCAGCGATTCAATAGGGTCGCGCTGCATGCAAATGGCTATGATAGCTCCGGCCTTCTTAGGGTTTTCTATTAATTTCTTTATTGTTAACTGTTTGGGTTTTGGAGTAACATCTATGTAGGTGTTGGATAAATAATCGCCAAGTTCATCAAGCTTTTCGCCTTGTAGTATTTTAAAGCGCCATGGTTCGGTCTTTCTATGGGTAGGTGCCCAATTGGCGGCCTCTAGTATTTTTTCAATATCCGCTTTCGCAATTGGTTTGTCTATGTATTGCGCGGGGAAAACGGAACGACGGTTCTTTATCAGATCAACTATCATACTGTAGTAGTTTGTTTTGCCTTAAGTTCTGTTTAAAAGTAAATCCATACAATTTTTTAACACAGGATTAGCGTTTTCCTTCTTCCAGATAACCGAAAGCAGGGCCCGTTGCTTCACATCCTTCAACTCAATAAACTTTACCCGCATCTGAAAACCGGCCTGCAAAGCGGTGGGCACAATTGCGATGCCTAGATTATTCTCTACCAACTTAAAAATGGTATGCGCATGAACCGATTTATGCGAGACCTTGGGCTTAAAACCTGCATCCGCACAAATACTCATGATTGTTTCATAATAATAAGGACTATAGTCCTGACTGAACAAAATAAAATTATCGGCTGCAAAACACTGCATTCCTTTGTACTCCCTAGTCAACATGGGGTAACTCTCCGGCAGCACCAAGGAAAACGTATCCTCGAATACCGTTTGCATGTTAAGTGCGGCGGGAACGCGGTCCAACCGTACAAAACCAAGGTCTAGCTCATCCTTTAAAACAGCTTCTACCTGTTCTTGGTTGGAACGTTCCTCCAACGCGGTTTTTATCTTTGGATACTTACCCTTTACGGCAACCAAAAGGTTTGGGATAACAGTTTGCATCGCAGAACCCAAGAAACCGATTCTTAGTTCGCCCGTATCTCCTTCTCCAATGAGCTGTAATTGTCTTTTGGTCTCCTTTAACTCTTTAAAAATAGCCTCGGACTGCGCTTTCAAGTAATATCCTGCCGGGGTAAGTCCTACTTTTTTATTATCTCTTACGAACAATTGGGCCTGCAAAAGGTCTTCCATTTGTTTGATCTGCCTACTTAATCCAGGTTGGGAGATGAACAGCTTCTCGGCAGCCTTTCTAAAATGCAATTCCTCGGCCACGGCCAAAAAATAAGTGAGATGTCTAAGCTCTATTTGAGTACTCATAGTTATTGATGCTATACTAAATTGGTATTGGACATTATCAAAAATAATCAATAATTTTAGAAAACTAAAACAATTAGAGATGGATACCGTATCGAAATCGTTTAAATTGGGTGAAGACTGGCTTACTGCAAGTACTGTCCTACATGTAGCAAAGGGCGGCATTACAATTACACTTTCGGAAGCAAGTCGCGAAAGCGTAATTAAGAGTTGGGGAATTGTACAACGCATTGTTGACAAAGGGCAACCTGTTTACGGAATCAATACCGGATTTGGTCCGCTCTGCACCACCAAAATATCAAAATCCGAAACCAATATCCTACAGACCAACATTCTAAAAAGTCATAGTGTAGGTGTAGGCAAACCTATAGGCAAGGCCATCGCTAAATTGATGCTCATCCTAAAGGCCCATTCCCTTGCAAAAGGATATTCCGGTATTGCGGAAAGCACTTTGGATCGGATTATTTGGCATATAGAAAACGATGCTATTCCCGTAGTACCTTCCCAAGGTTCTGTTGGGGCATCGGGAGATTTGGCGCCTTTGTCCCATTTATTCCTTCCGTTGATAGGCTTGGGAAAAGTGGTCTACAAAAACGAAACCATAACCACCGCCGAACTTTTTGAACGCACCGGACTTTCCGCCCTCGCCCTAGGTCCAAAAGAGGGTTTAGCGCTAATTAACGGAACACAGTTCATTGCCGCCCATGCCGTAAAAGTGGTCGAAAAATTACATTCCGTGCTCTCGCAAGCGGATATTATAGGTGCCATGATGATCGAAGGTCTACAAGGCTCCGTAAAACCCTTTTACAACGAATTGCACGTAATGAGACCTTTTAAAGGAAATATACACGTGGCCAAACGCGTAAAACGCCTGCTTAAAGGCTCCGAAATTATGGAAGACCACACTAACTGTGAGCGCGTACAAGACCCCTACTCGCTGCGCTGCATTCCTCAAGTTCACGGAGCATCCCGAAACGCTTGGCTTCACTTAAAGGAATTGTTAGAAGTAGAATTGAATTCCGTTACGGACAATCCCGTCATTATAAATGAAGAACTGACCATAAGCGGTGGAAACTTTCACGGCCAGCCCTTGGCCATGGCCTTGGATTATGCCTGCCTTGCGGCTTCGGAAATCGGAAACATATCGGACAGGCGCATTTATTTGGCCTTGGAAGGCAATAGTCCGCACGTACCAAAATTATTGATGGAGGATACTGGTATCAACTCCGGCTATATGATCCTACAGTACACCACAGCGGCTTTGGCCAGCGAAAACAAGGGACTTTGCTTTCCGTCCAGCGCGGATAGTATTCCTACCTCTCTTGGCCAAGAAGATCATGTTAGCATGGGTTCCATAAGTGGACGAAAAGCCTTGCAGGTTATTGGGAACGTGGAAAAAATACTGGCTATTGAACTACTGACCGCAGCACAGGCCTTTGAATTTAGAAAGCCAATGAAATCAGGCATTTTTCTGGAGGAAATCCATAAGGAAATAAGAAAGAAAGTGGCTTTTGCGGATAAGGACAGGGTTTTTGCCGATGATATTGAAGAAGGAATTAAAATGATAAAGAATAAGACCATCATCAAACTCATTGAACGCATTAGTGAGAAAGAAGGGATATCTTTAAAGAGCAAGTACTCCAAGGAATTTGAGGTATATTAAACAAGATGTAAGACCGTCCCGTTCCGGGACTAAAAGACATAGGACGCAGCAGGCTGTAGGCTGTAGGCTGTAGGCTGTAGGCTGTAGGTAAAACTAAAAATAGCTGCCTCATGTAGTTAACTTTATAAGGGTGTTATATATGTTTCTCTAAAAAAGAAAGTCTCAGGTTTAATCTAGCATTGATATTATTGTTAAAATTGAAATTATGAACATTTCAAGTCAGTTTAATCGTAGAAAATCTGATTATTCCCTTTAGGCCCGATATCGGGAAGGGAAAAAATGATCGGATTTTCGGCATTTTAAACTAAAGCCAAAAGAAATAAAAATGAGTAAATGAAAACCGATTATCCTTTAAAGCTGGTTTTCATATGAATAAAATCCAAAAAATGAAAAATTTAAAACTTATCGGCCCTTTTAAACAACTGCTCCCCATGACAGGATTACCGTTAAAAGGAGCACTTGCCGATGCACAACTTTCCGTTATAGAAGATGCAGGGATGCTTATTGAAGGAGAACACATCAAAGAAATCGGAAATTTTCAAGAACTGAAAACAAAGTTCGTCAATGCAGAAATCCATGAATTACAGGGTGATCATACCTGCCTGCCCGGTTTAGTGGATGCCCACACCCACATCTGTTTTGGAGGTTCGCGCGCCAACGACTATGCTATGCGCAATGCCGGAAAAACATACCTAGAAATCGCCAAAGCTGGTGGCGGAATTTGGGATACGGTAACCCAGACCAGAAAAGCCACCAATGCAGAACTGGTAAAAAACACTATAAAACTTGCGAACCGGCATTTAAAAAATGGGGTTACGACATTAGAAGTAAAAAGTGGTTACGGACTTTCCGTAGCTGAAGAACTTAAAATATTGTATGCCATAAAAGAATCTGATGAAGCAACTCCCTCGGACCTCATCGCAACCTGTTTGGCAGCACACATGCTGCCAAAAGATTATAACGGCACCGCAGAAGCATATTTAGAGGAAATAAGCAGCGAACTATTTCCAAAATTAAAGTCAGAAAACCTTGCCCACCGCATAGATGCTTTTATAGAGGAAAGCGCGTTTTCCGCCCAGCAGATTGCGCCCTATTTTAAAAAGGCAAAAGAAATGGGCTTTGATATTACCGTACATGCCGATCAGTTCTCCACCAGCGGTAGTAAAGTGGCGGTAGATTTTGATGCGCTAAGTGCCGACCACCTAGAAGCTAGCACCGATACCGAAATAGCACTCTTGGCAAAGAGCGATGTCATAGCCACCGCATTGCCGGGCGCATCCCTAGGCCTGGGCTGTGCCTTTACGCCCGCACGTAAACTGCTCGATGCCGGCGGCGCATTGGCCATAGCCAGCGACCATAATCCAGGCTCCGCACCTATGGGCGATTTACTGACTCAGGCCTCGATTCTAGGCACTTTTGAGAAACTTACCAACGCAGAGGTTTTGGCAGGAATCACGTTTAGGGCTGCGGCGGCATTAAAATTAGCAGATCGGGGAAAGTTGGAAGAAGGCCTGTTGGCCGATTTCAGCCTTTTCCACACAGGCAATTATCAGGAAATACTGTATAACCAAGGCAATTTAAAACCTTGCGTAGTTTTTAAACGAGGGGTAAGGGTGTTTGATAAGCATAAAGCCCCCTAGCCCCCAAAGGAGGGACTGTCATATCTAAAATAAAAAAAACGCTTGGCGTTCCGCGCTTGGCCAAAAGCAATATTAAAATGAATTTTAAACAACAGATATTGCAAGGCATTCCGCCTGAACTGCCACCAAAGAAAGAACGTTCGGAAGATGTGAGCCATGCTCCAAAGCGGAAGGATATTTTATCGCTGGAAGAAAAAAAACTGGCCATACGTAATGCCTTACGCTATTTTCCCAAGGCTTGGCACGCGGAACTTTCTAAGGAATTTGCTACAGAACTAAAGGAGTTTGGTCGGATTTATATGTACCGATTTATGCCGGATTACGAAATGTACGCGCGGCCAATTAATGACTATCCTGCAAAGACACCGCAAGCAGCCGGATTAATGTTGATGATTCAGAACAACTTAGACCCTGCCGTGGCCCAACATCCGCAGGAACTGATTACGTATGGCGGTAACGGTGCGGTGTTCCAAAATTGGGCGCAGTATCTCTTGAGCCTTCACTATTTGGCCACGATGACGGAGGAACAGACGCTGCATATCTATTCGGGTCATCCTATGGGGCTTTTTCCATCCTCACAAGAGGCGCCACGCGTGGTGGTTACTAACGGCATGATGATTCCCAACTACTCGAAACCAGACGATTGGGAGAAATACAATGCGCTAGGCGTTACCCAATACGGACAAATGACGGCCGGCTCCTACATGTATATTGGACCACAGGGTATCGTTCACGGTACGGCCATTACAGTCATGAACGCATTTAGAAAAGTATTGAAGGCCGATGAAAATCCGGCCGGGAAACTATTTCTGACTGCCGGACTGGGAGGTATGAGCGGTGCTCAGCCGAAAGCAGGAAACATCGCCGGATGCATTACCATTTGTGCCGAGGTAAATTCGGTGGCCGCAGCAAAAAGGTACGAACAAGGCTGGGTAGATGAACTTATTTCGGATATTGATGTGCTTGTTAAACGCACTAAAAAAGCCATTGAGAACGACGAAATAGTATCCTTGGCTTTTATTGGAAACGTCGTAGAGGTCTGGGAGCGCTTTGATACCGAAAACATTTTCATCCACTTAGGTTCCGACCAAACCTCATTGCACAACCCTTGGGCTGGGGGTTATTACCCCGTGGGACTGTCTTTTGAGACCTCCAACAAAATGATGAGCGAAGACACCTCAACATTCAAAAACAAAGTACAGGAATCCCTGCGCAGACAAACAGATGCTATCAATAATCACGCAAAAAAGGGCACTTACTTCTTTGATTATGGTAACGCCTTTTTATTAGAAGCTTCGCGTGCGGGTGCCGATGTTATGGCAGAAAATAACATCGATTTTAAATACCCATCCTATGTACAGGATATTTTAGGACCCTTATGCTTCGATTATGGATTTGGCCCCTTCCGTTGGGTATGCTCGTCCGGCAATCCGGAAGACCTTAAGAAGACAGATACCATTGCGTTAAAAGTAATGCAAGACCTACTAAAAGATGCGCCAGCTGAAATCCGGCTACAGTTGCGGGACAACATCAAATGGATACAGGAAGCAGAACAAAATAAATTGGTCGTAGGTTCCCAAGCCCGCATACTCTATGCCGATGCGGAAGGACGCGCCAAAATTGCCGAAGCATTTAATCAGGCAACCGCTTTTGGGGAACTTTCCGCACCCATAATTTTGGGGCGTGACCATCATGATGTTAGCGGCACGGATTCTCCGTTCAGGGAAACCAGCAATATCTATGACGGCAGCAAATTTACGGCAGATATGGCCATACATAACGTTATTGGCGATAGTTTTAGAGGAGCGACTTGGGTCTCAATCCACAATGGCGGCGGCGTTGGTTGGGGCGAAGTCATCAATGGCGGATTTGGAATGCTTTTGGACGGCTCTGAATCAGCAAGCCGAAAATTAAAAAATATGCTCTTTTATGATGTAAACAACGGCATATCCAGAAGAAGTTGGGCGCGGAACAAAGAGGCCATTTTTGCGATTGAACGAGAAATGGCGCGCACCCCCGAACTTAAAGTTACTTTGCCTAATTTCGTGGAAGACGAATTACTAGACGATTTATTTAAATAAAAAGGTGCTTCCATTATTCTTGTGGGTATAAAATGTAGTGTCCTGAACTTGACATAGGACAAAAGGACCTAAGACGTAGGACTTTTTTCGTTTTTGCAGCTATTCTATAGAAGTATATTTAGTCTTAAGTCCTAAGTCTACCAGTCCTAAGTCGATTAGTTCATTACTTTAATTTCCACAACATTCGTGGTAACCAATAAAAAGATAGTATATGTCGCTTTACAGCAAAACACATCCCGATACTTATAAAGGAAGACTATCCAAACAAAACCTCTATTTGCACGAGAAGATTTCTTGTGTGGATATTTCCAGTTTGGAAGCCGCTACCGACAAAGGAGTCGCTCTTTTAGGCTATACCTGTGATGAAGGCGTAAGGCGCAATCAGGGTCGCGTTGGGGCTGTAAAAGGTGCGGATGCCATCAGGAAACAACTGGGCAAATTACCCAATCATTTAGATGACCAAACCTACTTGCTAGATGTGGGCAGCGTCAATTGCTCCGACGCGGATTTAGAAGCTACCCAAAATGAACTGTCCCAAAAAGTGCAACAGCTTTTGATTCGTAATCTTTTCCCCATAGTTCTGGGTGGCGGTCACGACATCGCCTACGGCATCTATAATGGTATAAAAAAGTATCTAGGAGATTCGAAAAGTATCGGAATTATTAATTTTGATGCGCATTTTGACCTCCGTTCCAACGAAAACGGAAATAACTCTGGTACACCTTTTTATCAAATCGCCAAAGATTGTGGGGAATCGGGTTCAGCGTTTCAGTATTTATGTCTTGGGATTCGGGAAGATGCCAATGATAGTTCGCTTTTTAAGACGGCCAAAGAGCTGGATGTGAAATACATCTTGCGGGACACTTTTCGCATCGAGTTCCATAACGAAATTAACGCGTGGATAAATGCGTTCATACAAAACGTGGATTCCGTTTATGTGACTATTGACTTGGACGGATTTTCCTCTGCCTATGCGCCCGGCGTAAGTGCACCATCGCCCATGGGCTTTACTCCAGATGTGGTGTTGGCTTCCTTAAAAACTATTGTGGCTTCCGGAAAATTAACCGCATTAGATATCGCCGAACTGAATCCTACCTATGATATTGATGACCAAACGGCACGGTTAGCGGCATCCTTGGTGCATACCTTAATTCACAGTCTTTGAGCATGGAAGAATTTCTCCTAAAAGAACATCCGCAATTAAAAATAACAGTCTTTAGCGACCGTTTTGAAATACACCGGCCAGAAAAAAGGGTGGACCAATACCTCTTCAATAAGATCGATTTCTTAAGCATGGGGAAAAGAGTCAATTGGCTTGTAAGCACTTTTTCGTTTATAGTCGGGTTTTTCATTGGAGGTGCTGGCGACGTATACAAAGAAAGAGACCTGCTCAAATTTACGTATAGGAATCAGCAAATAGCACGCTCCTTAAAGGGATGTCACCATGACACCGCCTAAAAAGCCATAAAAAAAATTGACGAAAAGATTGGTCAAGCTTTAAATCCTTCCTAAATCACCAAAGTCCAAAAACAAAAAAAGCCTCCCTTTTATGGAAAGCCTTTCATTGGTTACGACCGATTGAAACCGGTGCACACAATTTGCTCCAAACGTTGTCCGGAACACAACACAACATTACAAATATAACAAAGGTTTTTCATATTCTAGAAATCCCTCTCGTTTTTATTAGGCGACAAACTACTATTTTATCCCTTTATCCGCTAAATCACTTTTTCCTTTTTATAGATAAAATTCCCTTTTATAGGTTGATATGCAAAGAGTTACGCGTTCAACGAAAATACCCGTACCTAAGCGGTGGTTACCGTAACTTCTTCACATAGGCAGTACTTTGGTCTTTCCCAAAACCATTGACTTACGCTTAAGTCTCCTAGAATATTCCTCATTACCATATTTTTTCTTTCTCTTCTTTCCTGTAAAAGCGATAGATCATTCTACACCAATGTACTCGCAATAAACACCATCAGCTATACCAGCGAAAATTCTAGAGCAAAAAACACGGCCGCCATAAAAAAATGGGTGCATTCCATGCAGCACACTTCGGGATTAATGGAAAGTGCGGAGAACACTAATTTTGTTTCACTCTATGACAATGCGCTGGCCGCCATCTTTTTTATTCAAGAAGATGAAAAAGCAAAAGCCGAAAACTGCTGGATTGCTATCATGGTAAAATAGATGATGAGGTCCTTACGAACGGAGGCCTTTACCAAACCAGAACGACCAACGGCGAAGAAGCACAAACCCTTTGGATGGGCGACAACGCATGGTTCCTCATCGCCATAAACCATTACCGTAAGGCTTACGGGCCCGCCAAATACGATGCACTTGGCAATTACTTGGAAAAATGGTTGTGGTCCCTACAGGATATAGATGGTGGACTAAGAGGTGGAATCCGTGCAAACGGAAGGGAAATTCCTAAAATTACAGAAGGTATCATTACCGCTTTCAACGCCGTAGAGGGCTATGATGATTTTCATAGGAATATCTTGAAATTCCTTAAAGCTAAACGATGGGACAACGACAAAGGAATTTTAATGGCCTGGCCCGAAAACCCAAAATACACGTATGCCATGGACGTTCAGTCACTCAGCAGCAGCATATTCACAGAAATGGCTCAAAATGCAATCCTTGAAGCGGAACGTTACCTAAACGAACAGGAAATGACCATAACGGGAACTAGGATAAAAGGATACGGATTTGACGAAGATAAGGATGTGGTCTGGCTAGAAGGTACTGCACAAATGGTGGTTGCCATAAAGGATATAAACCGACCTCATCTAGCGCAAAACCTTCAAGTAGCCTTGGAAAACAGCTTAATTAGTTCCAATTCGGTTTCTATGGCAAAAGGACTGCCTTATGCTACAAACCATGGCACTAGTTACGGTTCTGGGGAGTTATGGCACCATGCCCATACAAAACCGGCACTTTCTGCCTCCGTATGGTTTGTATTCGCCACAACGGACTTTAATCCGCTAGCTCTAGGAAATATCAAGGAAATACCAGAAGTGGATAAATTTTGGGCGCTAACACCAATTAATCAGAAAAGGATATTTCATGTGTTGCTTTCTTCGCAGAAGCCCCCATGCTCAATTCCGGGATAACCAATAACGGTGTGTGGGTATGAAAAGCCACCCTTTTTACTACAGGCTCCCGAGTAAGGCGCTCCATGTAACTGTGCTGATATTGTAGCATGGCCAACAGATGAATATCCAGCTCTACCGCAAATGTTTCCAAAGTCTTGGAGACCGAATTTAGTTCGGTAACCGTATGCACATAATGTTCAACATCTCCCAAATACTTACGGAGCATACTCAGATTAAACTGCTGTAGTTCCGTTAAGGCCTTTATTTCGTATTGCACATGAACGATGCGCACTGCGGCACCAAAAGAGGTGGCCAGGTCAATAACCGGCTTTAACTCCGAAATGGTATAAAAGCGATTAAAATCTGTAGCAAAGGCAATTTCCGTTGGTTTTACATACTCGAAATTCTGCGGAATTGCCAGAACCGGACAATCCTTTACCGCCTTAATAATGCGGACAGTATTGCTTCCCATGAATACTTCCTCCAAACTGCTGGAACCTTTTGTTCCCACCAATACCAAATCTATATTGTACTCGGAAACCGTCTCCAGTACCTCGTCTGTCAAAAGGCTAAAGGAGGAAATGGTTTTGTAGCTATGATTACTGTTAGGGTATTCCCTACCTATCCTATCCAATACTTTGGCCAAGCCATTTTTAGAGCTTTGGGCGGCCGTATTGGCAAGAAGACCGTGCTCCAGGGAAGCGGCCATAAATCTACTGTGGGCAATAGCCGGGGTGTACGTGTTGAGTATATAAAAGGTACATTCCTCCTCCTTGAAAAGGGAAAGGGCATATTTTATCGCATTCCAAGCATTATCGGAAAAATCTGTGGGAATCAAAACTCGTTTCATGTGTGTATGTCATTAATTTCTAATGTCACATGTAACCACAATCTACCAAAAGGCAGGTTCGATGTTTAAAAACAATTGGTGCCCTTGCGTTCGGGAATCATTTTAAACAAATGGGTTTCATCTAATCTTAGTACATTACAACGTAAAATTAGACCTAAGCTAAAACGCAAACTATGATAATTATCAGGTTTTGAATATAGTGATGTTAAAACCCATCTACCATATCCTGGAGTTGCTTTTCGTTGCCAATACCTATTTTTTTGCCGGAAGTTTTTATGAGTCCTTTTTTCTTAAATTCGGAAATGACCCTGATACAGGACTCGGTTGCCGTTCCCACAATACTGGCTATATCCTCTCTGGAAAGTGTTAAGGTCAAAAACCCATCCTTGTCCTCTCCATAATTGTTCTTCAAATACAGAAAAGCCTCGGCAATACGTTGCTTTACCGTTTTTTGGCTCATATTTACGATAACGTCGTCCGCCTCTTTTAAATCATGCGCCAAATGGCGTAATATTTCCAAGGAAAAATTGGGATTGCCGTGCAGCGTATTCACAATACCGTCTTTGGGAATAAAACAAACTTCCATATCGCTTACGGCAGTTGCACTCAGGTTTACCTGTTCCTCGGCTATTACCGAACGCTGGCCAATAAGTTCGCCCTTGGAGGCCAATTTCACGATTTGATCCTTCCCGTTTGGACTAAGCTTGGACAATTTAGACACTCCGTCGCGAACACAATAGACGCCATTGAGCTTATCGCCCTCACGAAAAATAGTTTCTCCTTTTTTGATTTTTATTGAAATCTTGGAATCGGAAACTCTTTTGAGCTCCTCCTTTGTCATTGCCCGCAACGAATTGAACTGACGTACGATACAATTTTCACAGCGTTTACGCATTTCTTCTTGCTCCATACCTGAAAGATTTTAACTGACTTGGAAAAGTACAAGTTACCAAAAATATATGACCTTTAAAATTGTAGGTTGTTACTAAATATTCCTACAGTATCTTAAGTAGTTCTTTTTCTTTTAGAAGCGTTATTTTTCCGCGCCCGAGGGCAACAAGTCCCTTTCTTTTAAAATCCGTCAAAAGCGTAATAATATATTCGCTTGATGTACCCAAAACATTGGACATATCTTCTCGTTTGAGCGACACTTTCAGATTGCCTTCCTGGGCCACACCAAACTTCCCCTTCATATAAAGTAAAAGGCCCGCAGGACGTTTTTTTATACCACGTTGGTTTTCGTAATAGGTGATTTTAGGATGTCTTTCCTCCTCATCGGCAGTAAAACCTTTTAAAACGTCCAAACAAAAATTAGTGTTCTTTGCCAATCCCTTTAAAAGTGAATCGCCATCTATGCAGCAGAGTGTCTTGTCGGCAATTGCGGTTGCCGTGACCAAGGCTCCTTTTTTTGAAATCAGGTAACGGCGCGTCCCATTACATCTCCCCTGCCCAACAAGTTGGTAACGACCTCTTTGCCCCTATCGTCAATAATAGAAAACTTACAGGCTCCGTCCCTAATACAGAACAAGGATTGTAACAACTCGTCCTCCATAACGAGTACTGCTCCTTTACGTACTTTTTTTGATCGGCTATTGGCATGTAGCCTTTCCTTCTCCTTTTCTGAAAGACTGTTGAGAAAATTAAATTGTTTTGCGATACTTAGGTCACAGCCTCCCATATCCCATTTGTTTTGAGTTATTCAAAAATAATGGGCCTAATTTTAAAACCTGACATATATCATGTTTTAAACAAGCTCTTTTCGGCAATTTTGCACTAGGTATAAGCACATTTGTTATGGAGAAACACAATTGTTATCACTGTGGTGATGATTGCGGCAACGCGTTAAGATTTGATGATAAGAGTTTTTGTTGCAGTGGATGCAAAACCGTTTACGAAATTTTTAGTTCCAATGACCTTTCCTATTATTATGATTTACAGCAAGGCGCTGGGACCACTCCAACGGAGATTGAAGGAAAGTACGATTTTCTCGATACTCCTGCTATTGTTGAAAGGTTAACGGAGTTCAATGATGGTAACCTCCAGATAACCAACCTCCATATTCCACATATTCATTGTAGTTCCTGCATCTGGATATTGGAGAACCTTAACAAACTAAATCCGTTTATAAATAGTTCGCAGGTAGATTTTCCCAAGAAAACGGTACGTATTACCTATAATAGTGGCAAGACCTCTTTAAAGGAAGTAGCCATCTTGCTGTCCCGTATTGGGTACGAACCCAATATTTCATTGGACGATTTTGATAATGACAAAAAAGGTGCAGACAGAAGTTTGATCTATAAACTCGGCATTGCAGGATTTGCGTTTGGCAATGTGATGTTTCTCTCCTTTCCAGACTATTTTGACCTTTCTTCCAGTGCTGCATCGGGTGGGGAGTTTTGGCTTAATGAATATGAAGGTGTTTTTCGTTGGTTGATGTTCGCCTTTTCCCTACCGGTTGTTTTTTATTCGGGTATGGGCTATTTTATATCGGCCTATAAAGGGCTGCGTTCTAAACTATTGAATATTGATGTGCCTATTGCCCTAGGTATTTTTGTGCTTTTTGTTAGAAGCACCTTGGAAATTATTTTTGATTGGGGGCCTGGTTTTTTCGATTCGCTTACAGGCTTGGTCTTCTTCCTATTGTTGGGCAAGTTCTTTCAGCAGAAAACCTATTCCTTCCTTTCCTTTGAGCGCGATTACAAATCCTACTTTCCCATTGCGGTAACGCTTATAAGACAAGGAAAAGAACAAAGTGTACAGGTGCACGAGATTGAAAAAGGCGACCGATTACTGATACGAAACGAGGAAATAATCCCCGTAGATGGTATCTTGATAAGTGATAATGCCCGAATAGATTATAGCTTTGTCACAGGCGAATCCGAACCCGTGCGCAAAGCATCTGGAGACAAACTGTTCGCCGGCGGAAAGCAGGTGCAGGGTGCTATGGAGATGGAAGCCTTAAAATCGGTTTCCCAGAGTTACCTGACCCAATTGTGGAGCAATGCCGTTTTTCAGACCGATAAATCCACCCGATTCCAAACCATTACCGACAGTATTGGAAAACGTTTTACCATTGGCGTACTTTCCATTGCCTTTCTGGCCTCGGCTTTTTGGCTCTACCAAGACCCAAGCAAGGTCATGAACGTCTTTACGGCGGTACTTATCATCGCTTGCCCCTGTGCCATTGCTTTGGCATCTCCTTTTACATTAGGCAATATGCTCCGTATTTTTGGGCGGAAAAAATTCTATTTAAAGGACACCCAGACCATAGAGCAATTGGCAAAGATTGATACCGCTATTTTTGATAAAACAGGCACCATTACCACCGTACAAAAAAGTACGGCCACCTATGAAGGCATGCCCTTGACGGCGGAAGAAGAATCGCTCCTAAAGAACACCTTACGCGCGTCCAATCATCCTTTAAGTAGAACTTTGTACGATCTGCTAAAGGAACAGAACATTATTACCTTGGATCAATATGATGAACATCTGGGTAAAGGACTGGAGGCTAGCAAAGGACCGGACAACATAAAGATTGGCTCGGCGGATTTTGTGGGAAACCCGGAACATAAAGATGCCTTGGATACCGCAGTACATATTGCCAATAATAACGATTACAAAGGAAAATACATCTTCCACAACCAATATAGGGAAGGCGTTACCGAAGTCTTTAAGGCGATGGGGGAAACCTTGAACCTGGCCATCCTTTCCGGTGATAACGAAGGCGAAAAAGTCCGATTGGAAGCACTATTGCCAAAACTTACGCCCTTGTATTTCAATCAAAAACCAAAAGACAAACTAAGCTTTATTGAATCGTTACAGCAACAAGGGAAGAAAGTGATGATGGTAGGTGACGGCCTTAACGATGCCGGAGCCTTGGCACAAGCGGAAGTGGGTATTGCCATATCCGAAAACATCAATGTGTTCTCGCCGGCATGCGACGGTATACTGGACGCCTCTAAATTCAAGGAACTGTATCCGTATATATTGGCTTCCAAAAAAGCGATGAAAATCATTAAACTAAGCTTTATGTTGTCTTTGGCCTACAACGTGGTGGGACTCTATTTTGCAGTCACAGGTCAATTACAGCCGGTTATTGCGGCTATATTAATGCCGTTAAGTTCTATAAGTGTGGTAGGTTTTACAACGCTTATGACCAATCTTTTAGGTAGAAAATTAAAATAATGCGTAAACCTGATAAATGTCATATTTATTCCTAGGACATCCTATTATTTTTACGCCAGAATTCAGGTAGGTATGAGTGTAATTTATGTATTATTGGCCATCAGTATAACTGTCGCCATCTTGTTTTTCATAGCTTTTATTATCTCGGTAAGGAGCGGTCAGTACGATGATTCGTATACGCCCTCTGTCCGTATGCTATTTGAGGACGAACTGGTAAAACCAAAAGTCGGCGAACACCCTTCGGAATTTGACAAAGTAAAAGAACAAAATAACTAATCGATTATGGAAGTACAACAGTTTTATTACGACAACAAGATCGTAAAAAAGTTCATCTACGCCACCATGCTATGGGGAATCGTAGGGATGTCCGTCGGCCTTTTGCTGGCATTTATGTTCATGTTCCCCAACTTAACAGATGGCATATCCTGGTTAAGTTTTGGGCGTCTAAGACCCTTGCATACCAATGCGGTGATTTTCGCATTTGTGGGTAATGCTATTTTTGCCGGTGTCTATTATTCCACACAACGGCTACTTAAAGCAAGGATGTTCAACGATTTCCTTAGTAATTTCAATTTCTGGGGTTGGCAGTTGATCATTGTTGCGGCGGCCATAACACTTCCTCTAGGGTATTCCACTTCTAAGGAATATGCAGAATTGGAATGGCCTATAGATATTGCCATTGCCTTGGTATGGGTCGCTTTTGGTGTAAACCTGATCGGTACCATGATCAAAAGAAGACAACGCCATTTATATGTAGCCATTTGGTTTTATGTGGCCACTTTTGTAACGGTTGCGGTACTCCATATATTTAATAGTCTTGAGCTTCCGGTAAGTGCCTTAAAAAGCTACTCGGTCTATGCCGGTGTGCAAGATGCCTTGGTGCAATGGTGGTACGGCCACAACGCGGTAGCCTTCTTCTTAACTACGCCGTTCCTAGGCCTTATGTACTATTTTGTGCCTAAAGCGGCCAACAGACCTGTTTACTCCTATAAACTATCCATTGTCCACTTCTGGTCATTGATCTTTATATATATCTGGGCGGGACCACACCACTTATTGTACTCTGCCTTACCCGATTGGGCGCAGAATCTAGGTGTTGCCTTCTCCATAATGCTGATCGCTCCCTCTTGGGGCGGTATGATCAACGGTCTGCTGACCCTACGCGGTGCCTGGGACAAGGTGCGGACCGATCCGGTTCTAAAATTTATGGTGGTTGCCATTACCGGATACGGTATGGCCACCTTTGAAGGCCCGTTACTTTCCCTAAAGAACGTAAATGCCATTGCACACTTTAGCGATTGGATCATTGCCCACGTGCACGTTGGTGCCTTGGCCTGGAACGGCTTCCTGACATTTGGTATGATCTATTGGCTGGTACCAAAAATGTTCAAGACAAAATTGGCGTCTACCGGCTTGGCCAACTTCCACTTCTGGATAGGTACTTTGGGTATTATCCTTTACGCACTGCCTATGTATGTTGCAGGATTTACACAAGCCCTAATGTGGAAAGACTTTAACCCAGATGGCACTTTGGTATACGGTAACTTCTTGGAGACCGTAAACGAAATTATGCCCATGTACTGGATGCGTGCCATAGGTGGCAGTATGTATATCATTGGCGCACTTGTTATGGTGTACAATGTTGTGGTAACCATTAGATCCGGACAGAAAGTAGAAGACGAACTTGCAGAAGCCGCTGCGCTAACAAGGGTTTCCAGCAAAAGAACTTCTGGAGAAACCTTCCACACCTGGTTGGAGCGAAAACCGATCCAACTTACGATCTTAGCCACGGTAGCCATACTAATTGGTGGTATCATACAAATTATACCTACCATCTTGGTGAAATCAAATATCCCTACCATTACCAGTGTAAAACCTTACACACCCTTGGAATTGGAAGGCAGGGACCTTTATATAAGGGAAGGATGTGTGGGTTGCCACTCACAAATGGTACGGCCGTTCCGCAGTGAGGTAGAACGTTATGGCGAATATGCCAAAGCTGGGGAATTTGTATACGACCACCCTTTCCTATGGGGAAGTAAACGTACCGGGCCAGATCTTTTACGGGTCGGTGGAAAGTATTCGGACAACTGGCACTTTAACCACATGTACGATCCGCAAAGTACCTCATCGGGATCAATTATGCCATCGTATTCCTGGTTGATAAACGACGAACACGATCGTACCAACATACGGACCAAGATGGAAGCCATGCTTACCCTGGGAGTGCCTTACACCGATGAGGAAATCGCCAACGCAGATGCACTTATGGACGCCCAGGCGACCAAAATTGAGAAGAACCTGTATGCCGATCCAGATTTTGCCTCTAGTTACGAAGCGTCCAAAAAATATGCCGCCGAAAACGGAACCGAGTTCGTAGAAATGCGAGATAGGGAAATTGTATCCATAATCGCCTACCTGCAACGTCTGGGAACGGATATTAAAATAAAGGAAACGGACGAACTGATATCTGAAAATAAATAGAAAATAAGAACCGAGAGTCTTAGAGCCAAGAGCCAAGACTAAAAACAAAGCGTTTATTGTCTTGTCTCTTGATTCTTACCTCTAAAATCTAAAATATCATGCTAAAATTTGTAAAAGGATATATGGAAAGTATAGATGGTATAGCCACCTATCCCATGATATCGCTCTTAATTTTCTTCATCTTCTTTGTAGGGCTTTTCGTTTGGGTCTTTACAGCATCAAAAGAACATATAAAAGAAATGAGCGAAATTCCGCTGGAGAATAACGACGAACAAAACACTGAGTTATAAAATGAGCTAAAACATCTTATGACATTGGATAAGGTGCTTAAAGCGAACCTATTAGACAACTAAAAACCATTAAAATTTATACTGATGAAAAATATGTCTCCTTGGTGGATACGGATTCCACTACTCTTTTTTACCGTCTTCGGATTGATGGAGTACTTTATAGACTCCGGTGAGCAGCCGGCGTTCATCGCCTATCCGATGGCGTCACTTTTCCTGATTTTTGTTTTGCTACTATTAATTGGGATAGAAGTCATTCTTGGGGCTATTGAAAACGTAATGTTCCAAACCTTATCTGAAGAAGCTAAAGTGCGCTATACGGCCTCCGTTTCCAAAAGATGGGAATGGACTTGGGGCAAAAATGTCTATAACAAGCTCTTGGGCTCCAAACCTATGGAAGCGGAAACCGAAATCATCTTGGACCACAACTATGACGGTATTCGCGAACTGGACAACAAACTTCCGCCATGGTGGGTGTATATGTTCTACGCCACCATTATTTTCGGAGTAGTTTACTTGGTACGGTTCCACATTTTGGGCGACTATGATCAGGATACCGAATACCTAACGGAACTCTCCATAGCACAGGCAGAGATCGAGGAATACAAGAAGACTGCAAAAGACTTAGTAGATGTGAATACAGTAGAACTATTGGCCGATGCATCTGACATCAGTGCTGGTAAAGCCATATTTGAAGCCAGCTGTGTAGTCTGCCACATGGCCGATGGTGGTGGTGGAATTGGCCCCAACCTTACGGATACCAACTGGATTTTGGGTGGTGGCATCAAAAATGTTTTTAACACTATTTCCGAAGGTGGTAGGGACGGTAAAGGAATGGTAGCCTGGAAACAAAGTTTAAAGCCGGTGGAAATGGCGCAAGTAGCTAGTTATGTGCTGAATTTCCAAGGAAAGACGGCGGCCAATCCAAAAGTAGCCGAAGGCGATATTTGGATAGATCCACATATGAAAGCAGATGCACCAGCCATGGATTCCGTTAATATAGAAGTGGAAGTGGATTCTTTGGGGTTCAAGGAAACCATTGACGAAGCAGGAACGGTCATTGAATAAAAGCCCCCTAGCCCCCAAAGTGGTAACGGTCGCGCGGTAGGTTTCGGGTTTTAGATTTCGGGTTTTAGGTTTTAGGTTTTAGGTTTTAGGTTTTAGGTTTTAGGTTTAAAATAAATAATGCGAGGAAAAGATGCTCCCTCCCCACCGAAAGTTATCGGAAGGTAGGTGGGTATCAAAATAAAAAGTCGAGGGGCTTGCCTGTAGGTAAGCAGGTTTATTGGAACACGTTCATCACGCGCATAGAAAAAGATTCCCGCCGAAGTTTATCCGGAGTGGAGGCGAATTAAAGGAGGGATTAAGGTATGTATTGGTATTACTAAGATTCCCGCCTTCGCGAGAATGAAAATAAACGAGCTATTTAATGTCACAAGATCAAGATAATTTTAGGGATTCCATAGGAACAATAGGTGAGGATGGCAAGCGCGCATGGGTTTTCCCTAAAAAACCTAGTGGCAGGTGGTACAACTATCGTAAATATGTCAGTTATTTTTTACTGGCTTTTTTACTGGCCGCTCCTTTTGTTAAGATCAATGGAAATCAGTTTCTGATGTTCAACGTCTTGGAACGCCGTTTCAATATTTTCGGTTTTCCGTTCTGGCCCCAGGATTTTCATCTCTTCGTAATTTCGATGATTATCGGTGTTATTTTCATTGCACTCTTTACCGTTGCCTTTGGCCGTATTTTCTGTGGGTGGATGTGCCCTCAGACCATATTTTTGGAAATGGTATTCCGTAGGATAGAATATTGGATAGACGGGGACAGGGGAGCACAAATAAAACTGGACAGACAACCTTGGAATTCCGAAAAAATAAGAAAAAGAACAACCAAATGGATTATCTTTTTCATCATCTCCTTTATCATCGCCAATGTATTTTTAGCTTACTTGATAGGGAGCGACAAGCTAATGGCCTACATTACGGACGGGCCTTTGCTACACCTTAGCACTATGGTTTCCCTATTAATTTTTACTACAGTATTTTTTTGGGTCTTTACATGGTTCCGAGAACAAGTCTGTATCATTGCCTGCCCTTACGGTAGAATGCAAGGCGTATTATTGGACAATAAATCTATCGTGGTAGCCTACGACCATAAAAGGGGCGAAGGAGAAAACGGGAGGAAAAAATGGCGTAAGAACGAGGATAGGGAAGCATTGGGCAATGGCGATTGTATCGATTGTTTTCAATGTGTAAACGTTTGCCCTACCGGAATAGACATTAGAAACGGAACCCAGTTGGAATGCGTTAACTGCACCGCGTGTATAGATGAGTGCGATACCATTATGGAAAAAGTAAATCTTCCAAAAGGCTTGATACGCTATGCCAGTGAGGATGAAATAACCAAAAAGGAGAAATTCAAGTTTACACCACGTCTTAAAGGATATAGTGCCGTATTGTTCATCCTAACAGGGATACTGGTAGGCATGTTGTTCCTTAGAAATGATTTGGAAGCGAACATCCTAAGATTGCCCGGACAACTATACGAACACAAAGAAGGAGATATTATAAGTAATGTATACACCTTTAAGTTGATCAACAAGACAACGGATACTGTGCCTGATGTAAGCTTTAAGCTCCTATCGCACAAGGGAGAAATAAAAATGGTGCGTAAGGAAGCGTTTATAGTACCGGCCCAAGGCTTGGCAGAAGGCACTATGTTCATAGAAATACATAATGCCGCCATAAAGAGCGATAAGGAAAAAGTAAAGATAGGCGTCTATAGTGGCGATAAATTGATAGAAACAACAATGACGGCGTTTTTGGCACCTAGGAGTTATAATTAGCGGGTAGTTTGTAGTTTGTAGTTTGTAGTTTGTAGTTTGTAGAGGGTAGTGAAAAATAAGGAAAGATAAACAGATTGCCGCGCTACGATTTATGAAGAAAATAATAAACAGATTCCTGCCTTTGCAGGAATGAAAATAAAATATTAATTATGAAAATTAATTGGGGAACAGGAATAGTACTTGCTTTTATTGGCTTCATAAGCTTCATTCTATTTTTTGTAGTTAGAATGAATATGGACCATAAGGCCAACCACGATTTGGTTACCGAGGACTATTATAAAGATGCATTGAACCATCAAACCGAGATAAATGCCGAGGTAAACGCCAATAAACATGAGAAAATTACATTAGAAAAAACAGCGGAAGGCCTACTCCTACATTTTCCGGAAAATATCGATTTTAAAAAAGCACAAGGCATAGTGTCCCTTTACAGACCATCTAATAAGCAATTGGATTTTGACTTACCCGTAAGTTTATCCAACACAAATTTGCTCATACCTGACAAACGTTTGTTAGATGGTCGCTGGGACATTAAAATAACCTGGACCTATGATGGTCAGGATTATTTACAAAAAGAAAGTATAACCTATTAATGGTGATATGAGATGTTAGATTTAAGATTTTAGAACTTGTCTTATCTTAAATCTCATGTCTAACATCCCACATCTATAAAAAATGTTGCTATCTGCTCTCTTATTGGGATTTATGGGAAGTCTGCACTGCGTTGGCATGTGCGGGCCCATTGCATTTATGCTTCCTGTAGATAGGCAAAATCCAGTAAAAAAGGCAGGACAGATTGCCCTTTATCACTTGGGTAGACTTTTGTCCTACGGTCTTATAGGACTTGTATTCGGACTTTTGGGAAAGGGACTCTACGTCTTTGGCATGCAGCAGAAACTATCTATCGCCATAGGCTTACTCATGATTCTATTGGTGCTTATTCCTACAAAGACATTTGCTAAATACAACTTCTCCAAACCCGTTTATAAAATCATATCCAAGGTAAAAAGTCGCTTGGGGCAAGAACTCAAAAAGAAAACAGCGGATACTTTTTTGACCATAGGTGTTTTGAACGGTTTTCTTCCCTGCGGTTTAGTTTACATGGCGCTGTTCGCGGCCATTGCCATGGGCGATGTAGCCAAAGGAAGCTTGTACATGATCTTGTTTGGCTTGGGCACCATACCTTTAATGACGACTGCCGTTTATTTTAGCGGCTTCTTAAAAGGAGGGGTAAAAAAACGCGTTCAAAAACTCATTCCCATATTCGTGGTTTTAATGGGTGTATTGTTCATTCTCAGGGGTCTTGGTCTTGGCATCCCTTATGTTTCGCCGAAGCCAGTAGTGGATATAGTTTCTTCACAAATAGAATGTCATCCTTGAAATAGGCTATGCAAATACTTCCAAATGATATCGTTCTACGACCTAGGTTTCAACTAGAACTCACCGGGAAAAAGGAGCTAGTATTGGAAGCTTTTGAAAAGGCCGAAAAAACGCCAATTATAGTCAAACGGATGGACGACCACCTTTTCATAAAATTCGGGAAAAAGGAGACCAATTTTTGGACACCACAATTACAACTGGAAATCAACGATATAGATGATAAAAATTGTAAGTTATACGGGCTCTTTGGCCCCAACCCCACGTTATGGACCTTTTTTATGTTTCTGCATTTTGGAGTGGCCACCCTGTTCATTATCCTAGCAATTTGGGCCTACGTAAGCGCCAGATTGGATAAACCTTATTTTCTGCAGACCGGACTTATGGTACTCTTAGTCCTACTGTGGATAGCGCTCTATATCTTTGGAAGATTGGGCAAACGCAAAGGAAGGCCCCAAATGGAAACATTACACAAGTTTATGATGGAAACGCTTGTGGGCGATACTATTCGGTAATACAACCGAATTGTTGTTATTTAAAAAGAGCCTTGCGCTAATCGCATGACGCCCTGGGCAGAAAGGGTAAATAGGTAGTTTTGAAGTTAATTTCAGAAGGTGAAAACAAATGCTAAACTTAGCTTTTAACCGACCAAACAAAAAACGGAAATTGAAATTCGTGGCCAAAACGAAAAACCGAATGATTAAGCTATGAAAGAAAACACAAAACAAATAAAGGATAGAACGGACGTAGCTGTATTGGTACGTACTTTTTATGACAAAATCAGAAAAGACGAAGTCTTGGGGCCTATATTCAACAATAGCATTACGGACTGGGAAAGCCACCTAGAATTGTTAACGGATTTTTGGGAAACGCAACTCTTCTTAAAACGGAAATACCATGGAAATCCGGTTACCGCACATCAAGAAGTAGATGAAAAAATGAATCACACGATAACCTCGGAACACTTTGGCCTATGGCTAAACCTTTGGTTTGAAACTATTGATGAACTATATACGGGAGAAGTCGCCTGGATTGCCAAAAACAGGGCCCAAAAAATGAGTACTATGCTCTTTATGCAGATTTACGAGCATCGCAACCGTCAGGGCCAATAAGGGAACAAAATGTATTTTCAGAGCAGCATTAAGAATAATTATGCCGCCCCTTTCATTGCCAAAACCGTGGTAACCCAAACAATGACCGAGGAAAAGAAAATACCGATGGTATTTGCGGCAAAGGCCTTCTTTCGCTCGATCTTAAACAGGTAACTGGCTATAGTGCCAGCGTAGACACCTGTGCCGGGAACGGGAAGCATCACAAAAAAGACCAGTCCCAAAAATCCGTATTTCTTTATTTTATCGCCCGAACCCACTTTTGCCCTGCGCGCAATATAAATGGCGGATTTTTTGTAATAATGCCACTTTAAAAGGTATTTATTGACTGTTGTCAGGAAAAACTCCATGATAGGAAAGACTAGTACATTGGCAAAAAAACAGGCCACAAACACCACATAAATATTTACCCCATGATATATCCCATAGGGTATCCCAACCTTTGCCTCGCCAAAGGGGGAAACGCTCCAAAGCATTGCTATGATTAAATCTATAACCAAATCTTCAATTTTATCAATTTGTAAAATTACATTCTTGAAATTGATAAACTGCCTACGAAATCATAAATAAACTTTAAAAGAACGCTTCCTTTAGCTTATATAAAATGGTTACTTTAGTAGGACTTATAATAATCCATCCCTTACCATAATCAGCAAACAATGACAAAAAACGAATCCAGAAGATCTTTTATAAAAAAAGCATCCCTTACCACGGCAACTATCGCCGCAACACCATTTTTATTTGCTGCTAGACAAGAGGAAACCATAGGGTTGATAAGAAGCTATTCCAACATAAGCTATGCTGCAAACGACCAAATAAACATAGCCCTCATAGGTTCTGGAATACAGGGAATCTACGACACCAAAACCGCCTTAAGTGTAGGGGGCGTAACACTAGTGGCCGTTTGCGACCTCTATGACGGAAGATTGGACAGGGCAAAGGAGCTATGGGGAGATGCTATTTTTGTAACACGGGACTACAGAAAAATACTGGAGCGCAAGGATATTGATGCGGTCATCATTGCCACACCGGACCATTGGCATCAAAAAATAACCCTTGATGCTTTAAAAGCCGGCAAACATGTGTATTGCGAAAAGCCCATGGTACAAAAATACGAGGACGGAGAAGCTATCATCAACGCCCAAAAGAAAAGCGGTAAAATATGTCAAGTAGGCAGTCAGACCATGGCCTCATTAGGAAATGAAAAAGCCAAACAACTATACGAAGAAGGTGCCATTGGAGACATTGTGATGCTGGACATGTACAACGACCGCTATTCTTCGGAGGGAGCGTGGCAATATCCCATTCCGCCAGATGCCGACCCGAATGCCATCGATTTTGATACTTTTCTGGGCTCCGCACCTAAGGTACCTTATGAGCTCAAACGATTTTTTAGGTGGCGAAACTACCAAGATTATGGCACCGGTGTTGCGGGCGACCTTTTTGTGCATGCGTTTTCAACCTTAAACCAGATCATCAGCTCACACGGCCCAAACAGGGCATTTGCCACCGGGGGACTTAGATATTGGAACGATGGCCGCGACGTGCCGGATGTAAGCATTACCCTTTATGACTATCCAAAAACGGCTACCCATGCCGCTTTCAATGCCGCGTTCCGCGTTAACTTCATTGCTGGTAACGGTGGTGGTGGCGGATTTAAATTGATTGGTACGGAGGGCGAAATGGAGGTAGGTCAAAACCAGGTTACGCTAAGGCGGTCCAAACTAGGTATGGCCCCTGGAGGCTATTCCTTAATTGCCTTTACCGAAGAGACCCAACAACAAATAAAAGCGGATTATGACCGTAACAAACCATCCTCCAGAGCCGAAAGCTTAAGTACGGGAACTACCGTTTGGCAAGCACCAAACGACTATAAAGGAGGACATTACGACCACTTTAATAATTTCTTTACCGCCATTCGTACGGAAGGAACGGTCGTACAAGACCCAACTTTTGGCCTTAGAGCTGCTGGTGCAGCCCTATTGGCCAATGAAAGTTATTATAGAAAACAGCCCGTAGGCTGGAATCCTACAACTATGAAATTAGTGTAAAAACTATATTTTAAACGTTACTACAGGCAATGTGGAATGGTTGGCGACATCCTCGCCAATACTGCCCAAGAAGAAATGGGAGATTCCTTTACGACCGTGGGTGGGTATACCAATGATATCGGCCTTGCTCTCGGCACCAAAATTGAGGACTCCCGTTTCTACGGAGTAATCGTTATACACCGCAACAAGAAGTTCAAAACCTACTTTATCACAGAAGGCAAGTATCTTTTGCTGTATCTCCGAAGTGCTCAAAAAGGCATCTCCAGGGGTGTTTACATATACCAATCTAAGTTCTGACCCAAATACCTCTGAGATATACTTGGCACGCTTAAAGGCATGTATATTCTCCTCCTTTAGGTCACATGCGAACAGCATTTGCTGTGGGTCAAAATCAACTATTTCCTCTTTGATGATAAGCACCGGTATATCTGAGTACCGCACTACTTTTTGGGTATTGGAACCAACAAAAATTTCTTTAAGCCCCTCGCTGCCATGGCTACCCATAACGATCAGATCGGCATTATTTTCTTTTGCCACCGTACTTATCTCACTAAATACTTTAAAATGCTTTATGATAGGCACCACCTTGACACCTTTTAAATACGGTTTGTCCAAAAACTCCCCTAAACGTTTTTCTGCCAGCTTCATGAAGAAAACCGTTTGTTCTGGATGAAAACTTTCGCTTGAAGAAATCAATGCTTCGTTAAGCTCCAACATGTGCAGGGCATAAAGGTTTGCATCATGCTTTTTTGCTATGGATGCGGCTACCTTGAAGGCATACTCGGATTGCATAGAAAAATCAATAGGTACTACAATATTTTCCATATTAGTTAATTTTAATGTTAAATTAAGTTAGACCGTCATCGAGAACAATCTTGTATCGGGTATTTTTTTATGTAATCTTAAATCAAAGGCCATGCAGACATTACGTACGAAGGGCCGTCCTTTTGGTGTAACTTTAAGTTGATGTGTATTTAGTTCTATAAGACCGTCCTGTCTCATTTTATCCAATCGTTCGAATACAAGTGGTAAATCGGTAAACAGCATCTGCTCGTTGAACCAAGAAGTCTCCATGCCACACATAAGATTCAGGATATGCTTACGTATGGTTTCATCCTGTGTGGAAAGCATATGACCTTTAAAAACAGGTATCACATTATTTTCCACCAGCTGCTGGTATTCCTCCAAACCCTTAACGTTCTGGGCAAAACCGTACCAACTATCGCTGATGCTAGATGCGCCCAAACCTATCATCAACTGCGTTTTGGAAGCCGTGTAGCCCATAAAATTGCGATGTAAACGCCCTTCTTTTACAGAGACATAAAGATCATCTGTTTCTAAAGCAAAGTGGTCCATACCTATTTCCTGATATCCAAGCTGACCCAGTAAGGTCTTTCCCGTCTCGTACTGTTCTCTTTTTAAATCTGCAGAAGGCAGATCGGAATCCTTGTAGCCCCGTTGCCCGTTTCCTTTCATCCACGGCACATGGGCATAACTGTAAAAAGCCAACCTGTCCGGAACCAAGGAGTTGGTCTTGGTTATGGTCTCGATTACGTGATCCATGGTTTGGTGGGGCAATCCAAAAATAATATCGTGCCCTATGGAAGTATAGCCAATTTCACGTGCCCACTCCGTCACTTTTTTTACATTTTCAAAAGGCTGGATCCTATGGATGGCCTTTTGCACTTTTTCATTATAATCCTGTACCCCGTAACTTACCCTTCTAAAACCTACATCGTACAAGGTCTGTAAATGTTCCCTGGTGGTATTGTTGGGATGCCCCTCAAAACTAAACTCATAGTTTTCTGCTCTTTTCGCTTTTGCAAAAATCCCATTGATCAGAATTTTTAAATTCGCCGGACTAAAGAAGGTAGGCGTACCACCACCCAAATGCAGTTCCTTGATACTGGGTTTTTCTGGAAAAAGTTTCATGTATAGTGCCCATTCCTTAAGTACGGACTCTATATAGGGCACCTCCACCTCATGCCGTTTTGTGATTCTTTTATGGCAGCCACAAAAGGTGCACAGACTTTCGCAGTACGGTAAATGAATGTACAAACTTATCCCTTCGGTACTATTGGATTCCGAAAAGCTTTTTTGCAGGGAAGCTTGCCACTTTTTTCCTGAAAACGAGTCTATATCCCAGTAAGGAACTGTGGGATAACTGGTATATCTAGGACCGGGAACATTATATTTTTGAATAAGGCTGCACATGCACTTTGTAATTTGATACAAAGGTAAAACCTAGGTACCTCTGAAAATATGACAATTATCATAAGGCTGCCCTACTAGCCAGGAAAATCAATATGCCGTGATAGGTTTTCCTCAACGGAAATAAAGGATTCCACTCCTTTGATTCCTTCAATGGTTAAAATTGAGTTTTGATAAATATCGCGATAATGAATACTATCCTTGGCATGCATCTTTATGAAAACATCATATTTGCCGGTTACGTGATGCACCTTAACTACTTCCTTTACCTCAATAAGATGTTGTATGACCTTTTTATAGAATGTACTCTCTGTGAGATAAATGCCAAGGAAAACAGTAAATTTCCAACCCATAACGGCATAGTCCAAATTTAGGGTGGCCCCCAGCACAAGACCCATTTCCTTCATCTTCCGCATACGGGCATGTACGGTTCCAGGAGATATGACCAATTTTTTGGCCACTTCGGTATATGGGGTCTGGGCATCTTCCGAAATGAGGGTCAAAATATCATAATCCAGCTGATCTAATTTATTCTTCACCTCGCTATACTTAAAAAATTAATTTGAATTTTTAAACGTTTTATTACAATAACTCCAATATTGGTAAATATAATTCAAGGTTTTTTAAAATTTGGTTATAA
>Ga0208768_1000149_pt1 | contig 52478 bp, 63 predicted proteins | sample AntAceMetag02UK1_FD_184760 | JGI IMG/M metagenome (GOLD analysis project Ga0208768, IMG submission 184760) | Saline lake microbial communities from Ace Lake, Antarctica - Antarctic Ace Lake Metagenome 02UK1 (SPAdes) (version 2) | ecosystem: Environmental > Aquatic > Non-marine Saline and...
GTCTTTACAGATATAAAAGATTTAAAATTATTCATAGACATTATAAAAAGAAATATAAAATGAAAGACTTAAAAATTACAGCCCCAAAAGGCTACGAGATTGACAAAGACAACAGCACTTTTGAAAATATTGTGTTTAAAAAGCTAAATGAACTACCTAAGACTTGGGAAGAATTAGGATATATAGGTGGGGTTTATGTAGGTAATTTTTCAAAAATATTTAAGGCTTGTTTTCGAACTTGTCTTAGTGAAGAAAAAAATATTTTCAAAACAGAAGAACAAGCTAAGGCATCTCTTGCACTTGCACAGTTATCACAGCTAAGGGATGTTTATAGAAAAGATTGGCTTCCGGATTGGGATGGGTACGAGTGTAAATTCTGTATTTTTTTTAGCGGAAACACTATTTATGTTGGTATCATACAGAGTTCTAACGAATTTCTTTCCTTCCAAGATGAAAAAACGGCTAAGTTATTCCTTGAAAACTTTAGGGATTTGATAGAGCAAGCTAAACCATTAATGAGTTAAGATGTATAAAAACTAACATTAACATAAATAAATTATGACAAAAGATGGTAAAAAAGTATGGAAATTAATGGAAACTAAATTTGGATGGAGCAACCAGCCTAAAGACTTCCACTTAGAATATTTCGAAGATATTGTAAAAGCAACAAAGCAAGCATTAACTATACCCGATAAGGTATGATTTATAGTACATTAGCGCATATTATACCCACTAAGGTATAGTGTTGTTGCACCTTACGGGTTAACAATCAACAAAATTTAATAATATAAATTATGGCAATATTAGAAGTAAACAACAGTCAATTAAGGCTAATACAGAAAGCATTAGACTTTTATTCAAGAATAGGGAGTGGACAATTTGGTGTAATAAAAGAACACCCATCCTTTGAAAAGAATTTGTATAATGTATGTAGACCAGATAGAGAACCAATAATAGGTGATAGAACTCCACAAGGAGAAATTCTTGATATAAAGGATGGAAAAGCACTTATTGCGGGTAGTGTTAAGAATAAAATGTGGAACGAGGAACATGAGTGGAAGAAATTAAAAGATGTTAAATTATCTACCGATTATAAAAAGTTCCATAAAATACGAGATAATGTTGATGCCCGGCTTGCTGAAGTTAGAAATACTCTAATACAGGATTACTCATTAGGGAAAAATGGGAGTTGGGGAATACACAATGAAAAGGTAGATGAAACATGTAGAGAAGCATATGATATACTTCAAGTGATTAGACATGAATTTTGGAAAGCAGATGAAACTAGGAGTAGTATAACAGTTGACTCGAGTATTCATTTAACTACAAAAGATACAGGCAATATAAAAGTAATATTAATGTGTAACAATTAAATTATGAGTAAAATATTATTTATTATATTTGCAATGTTTAATATAAATATTACCAATGTAACCGCTACAGTCTATCATGCTGTACCTGAACAAACCAATGAAGACCCCGGACATACTGCTAGTATGTTTGAATTAGATTTAGAGGATCCATATGGTCATAGAATTATAGCGGTATCACGAGATTTATTTAAAAAAGGCTTTAAATTTAAAAGTAAAGTATTAATATCGTGTAATTGTCCTTATGATGGCGTTTGGACCGTAAGAGATCTTATGAATAGAAGATTTAAAAATAGAATAGATTTTTTAATAAATGAAGATATGAAACAAGGCAAATGGAACGAAGTGAAATTAATAAAGCTGCAAAGTGCGACGTTAGGCCTTTAATATAAATAATTAGCAGGCTAATGTCACACATAAGATCACTCGGTTATTTGCATCGAAGAAGGGTAATTTATAGAAGACTACCAATAATAGATAAGCCCACGGCAATATACGAGTGGGGTAGCTTCTATCAGGAAGGCACAAAAGAGTGCTACGACCTTTTTAGGAGTAAAGCTAAGATTAATACTTATAAAGCTTTAAAGTGGCACATGCTCGTTCTATGGTATTTAAACCCAAAAATAGATACAGATAGTTTTTCAAATTTAACTAAATATATATGTAATATTAAAAACGGATTTGTTACATTTACTGTACCTTGCAGTTTATTAGACAAAATAATATACGAGGTTAGCATGTGTGATTTAGAAACGCCACCATCAAATAACATAAGAAAAGTAATTTTTAATTACAATTGTCAACTTGAATTATCAGAGAAATTAAGCATTGTAGGAAAACTAATAGGCAAAACAAAAATAATAACAGAGTCAGATATATATGATATGATGTTATACGTTAATGACACTGGAAAAAAAATAACAATAAGCAATTTAGCAAAATTACTAGGTTGTACAACTAGAACCATATACCGAAACATGAGCCATGAACTTAAAAAAGAAAAAGAACTCTTAAATAAAGGAAATGAAGAAATTCAATATTTCAAATTATGTTAGGTATAAAGAAGACGTTAAAACGTCTATATTAAACTTAAAAGAAAAAGATTTTAAAGATTACACTAGAGATGAGCTTATAGTTAAGTTTTTGCCTTTAGTAGAAAATATAGCCAGAAAGTTTTCCACAGCCGATCAAGCCTCTGGGATTATGGATATAACAGATTTGATACAAGACGGAAATCTAGGCTTAATAAAAGCCGTTGATAGAATTATATGGGAAACAATAGCGGATTCTGATGATTCCGAGAAAACATTGAAATCGTTTCTATCAAAAAGAATAAAAGGGTCGATACGAAGAGCTATTGATATTAATAGAGGAGATATAAAGATACCAGAGCATAGACTTACGCAAATTAGAAAAGACAACGGAAAAAATAAAGTGATGGTTGCAATGTTTTTTAATTCTATATTTCTTAGTATTGATGAGCAAGTTAATGAAGACGATGATAATATGATGCATCAAATTCCTGATCAATCTGAGCCTTACAATATAGGATTGCTTAATATATATCTTACAAGTTTGCTTAAAAAGCACTTAAACGATAGAGAGTTTGAGGTATTAAGATTAAGTTATGGATTAGATTGCGACAAGCATTCAGCTAATCAAATAGCAGAAATATTAAATATTGCAGGGCCCAGTGCTTATGTTAGAATATCAGAAATTAAAAAACAAGCAGTAGAAAAGTTGATTGAGAACGTTGATCAGTCACAAGTAATAGATTATTTATAAACCCAAAAACCAAAATTCCTTTAAAATGAAAGAGACATTAAGTATTTACGAAAAATTAAGTTGTATTCAGCAAGAATTCAAAGCCAAAAAAAGCAGATTTAACGCTTTTGGAAAGTACAACTTTAGAAGTGCAGAAGATATTTTAGAAGCACTAAAACCATTTAACATTAAGTATAACGTTTTGTTTACTGTAAATGAAACATTAGTCAATTGGGATATGGGTGTTGTTCCCTGTATGCAATCAACCGCTACTATGATAGATGCGGCCACGGGTATGACATTAGAAGCTACTGCAATTGTAGGCGTAGACCTTAATCAAAAGGGGATGCAAGTACCTCAACAATTTGGTTCAGCTTCTTCATACGCTAAAAAATATAGCCTTGGAAACCTACTATTAATAGATGATACAGCAGATAGTGATGCTACTAATAAACCTGATACATTTAAGGCAAAGCCTAAATTAGAAGGCGATGCACTGGATAAAGCTAGATTATTTTTATCTCAAGGGAAAGGCACAGTGGAAGATATTAAAAAGAAATACGAAATAGACCCTAGCATATTAAAAACATTATAATGAAAAAAGCGCAATTAAAAGATATACTTGAAAAATTAAAAAAAGATGAATTGTATTATGGCAGTTTTGGTAAGCAATTTTTGTCTAATTCTAACATAGGAACTCTTTTAAATGATCCTTTAAATTTACATACACCTCAAGCTTTTAATTCTAATCTTACAAAAGGGGCATACTTTCACACCCTTATATTAGAACCAAATAAATTAGATAGGTATAATATTATTGATGTTAAAACCAGAAATAACGCAGAGTATAAAGCAATAGAAAAGCCTGAAGTTTGTTTGTTAAAGCAAGAAGTAGATATGCTTAATGAATTAAAAGTGGCTCTTATGCAAAATGAAACCGCTAAAGGCTTGATAGAAGACATTGATGTAGACTATGAAGTCCCGGGTTTGTTAAAGCTAGAGGGTGAGTGGTGGAAATGCAAAACAGATATTAAAAACAATACTCAAGGAGTAATTGTAGACTTAAAAACAACTGGTGATATAAGTAGGTTTGATTACTCAGCTAAGACATATAATTATGACAGTCAAGCTTATATATATTCAACTTACTTTGAAATGGATTTTATTTTCCTAGTAATTGACAAAAGTTCGAAAAAAATTGGTATCTTTGATTGTTCGCCTCAATTTTTAGAGCGTGGCAAATTTAAAGTCGAAGAGGCTGTGGAACAGTACAGAAAGTACTACAAGGATGATAGTTTTGATCCTAAAAATTATTTTATTAGTAAAACTTTATAAATTAACAATTAAAATTAAAAATTATGGCTGGCATTATTAACGGGAGTATCAATTTAAGTATGATACCAAAAGACAAAATTATTGACGGGAAAAAAGGAAAATATTTACCTTTTACAATTACAATTAATGACGAACCAGATCAGTTCGGGGGTCAAGGACCAATTACAGTAGCTCAATCTAAAGAAGAAAGAGAAGCTAAAACTAATAGAGTATTTTTAGGTAATGTTACGGTTGCTTGGACAAATGGTAAATTTCCAGATAGAATACTAAGGGACGGTCAACAAACACAACAGCCCGCTGCTGCGGCTGCTGTAGAAGATGATTTGCCTTTCTAATATCCGTAGTGTGTAATAAGGGGTAAGTATATTGTCTTGCCTCTTATATTTTTTTTAACTTATTAATTTTTAGCCCGATGCAAATAACGGAGATAAATGGATTTCAAATAGAAACGTTTAACCAACATAATTTACCAGCAGGTAAGCCAGAAGGTACGTGCCCTATTTGTTCTGAGCATAGAAAACCAGAAAACAAGAAAGCTAAATGTGCTTCTTATGACTGGGAAAGAGGGTTGGGCACTTGCCATCATTGTTCCTCAAAATTTCAACTACACACTTATCAGCGAAAAGGAAACGCTGAAAAAATCTATATAAAACCAACTCCAATAGAATATAAAGCAGTTAGTACTGCTGTAGAGAAATGGTTTGAAGGTAGAGGCATTTCAAAAGAAACATTAGAAACTCTTAAAGTTACAGAAGGCAAAGAATTTATGCCTCAAACAAATAAAGAAGAGAATACCATACACTTTAATTACTTTATAGGCGATCAACTTATAAATGTAAAATATAGAGATGGTAGGAAGAACTTTAAGCTTTACAAAGGAGCGGAAAGAGTATTCTATAATATTAATAGTATTGTAGGATATGATTATTGTGTTGTTGTAGAGGGGGAAATTGATGCATTAAGCTTATGTGAAGCTGGTATACCAAATGTTGTATCTGTACCCAATGGAGCCACTATTGGCACCAATAACCTAGATTATTTAGATAATTGTATAGATTACTTTTCTGATAAAGAAAAAGTTATTTTAGCTCTAGACTCAGATGAGGCTGGTCAAGCATTACAACAGGAATTTATTAGAAGACTAGGAGCAGAAGTTTGTTTTATAGCAACTTTTGATGATTGCAAAGATTCAAATGAATATTTATTAAAATATGGAAAAGAAAACTTATCAAAGCGTATTACCTCCGCCAACCCCGTACCCCTTGAAGGAGTCACAACCTTTAACGACATTGAAGATGAAATTACGGATTTTGTTAGAAACGGTTTTAAACCGGGTTACCAAGTTGGTTTACAAAATTTCGATTCTATTTTCAGCACTTATACTGGTCAGTTTATTACTGTTACTGGTATACCAAGTAGTGGCAAGTCTGATTTTGTAGATCAAATGGTTGTTGGTTATAATGCAAATTATGGCTGGAAAACCGCTTTTGCGTCACCTGAAAATGCCCCTACTTATTTGCACGCACACAAATTAATGAGAAAAGTTTGGGGGGATATGCCTCACAGAGAAGATATTGGGGGTGCTAAATGGAAACAAATAGCGGATCATTGTAACTCTAATTTCTACCATATTGATATGGACAGGTATAGTCTTGAAGCAGTACTAAGGAAAGGGGCTGAGCTTGTTAAAAGAAAAGGAATTAAATGCTTAGTAATAGATCCTTTTAATAAAGTTAGGGATATTGATTCTAAGCTTGAAGACGTTAATAGGTACACTATGGAGTACTTAAGCAAAATAGAAATATTTGCTAAAAAGTTTGATGTTCTTGTTATTGTAGTTGCACACCCTACTAAAATGTATAAAGATGCTCAGGGCAAATTAGAGGAACCTACTATGTATTCTATTAAGGGTGGGGGAGAATGGTACGATGCCTCTTACCATGGATTATTAGTCCACAGAGATTATGCTCTAAAAACCGTAAAATTAAAGGTACTCAAAGTTAAATTCCAGAACTTAGGAGAAAACGGGGCTGAATGTCATTTTAAATGGCAACCAAGATCTGGATCTTTCCTGCCGCATGAAGTAATAGATGCTAATAAGGAATCAATGCCATGGGAACTTTAAACAATGGGTAGCGGATATAAAGCAAGAAAAAAACCAATTTTGCCTCAGAATTATATAGCAAGCAAAGAAGAACAGCAAGCATGGAAATGGTGTACAGACAATAATGTGCGTATAGGATTAGAGGCTGCTGATAAAGAATATAACCCTAACACATGGAAGATTGCTGTTAGCCTTGGGTACGAATACAAACAATACCATTTGTCCCCTAGTACTTACACTAAAGATAACGTTTGGCAAGAATATTATAAAGCTTGCTTATATTATTATAACAAACACAATAAAAAATGAATATACAAAACGAGTACGAAGTTTTATTAGCTAACGTAGCGGCTTTTGGCAAAAGCAAAGAAGACAGAACCGGTACAGGAACTAAAAGTGTTTTTGGTAGGATTATAAAACACGACATGAGCCTTGGCTTCCCTCTGTTAACCGCTAAAAAAGTATACTTTAATTCAGCTTTAACTGAAATCCTTTGGATTTTACAAGGTAGAACTGACGTAACATACCTAAGAGAGAATGGGGTTAAATACTGGGATGCTGATTACGAAAGATCTGGAAGATCTGATATGTCATTAGGCCCTGTGTATGGCAAACAATGGCGCGATTTTGGAGGCGTAGATCAAATCAAAAACCTTTTGAAGGACATTAATACCAATCCAACGTCTAGACGTCTTATGGTCTCCGCATGGAACCCAATTGATATGCCTAATATGGTTTTACCGCCGTGCCATTATGGTTTTCAAGTATACATTAATAATGGGATTATAGATCTAATGTGGCAACAAAGATCTGTTGATATATTTCTAGGCTTGCCTTATGATATTGCAATGTATGGATTGTTATTAGAGTTTTTAGCCAAAGGAGCTAATCTAAAACCGGGTATGCTTATTGGACAACTAGGAGATTGCCATTTATATAACAATCATATAGATCAGGCGGAAGAAATGCTAAGAAGAATAGTATACCATTTGCCAACAATTTCTTTATCAAAAGGTTTGTATCTTTCTGGCGATGAAGTTGTTATACCTAACCATAATTCCGTATCTTTAAATAATTATAAATCTCACCCACCAATATCGGCACCTCTGTCGGTTGGTTAAATTCAAAAATATGTTTTATATCTACCATATACCAGGTAAGAAAATTGGAGTAACACGTAATTTAAATAAGAGAGTTACGCTACAACAAGGCTACAAAAAAAATGAATATGAAGTACTTGAATCCTCAGATGACATTAACTATGTCTCTAGGCGAGAATTACAGCTTCAAAGGCAATTTAAATATAAAGTAGATAGGCAATCTTATGCCGTAGTAACACAACTAAAATCAAATCAAATGAAACTTAACGTAACAGAACAAACTACCACATTCCCTGTACCATTAAATGAACTTAAAAAGTACTTAAATGATACCAAAGGCACTAAATGGGAAACCGTATTAGGCAAATTTAAAATATCTAAAAAGACTACTCAATGGATCATGCACAATGCTAAGCCTAGCATGTATAATGAGCAAAGATGTTTTATTTATAATAAAGCATATCATGAAGCATTCATTGCAGAGCCAGCCGCTAGAACAGAGGATCTATCTGTTGCAACATATTCCAAATTTGAAGAGATTAGATTATGGGCAGCAGCTAGGGGAATATATACTAAAGGAGATGTTAAAACCCAATTGATAAAACTTTATGAAGAAGCTGGTGAATTATCTAAAGCAGTGCTTACAAATGACAGAGCAGAAATTATTGATGCTATTGGGGACTGCGTTGTGGTTCTTACTAATCTTGCCAAGCTCGCTGATCTTAATATCGAAGATTGCATCGATAGTGCTTATAATGAAATATCTAACAGAAAAGGAGTAATGAAAAATGGAACTTTTGTTAAAAATACTTTATAATGGCTACAAAAAGAGAAATAGAATTTAGAGATCCAGTTGTAGAAAACGTAGTAGACAAGTTTGTTGGCAGATCAAATGTTGGTTTTGCAAAGTATGGAACTACATTACGTGATGATCCCTCTGATATGTGGGAATGGCTCAATCATCTCCAGGAAGAGCTATGCGATGGCGTACTGTATATACAGAAACTTATGGATATGCAAGAAGCTGATAATCAGTAAGCATTAAAATAAATGTTTACATAGAAGCTAAATACCTTTGTAAACGTGTAATAATATAAATATAACCAAATGGAAATAGATATGAATATAACAAGTTGGTCTGACAAAGACCTAGAATCCTTGTGTGTTCCAGAGAATCATAAGATTACTTTTGATGGTTTTCAATACCAGTGGTATCATAAAATACACGGTAACAAATGGGATTTACACTATATAAACGGATTCGATGACTGGAAAAAACCTTATAGTTGGCTGCAAGCTACACTATATAATTGGTCTAAGGAATTAACTAAAAGAAAAGTCGATGCTGCTTCATCTTATTTTGATGATATGAAGAAATCTTTAATTGCAACTAAAAGAGTTTTAGAAATTTGTAACAATAAGAAGTTAAAGACAAAAGTTAAAATCGAAATGATCAGAGATTTAAGTCCAAAAGAAACCATACAATATATAGCCGACGTACTTAAGATAAGTAGGCAAGCTGTACATAGACATTTATGAAAGCTGAAAATAAATTTTACGTTTATGCTAACTACAATAAGGAGGGGTTATTCTATGTAGGGAAAGGAACAGGGACTAGAATATACAACAAAACTAGCAGATCAAAAGCTTTTATAAAACAAGCAAATGTTGGAGGATATTATTACAGAATTCTAGCGGGCGCTATGTCAAGTGAAAAAGCTTATGAATTAGAAGAACTTATTATAGAAACGATTGGTTTAGAAAATTTAGTTAACATGTTACCGGGAGGAATAAATTCTGGAGCGGGTAGAAATATGCAAGGCAAGAGTAATCCACGTTACGGGATTAGATTACTGGAAGAAACCAAACGTAAAATAAGCGAAGCTCATACAGGCTTAAAAGCTTCGGAAGAAACTAAACAAAAAATGAGTGCTAGTAGATGTTTTAAATATGAAATTTTAGGTAAGATTTTCGACAGCGGTATTAAAGCAGCGATTTTTTATAAAGTATCACCAAGCACAATTAGCAGATGGGCTAAAAACAAAATTAATAACACTAAAATAATAAAAAAGTTTTATGGAAGTAACACTAAACATTAAAGACGAAGTATTGCTAAAAGTTATACGTAAGATGGTTGGCAGATCTAATGAGGGTATAATAAAATATGGAACTACTCTTAAAGATGATAAAAATGATTCTGAATATTTTCTAAAGCAGATTCAAATCGAATTAATGGATGCTGTATTATATTTACAAAAAGCAAAAGAAACTTATTCAAAAGATTTCATTAATGAAGCTTTTAAACCTTTTGAAGAAATAAAAGATGATAAAGAAATTCTCTAATAAATCAAGAAAAAAAGGCCCAGTAAGAGCTAAAAAAGTGTCTTTTGATGGGATAGACTTTGCTTCTGGTCTTGAAAAAAATATGTATATGGCTTTAAAGAATGCTAAAATAAGGTCTAAATACGAAGGGGAAACTTTTGTTTTATTAAATGGATTTCATTTTGAAAACGAAGTATATGAGCGCCAAGGTAATGGAAAAGGCGATTATATAAACAGAGGGTGTAAAAGAATACTTCCTATAAAGTATACGCCGGATTTTATAGGGGAAGACTTTATAATTGAAACCAAGGGGAGAGCCAACGAGTCTTTCCCTATGCGTTGGAAATTATTCAAGAAGCTAATCACTGAGCAGTTCCCAAACATAACATTATACAAACCGCAAAACATAGCAGAATGCAACAAGACAGTACAACTGATATTAGAAAAAAGAAAGTAACGGCTCGCTCTATGTATCAGAAACGCAAGATTGATGATTTTGTTAAATGGAGTTTTGCTGTAAAAAATAAAATTATGTGGAAGGAATTAGTTGAACTCCACAATGCATTAGGAATTAAAGTATATTAATATGAAAGACTGGGAAATATCAATGGGGTTTTACCCTGGAATTCTGTTAGGGGTTAGAAGCTACCCTTCGGATAGGTCTATACTGCATGTAGTGTATTTACCTTTTATAGATATTGCTTTAGAAATATGGGACATAGAAGATGAGGACGAATGAGCAAGAAACAATTGAGTGGTGGGTGGATGATATCATTGCTGAAATTAAATTAATTAAGTCCAAAGGAGCAACTAAACAAGTTCTTTTAAGCTACCTAGACTCCTGGGAATCAACTCTTAAGAACATAAAGAACGTAAACAACAATTAAAAAACTATTTATATGGGATTATTTGATTACCGAGTAGCGTATAAGCCTTTTGAATTCCCTGAATATTACACTGAAGGGTGGCTTAAGCAGGCTCAGGCTTTTTGGTTACACACTGAAATAAGTATGCAGGGTGATATAAAAGACTGGAATGAAAAATTAAATGATTCAGAAAAAAACCTAGTGGGCAACATACTATTAGGCTTTGCTCAAACAGAATGTGCGGTATCTGATTACTGGACGCAGAAAGTAGTGAGTTGGTTTCCTAAACACGAAATACAACAAATGGCAATGATGTTCGGATCACAAGAAACAATACACGCTGTTGCTTATTCTTATTTAAATGAAACACTTGGACTTGAAAATTTTGAAGCCTTCTTACAAGATGAGGCTACAATGGAAAGGTTTAATAATCTTGTTGCTTATGAAGGAACTGATAAAAAAGGTATTGCTAAATCCTTGGCGGTATTTTCGGCATTTGCGGAAGGTGTAAGTCTATATTCTGCTTTTGCTGTGTTATATAGCTTCCAAATGAGAAATTTGTTAAAGGGTGTTGGCCAACAAATGAAATGGTCCGTTAGGGACGAATCTTTGCATAGTAAAATGGGTTGTCAATTATTCAGGCATATGTGTGAAGAGGATCCATCTTTATTAGCTGATTGTAAAAAAGAAATATTAGATGCAGCAGAAGCAATGCTTGAAGCAGAAGAAAAATATATTGATAAAATGTTCGAGCAGGGGGACATTGAAAACCTTAAAGCTTACGACATTAAACAATTCATTAGGAAAAGACTCAATGAAAAAATCCTTGAGCTCGGTTACAGGGACTGTGGGGAACACTTTGACTTTAACCCAAAATCAGCAAACAATCTCGATTGGTTTTACCATCTTACCGGGGGTGTTACTCATACTGATTTTTTTGCTATTCGCCCAACGGATTATTCAAAAGCAAATGAAAAAGAGGATTTTGCAGATATGTGGTAAATTAAACTAAATTAAATTTTATGATAGGACAAAAACAAAGTAAAGTAGGAGTATTAGAAAAGAAAGTTGCCGCATTAATTAATGTTGTGCAACAACTAATGAATGAAAATACTTATTTAAAAGATTTATCTGTAGGATCTTTAGAAACAATAAAGCTAATGCCCGGATATGAAGATGCAATTAAACAATTGCAAATCAAAATTAAAAAAGAAGAAGAAACTAAATTAGATCTAAGTAATGAATTGGAATAATGATTGGATTAAGGGGCGGGAGTTTCCTGTGTGGGGGAATACAGAGGTTTATAAAAAAACCATTACTGGGGGGTATTTACTACCTGGTGAAACCCCAAGAGATGCATATACTAGAGTTGCAACAACTGTAGCTAAGCGTTTATATAAGCCAGAATTGGCTGATACTTTTTTTGAGTATATATGGAATGGATGGCTGAACTTAGCTTCTCCAGTGCTGTCTAATACAGGCACAGATAGGGGTTTGCCTATCAGTTGTTTTGGTATTGATGTAGCGGATAGTATTGTTGATATAGGCCAAAAAAACCTAGAGATGATGCTTTTAGCTAAACAAGGCGGAGGTGTTGGAGTAGGTATTAATATGATACGTCCAGCTGGTGCTAGAATAACCGGTAATGGCACGTCAGATGGGGTAGTTCCATTCTGTAAGATATATGATAGTACTATTTTAGCTACTAATCAAGGTTCTGTAAGGCGTGGGGCCGCTAGTGTTAACATTAACATTGATCACCCAGACTTTGAAGAGTGGCTGGAAATAAGAGAGCCTAAAGGAGATGTTAATAGACAATCATTAAACTTACACCAATGTGCTGTTGTAGGCGATAAGTTTATGAGAAAGTTGGAAGAAGGAGATGCCGTGGCCAGGAATAAGTGGAGTAAACTATTACAGAAGCGTAAAGCTACAGGGGAGCCTTACATACTATTTAAAGGCAATACGAATAAAGCTAATCCAAAGGCCTACAAAGACAATGGCCTTAAAGTGCATATGACTAACATATGTTCAGAGATTACATTACACACAGATGAAAATCATTCATTTGTTTGTTGTCTGTCTTCCCTTAATTTAACAAAATATAACGAGTGGAAAGATACTAATTTAATCTACCACGCAACATGGTTTCTAGATGGAGTACTTGAAGAATTTATACAAAAAGCTAAAGGTCTTAAAGGATTTGAGAATTCAGTTCGTTCTGCGGAAAAAGGAAGAGCACTGGGTTTGGGAGTGCTCGGATGGCATACTTACTTACAGCAAAACGGAATCCCTTTTGAAGGACTTCAAGCTCAGTTTGAGACTAGAAGAATATTTAGCCAGATTAAAATTGAAAGCGAAAGAGCCTCAAGAGACCTCGCAGAAACCTACGGAGAACCTCTTTGGTGTCGTGATACGGGACTTAGGAATACTCACCTTAGGGCTATTGCACCTACTGTATCAAATAGTAAGCTATCCGGTAATGTTTCTCCGGGTATTGAGCCTTGGGCTGCTAATGTTTTTACTGAACAATCTGCAAAAGGTACTTTTATTCGTAAGAATAAAGAACTTATAAAAGTGTTAAAAAGGATTGGTATAGATACCGAGGACACTTGGGAAAAAATATTAATCGATGGAGGTAGCATTCAAGATATAAATACTTTAGATAATTGGGGATATATAAATAAAAAATTAGTATATTTACCAGAGCACGCGGACGAAGTTGAGAAGCACGGGTTTGATTCTGTTAAAGATGTTTTTAAAACATTTAAAGAGATAAACCAATTGGAACTAGTTAACCAAGCAGGTATACGCCAGCAGTATATCGACCAATCAGTTAGCTTGAATTTAGCTTTTCCTTCTGCTGCTACACCTAAGTGGATTAACAAAGTCCATTTTGAAGCTTGGAAAAAAGGAGTTAAAACCTTGTATTACACAAGAACAGAGTCTGTTTTAAGAGGAGATATTGCTGCAAGAGCAATGGACCCAGATTGCGTTTCATGTGATGGATAATATATATCTTTTGCCAGATATTAGTTTAGTTTATTTATTATTTTAGTTGACAAAAAAAGGGGAGGCCGTGAAGCTTCCCCTTTTTGGTTACAGGAACTATTGGGTATGTTGCCCATTATTTTTTTGTTCCTTTCTTTTTAAGAGGTACACAATTAGGTACTCTTTTAGATCCTTTCATTTTAAATCCGATTGCCTCGTAGCCTGACCAGCAGGCTTTTACTTTTTTCTGCGCCATTACTTTCTGCCCGTTCTAGTCTTACCTTTAACAGCGTCTGGTAAATCACCGATTTGATTACCAACTTCTTTTATGCTGCCGACTATATCGCTGAGTTCTTCTTTAACTCTTTTAGATCGATACTTAACACCTTCCTTGATGTTACCGAATTTGTCTTCTACAGAGTCAGGAATGAAATCCTTATCCTTGTCTTTGATTTTTCCTAAATGTAATAGGATTAAAAATACATTTGCAATAATTGAGATTAATAGTATTACTTTCATAGTTTAAAATTTAATAGTTTTTCTTTTTGTTTGTTTTTTGCTCATGGGATCTGCTTTTTGTGCAGAAGATTTTTTACTTTTTCTTTTAGATGTAGCTCTAGCTTTTTCTGTTTCCGCGTCTTTAATACCTAAATCCCAGGTGTTCCACCCTAAAAACAGTGCGGCCCTTTGCCAAGCAGCAGCGTCTTGTTCCCCTATAGCTTTTAAGTTAGAAACTTTAGTTATAACTCTATCTAAAGGCACATTAAAAGCCCCTGAGGCTAAACTACCCGCAATCCTATAATAAGGGTGATTAGGATTATCATATCCTATTTGGTCTAGTATTTTTTTATTATATTTATAAGCGTCCATAGCACCATAAAGCTTTCTAGCTTTAATAGCCACTGCGGGAGAAACATTAAGTAATTCTAATAGAACTTTTGAATTATTTGCATTCCAATCTTTATCGTCTTCTTTCTTCCACGCTAAAATAGCGTTTTTAACAGAAGCTACGACTGCTCCGCCTATGCCGGCGCCTCTTAGGAACCCATCGATAACATTGTTTATTGCTCTTTCTGTTTTTTGATCTATAAGCTTTTCGTCTTCATCATCATCCAGACCAGCTATTGCAAATAAAGCATTTTGTAAATAAGAAAAAATTATGTTTTGAACTGTACTATAATATATTATTTTTGATATATTAGCTTTGGCACTTCCCCTGCCATTTATTAAATCTAAAGCAGCTTTTTTAGTAAGCCTGGTCATTTGCATAGGCGTATTCTGAAAAGCTAAAAACAATCGGCCTATAACGCTAACTTGTTGATTTGATAACAAATCTTGCCTTGATGATTGCTGAGTTTTTTCGGCTATTTCTTGAAAATCTAAAAACGCTTCTTCTTTAGCTTTTGTTTCGGTTAAGCCATTTTTTATATACATTTTTTCACGATGATACAAATAAGATGCGCCCCCTGTGGCAATAGCAATATTATCCCCATACTTTGTTAATGCAAAACCTTTTTGTAAAATATAAGATAATATAGCTTTGTTAGGATTTTTGCTATTTTGAACAGCAGCAGCAAGTTCTGCTTCGTTTATATCTGTCTTTAAACCTTGCCTACGCTCTTTCATCCAATCGGAATTGAATATTTTTGCCCAATATTTAGCATATTCTTTAGGATTGCTAGCTAAAAACTTGCCCTGAGCAAGAACATTGTTTTCTTCCCAATTAGTAAAGTTAACTATGGATAATTGTTGCAGCAAAGCACTCCTGGTATTAAAAAACATGGTAGTCGCTACAGACCCTCTAACCCAATTTAAATATGTATTTGCTAATTTATTATCTCCAACCCCTCTTGCTCTACCTTTTTTAATCCTAAAAAGCATATCATCAAGAGCGGATCTAAAACTAGGGCCATAGGCCGCTTGTATTTTATTTAAATTATCTTCAGAAAATATAATATCTGCATTTTCAATAAATTCTTCAAATATTCTAGCCCTACCTATTTTGCTTAAAATTTCTTGTAGATCCATTTCAATAGTGCTGGCTGTCCATCCGTCCTCTGGTTTTAACCAGCTTTCTTTTTTATTTGGAACAGTAACTAATTCTTCAACAAATTTTAATAACTTAGGATTATTTTCAACAGCTTTTATAAGGGCAATCTTATCCGCTTCAATAATACCTGGGATTTCATAGCCTAGTTTATCCCACATATACACCCTAACAGCTGAATCGTTGTTGTAATACTTATAGTCGCTTTCTTCTCTAAGTAGCTTTAAAATACCTTTATTTGCGTCTAATAAGCTTTTATAATTACGCTTTACGACTTGCCTTTCGGCGTTTAAATTAAAGTTTGCTCTGGCTAAAGGCCGAAATAATTTTTCATTAAAAAATTCTTTATCCTTGTTACCTTGTTCTTTCGAGCCTATAAAATTATAAATTAATCCCTCAAAGTCTTCCGCTGAGGGAGGAACAATAATGTTATATTTACCTTTTTTAGCACCCGCAAGAGTTGCTGTTGTTTTAGATATTATTTCAGTTGCTAAAATACCTTTTTTGCGTTCAAGCATTTTGTTAATAGCAGTGTTCATCGAAACAACCCCAGCTTTACTAGATTTATTAATTTCGGATATTGCAGCGCCTGAAGCTATAATGGTTTTTATATCAGCTGGATTAGATAAATTAAATTTACTTTTGCTATTTATTTTTTCAAGATTATAAAATGCTCTTATTATTTGAGTTCTATTTTTTGCTTTACTAGCGGAACTAGGCACTAACCTAACCCTAATTTTTCCTTCTCCGGATAAAACAGGGGCTAAAGCTTCTAAATTTAAAATATCATTGCCTAAAGTAAACATTCCGCGGCCTTCTATTTGTATGTAGTTTACATTTTTAGCGGCATAAAAATCATTTATTTCGTTAATATCAATATTGATTTCAAAAGATAACCCATTTTGAGCACCTGTTTCTTTTAATTTTTTAACAATATCCCCTGGTAAATTAGTAGGAAAAATATCAAAATTATAATCTTCTAAATTAAAAGAATTAAATTCCTTTAATTTAAACATTTTTTTGGCCTCATATAAATATTTGCTTATTGCATTTTGATATTCAGTAGTGTTTATTTTATCTTGAATTTTTTGAAAAGACGGAGTCGGATAAGTAGTTTTTATATTACCGCTACCAAATGCGTTTTTTATAGTAAAGCTTCCACTTTGTGCTAAAGAATTTAATTTTAATTCTATGTTAGCTACAAAAGATTCAAAACCAATAGTGATATCTCCTCCCGGTTTGTTAGAAAACCCGCCTTGCTTTTTATCTTTAATTAATTTAATTTTTGTACCTAAAGGGTATCTTTTTAAAGTATATGAAATAATTTTTTTAATAGCTTCTTCATATTTTAGGCCATTATTCCTATTAGCCTCTTCTTGCATTAATTCAACAGCCCATAAATTGTTTTGTATGGTATTATTAATAGATTCTCCTATATCCCCGAGATTAGATATAAAACTTTTGTATTCTAAAGAAGGAGCACCTTTTTCCGCTGCTATTATATAGCCTTCAATAATTTTATTGCGTATTTCTCCACTAGTAAATGCGGCAGAAAATTTAATCACACCCCTATCAATGTCCTGTATTAATTGGTCTGCAGAAGCTTCGGCTACAACAATGCCATATAAATCTGCTCTTTCTGCTATTTCTTTCGTTAAATTGCCCTGAGAAAGTAAATCATCTTGTAAAACCTCTAAACTATATTCCGACCCTATTTGTCTTGCGATAGAGCTTATTGGGTTAGATTTTGTTTTTTTTCTAAGTGCTCCATCTTGAAAATGATAATCAACAAACTCATTTTCTTTTAAAACTGTTTTAATATCTGGATTACGCTTAATAAATTCTGGGCCAGAAGTTAATCCTCGCTCGCTAGCGTTATCTCTATCTATTTTAAGAGCATCGCCGTTTTTGTCTATCCATTTATATAAATATTCAGATATCCGAATTGGGGCAACCCATTCTCCTTTTACCCTTTTTAATATTCCTTTTCTAAAAAATGGATGTTTTGCTAAAAATGTAGTTGTAAGATTGTTTAGTAAAACTTCTCTGTTTTCTATTAGAAAACTTTCCACACCTTGGTCTTTTATGAATTTAGTCACATCTTTTTCAAGAAGTTCCGCTAGATCCATTTTAATGTTTGCAACAAATGTGGATATTGTTTGATTTTTCCCTTTAGCAGAATCAAATTTCTTTATATTTAAAGATATTGATTTTATTAAAGCAGTATTTAATTTTTCATTTAATTCATTATCAAAAATTAATTTTTCTTTAATTTTTTGTTTTTTAACTTTAGGCTTTTCTTTAGCAATTTCTTCTGAGGCATTAATAGAGTCTTCCGCAGATTCAGTAGCAGTTACGTCTTTAACTTCTGTTACGTCAGATTTAAAAGTACTAGCCTCATCTATACCAAGTGTTTTGTTTATTATAGGAATAGCTCGTACCTTTAAATAGGTATTTACAAAAGCCGCTAAGCTATCGTTCTTAGAAGGATCGTATTTTCTTATTAAAGTTAGCAAACCCCCTGCCTGAGTAACAACATCAACTAATAAATCTTCCTCAAAAGTTTTAAAACCAGGTCTATCTCTATACCCACTTACTATTTTATTTACGGACCCCATAAATTGAGCAGCAATATCACCCTCTACTCTGCTTTTTACTGATGCGGTAGTTTCCGGATTGCTATAGATCCCATATAATTTTTGTACTTTTTCAGAAGCTGCCGTTTGTTTATCAGTAGCATTTAATGAGGTTTTATTCCCGGATACAAATTTACTTTGTTTTGAGGCAGATATTAAATCACCACTAATATCACCAGCTACTACTTTACTTAATGTTTTAATTCCTCTACCAGATTTGTAAATTTTATTATAATCTTTTACAAAATTAAATACATCTTTTCCTTCATTAAATTTAACATTTTTAATGTTAGAAGTATTAAAAACCATATTCACAAAATCCTTAAACTTTTCCCATATAGTTGAATTGGATTCAATGTCGCCTCTTGTTATTGCTTCGGATAGCAAGGGCATGGTTTCTTCCCAAAGATTTTCTAAAGCGACTTTAGATTTTTCCGAATGCTTTTTACTATTAATTGTATTGTCGGCTAATTCAGAATTAATTTTATTAATTTTTTGTTTGTAATCAATTTCATATTGTTGAAATCTTTGTCCGTATTCTGTTTCGTTAAATTTATTACCCGTTAATTCTTGTACAAATGCATTTAAGCTTTTGCCTAATTCAATATTACCGGGTATTGCATTTTTAAGTATGGCATGCAATACTTCGTGTTGTGCGGTTGTCGCAACGTTTGATTCAAAGGCTACTTCTTTGTTTATATATATTGTTTGGGTGCCATCGGCTTTTTGAGAAATAAATCCAAAATCACTAGATTTTTTCTTGGCTTCCGTGGCTGTTTCCCCCTCAGCAATTAAAGTCTCTTCTAATTCCGCAGAAGTATTAAAAGCATTTATTGATAGTTTTAAATCAGGCAAAGCCTTAGCTATTGCTTCAGCTTTTGCAATATCAGATTCCCCTAATTCTTTTACTTTAGATTTAACAGCTATATCTTTAATCTTTTCATTTATTAATTCAATTGCCGCTTTTTCTTCTAAAACCAAATTTGGCTCAGAGTTAGCTACTACATTTTCTAGAGCTTTCTTTTCTATTATAAGATTTATTGCTTCTTCTTTTTCTTTACCAACAATAAATTTAGGTACTTTTATGTTAGCATTTCTAACTTCTGACAAAGCTTCCAGCTGCTGTATTTTTTCTGATTGATTTAATTGATCAGATTTTTTTATTGATTCTTCTGTTGCGTTTAAATAATTTAAAGTAGCTTCTGGATTAAACTTTGCGGCTACAGTTATTGCTGCGTTTTTTGTTTCAATAACTGTTCTTATAGCGGCCTTACCTCCCAACGGTAATATAAGGCCTACTATGCCCCCGGCTTTAGCCGCTCCTTGTATTTCTTTAGTATCTATGTAGCCAAAAACATCATTTACACTAAGCCCTTTGCCTAACTGCTCTGTTGTTGTTTGAAGCCCTTCTGTTAAAAATTCAACAAACCCACCTTTTGCAGAAGCCAGACCCACTTCCTTTATGGCCCCAGACTTCACATATTTTATAAAGCCGTCATTAATAATGCTTGTTATAGCTTTTTTGCCAACTTTTCCGAATATTCCGTTGGCAATCTGGTCTGCCCCAACTTTTTCTAATGCCGAGTTAACAGCTCCTACTGCTACAGCAAGACCCGCATCACCCTCCCCTTTTTCCGCGGCGGCTAAAATATTTTCAGGAGTAGGCTTTAAATTTTTTTTGTCTAAATAAGCTTCAATATTTCCAAAATATGCATTACCAAATTCTTGTGCAAATATACCTGTTCCATAAGTTAAATAAGCTATAGGAAGCTGTAGGGCTTGTTCTCCTACAAGCAAACCAATATCGGATAGTGTAATACCATCTTCTAAATTAGCTTCTTTAAAAGCGCTTATAAGCTCACTCTCCGCTACATTTTCTTTAATGTTTGATAAAAGATTTGCTTTTTTATTTGTAATTTTTTCTTTATAAAATTTAAGTGCGTCTTCTTTAGATCCGGTTTGGGTACCACTCCACCCTACGTTGGGAATAAAACTGCCCCCGTAAGTAAATTTGCCCTCTTCATCTAATCCTTGTATTCTATTAAATTCACTTTGATCTTCTTGAAGGGATTCAGATTCTGCAGCTGTAAAAGATTTTTTTACGCTAAGACCTATTTGTCTATAGCCTTTTTGAATTCCTTCAACTATAGGATAAGTGTTTTCATCAACACCTAGTATATTCCTATTGTAATCTATTTGCTTTTGATTAAGGACATTACCTAAGGCTAATTGGTATGACTCAAGACGTGATTTATATGTTTCGTTTGATTGTAAACCGATATTAATTAATTTATTTTGGAATGTACTAAATTCATCATTGGCTTTATTAACCTCTTCTTGAGAATCTAAATTATATTTTTTTTCAATTAATTTTTTTTTAGCATTAATTTCTTTAGAATATGTTTTTAATATGTCTAAAGGTAAATCTTTACTAAGATAAGTATCACTTTGAAATATATCTTTAACTATGCTGTTATATTCTTTTTCAGGTAAATCTTTTGATTTTATTTGTTTACTATCAACAATTTGATTTATTTTAGCCTTTAATAAATTTTCATTTATAGCAGGAGCGGCTATATCTATATTGTTGTTTTTTAATGTTATAGCTCTTAATTCACTGTTCCTATTTTTTTGGAAATCAGAGTATGTGCTTTCATAGTCTAAAACGTCTTCTCTTCTAACCAAAGTACCTGTTTCAATTAATGCAGGAGCATTTTTTGTATTAAGTTTTGGTTGAGATTCCAAAAAAATATCTACCGAGGGAGATACCGTATCTGTTAATTGTAGTTTGGGTGCTTGATTTTTTCCCACAGACGCACCCTTGTCCGTGGCTTTTTTCTTTCCCGGTTTTTCAGTTTCAGCTAATTTAAAATCATCATATCCTTCAATAACTAATTTTATGCTTTCTTCTGATTCCCCAGCATCTATCATGCGCTGAATAATTACCTCTAAATCTTCCATAGTATAATTACTTCTTTTGGATATTGTATTGTTTCATATAATCTTCTACTGTTTTAACGGGAGATTGCATTTTTTTTCTAGTACCACCTTTTACGATTTCACCAAAAGCCTGAAGCAATTGGCCTCCCGCCGCCCCGCCGCCTGCATAACCACTATTTTCAAAAAGCCTTGTATAAAAAGTATTTCTTGTTAAAGGGACATTCATATCGTATTCAATAGGTTTTGTTGTCATTTCAGGAAATCCGTCTTCACCTAAAACCTCCGCGCCTTCAGCGTCAAGGACAGCTTGTTCTGCAAAAACAGTTATTATATTATTTTTTCTATCATAATTTGTTGGAGTACCAATAAGCCTTTCCCACTCACCAGCTGGATCTTTTCTAAATACATCGTAGTATTCTTTTGCTTTTTGCTCAGGAAACTTTTTAGTATCCGCCCCACTACCCGTTGATTTGGCCGATGCAATATCCTTAAGAGGCTCTGTTGCTAGGTAATATACTTTGTCTTTACCTTCCCCATAAGATTTCCAGGCTTTGTTTATTCCATCTGGACCTTCTAAAGCTAATTCTTCAAACAAGCCATTTAAGACTTTTAATTGCCCATCAGTACTTGGATTGTCTTTTAAAAATTCATCTAAATTTTTGTAATCACTATCAAGTTGATTCCTTAATATTAAGTTTTGTTGTATAGGCGGTAACTTTAAAAAACCTTCTACACTTGCAGAGACTTCTTTGCCTATTAAAGATTTTATTTCATCTTGGTCAATAACCTCAATTTTACCACCAACTAATTTCTTGCCAGTTTTTTTGCCTTTGTTATCTACAACATCTATATAAAACTGTTGGTAATCCGGTTCTTTAGCTATTGAATCTAAGCGAACGCCTTTATTATCAGTAACTAATTTTTTTGCAGCATCCTGAACTTCTTGTGCCACCTGTGGTATATCAGTAACTAATTCCCCTCCAGAAACTAAATAATCTTTAGAATTAAAACCAGTTACCGCCCATGATTTATCACCTATTTTTCCGCTAGCGTTTAAATTTATTGAATTATTTTCTGGATCAAAATACATATCAAAGTCAGCAGAAGACTTACCGGATACGAAACTAACAAGGCCTTGGTTGTTCATTACACTTTCTGGATCTGATCCATTAACAGCAAATTTATTATTTAAATCTGTTATGCTCATGCTAGCCCAAGTAGCCCCATCGGCCGCTAGGTTATTAATATACTCGCCTGTGCTAAGTAAAAAGTTGTCTACGCCAGAAATAGTCTTTAATAACTCCGCCCTTTTAGCCGGGTTGGACTCTTGATATAAAGCTATTTTAGCGTCCCCTGCGGCCTTTATTCTAGCATCGATAATAGGATTCAGCTTTTCATTAAACGTGGTTTTCGGCAAGTCAGCTTTAAAATTAGCCGCTTTTTCATTACCAGCTAATTCTACATCAGTATACATTTTCTGTTGCGCCTTGTCCTCCGCCTCTTTTTCTTTTTTAATGCGATCTCGCCTAATCCCAGCATTTTCTATGCCTCTAGCTATATTTGAGCCTAAACCAGCTAGGGCTTGCCCCAATAATTCTCCTGATCGGTCTGTTACTATTCCTGGATTTCTATAACTCATTTTAATATATTTCTTTAATTACTCCGCCCTATATAAGCGCTTGCTATATTTCCTATTCCACTAACGGCCCCAGAAATTGCTGAAGCTTGATTTTGATTAGCTTGAGCTATATTGGTTCTTGCTTGCGTTTCCTGCCCTGATAATCTATCTAGTTTAGCATTATCTCTTTCTTCTTGAGTCCCAAACTGGAATCCTTTGCCTGCAACCTCAGCATCCTGAAGCCTTTGCCCCTCGCTTAGTTGAACGCCTTGCAATCTTTGTTGTTCGGACACTTTCATCTGTTGAAGTTGAGATTCGCCTTGAGCTTTTAGTTTTTCATTTTGAGCCTCTTGTTGCTCTATATTCGCTGCAACACCTTGTTTACTTTGTAATGCAGCCTGGGCAAGCGCTGTAGCACCCCCGGCACCAGAACCGGTAGCTCTTAGTATATCAAGGGTATTGGCTAAGGCCATATCTGTTTGTTCCATTTGCATCTCAGCTGCTTGTGTGGCAACTCCCAGACTAGCATATGGGTTACTCATTATACCACTTAAGTCTTTAGCCTTACCACTAAGATCGGTTACCCCGGCATAAGGATTTGTTATAGGTTGCCTATTGTTTTCTAAACTAGTTATTTTTGCTTCCAACCTTACCTGATTACGCTCCGCTGCTTTTCTTTGTTTACTAGCTTTACTAGCCCCAAAGATGCCTCCTATAAGTTGAATTCCAGCACCGATGCCCGCCGCAATTAGTCCCGCCATAATTATTTATTTTTATTATTATATTCTTCCATAGTAAATGAATAAATGTATTTTTCTATTTCTTCGTCAGTCCTTAAATCTAAAGGGTTTTTATGCGCATTAACAAATATAGAATCTTCTAAAGCCAATATAATCCTTCTAGTTCCTTTTGGGGAACTTTCAATACAAGGAGCAATATGTTCCACTTCTTCTTTATTCGATTTAACTAGTATTCTACCTGTTAACAAAAACCAGAAATGGTCGGTATTGTGTATGGCTCCTATACCAATACTTCCTTTCTTCATTTCCAGCTTCCTCATGTATATTTTGTCGGAGTAACTGTTTGTTACTTTAAAGTCTTCATTATTAACCAAAGACTTACCGTCTCCGTATATTCCTTCCGTGCCATTTTGTGCTAGGATTAGCATTGAATTTTGCAGTTTTTCTACATCTCTTTCAAATACACTTAATTTCATTTAATTTAATTTAATTAATAACTAGATACAACGTAGTTGGACCCAACGCTCCATAGTTCTTTAGAACCGCCTTTGTCGGTAATATCGTCTGTTGAAAATGTAACCGTAGCAAAGAATCCTTTTATTCCAGACACTTCTCCCCCGTAAATAACTTCTCCTTCTCTAGCTGGGCTATTGTTTATTAAATTAGCAAAGTATTTGTTTTCTTTTCTATCAAAACCTAATCTATATATAACGCCGTCGTCGGTGTATGTTTGATTGTAACTAGGTACTTGAGCTGTGGTATCATTATAGCTAACCCAGCCGTCATTGACAAAGTCAAATTGTTGACTATCAGAAATAAAACTGGTTACTTGCCACCCGTTATCGCCTTCGTAGTTAACTGTTTGAAAATTCTTAGACACTGATGATCCTTCGTTAAATACAAATGTTATATTTGAAGGTGCATATTCCCCATAAAAGGTACATCTGTTTGAAGTTGCATTAGAATAATGCTGGTATATAGAGCCATTTTTAAAACTATAAAAATTATTCCTAAGACTAGTTATAAAAGTAGGTTTATAAGTAAAGAAGCTATTCCACCCGTTAACTAACTCGTCAAAGGTTAATGTAGCGTATGTAGAAGCTGAATTAGAATTTTCTTGTGTAGCAGAGGTATTTTGTAAAGATAACGTATAATTTTTGTTATGTATATCGTACCCTCCTACCATAACCCCAGACTCACCCACGTTGATCATGTTGTCCCTAAAATAGTCTATCATACCATAAGAAGATATTTCTGTCAAGCCGTCCATAGAGAGCCTTAAAACAGCGTTTCTATCCTTGTCCGTAAAGTATTTTTGGTATCCATAAACAGCAAAGCTTTCTGGATTTCTGCTAATGCCATAATTACCAGAGTAAGGCACTATTTGTCCTATAACCTGTTGTGATGAAGTTATAGCTGCGTTGCCTTCTGCAGAATATATAGCGTCTTTATCTATCAATGCTCTACTTACTTTGTTTTCTTGAAAAACTATTAAGTTAGTGTCTTCAGCATAAAGCTTTTGTATTGATCCATTTACCGGGTCTACAGCCTTAGTGATATTTTCTCCTACAGAAAATTGGTTAGTATTGTTAATACCAGTCCTTGAATTAAATATACCTGAATATATTAAAGCATTGGGTCTGTATTGCTGACTAGATTCCTCTTCTACTATGTAAGCTTTAACGCCTAGGTCCACTTGTGTATTGTTATAACCCCCTCTAATTCTAGACTCTTCAACCAACCAGTTGTTCACGCTTGCAGGAAAAGCGATGCTGCCCGGAAATCCAGATTGATATGGGTAGCCATTAGGCCACACTGGCTGCGGAGTAGCGTCGTCGTTTGTAACCTGCTTTAGCCAAAACGAATTAAAGTATGATATTTCTATTGCTGCAGCCATAATTTATAATCACTTATTTTTGTAAATATTTAATATTGTTATTGTCGCTCAAGAACAGTTACATAATATGTAAAGTTTGGTTCCATATTTGTAAATTCATATTGCATAACATCTGCCGATCCTCCGCTTGGAAATTGAATATTTTCAGGTACTCCTGGATTAGTTCCTATTTCTGCCCTTCTAAAGCCGATGGATGTAAGCGGGTTAGGCCAATTACTGTTTCTTGTTATTTTACAAGTCATTTTATTGTCTGCAGGCAAAGGTATTGCTTCTGCAGTTTCTACGCACCCGTTTACACATAAATAAGTATAACCTAGGTTAACTACCATATTTGTGTCAATTGGTGACACTGTAGTAGTTATCCATTCTATATTAAACTCTGTCCCTCCGGCGTAAGGACTAATTACTGTTGCTTGTTGATTTATGCCTTCGGTTATGCCAAAAGAAGCAAGCACTTGAAAAACTTGCGATTGGGCACCAGAGGCGTCTTTTAAAATGACATCAATTGCGTAATTGCCTGTTTTTTTAGCAGTATTATTTGGATTTGTTATTATTCCTGAAGTAGGGTCTATTACAAATTCATTTTCAGGAACCGCGATGGAGCCATTATAAGCTATCCAAATTATAGACCAAGTAAGTCCTAATTGTGTTTGATTTCCATTAATATTTGAGCCGTTTATACCTGTCATTTGCATTATTGGAAAGCCTAAAGGCATATCGAAAAATGTTTTTACAGTAGGGTTTGGAGTATTAGTTATTTCAGGGGCCACGTTTTCCACAGACCCAGTAAATTGTAATTGTTCTGTGGTTAATCCAACAGTGTCTTCGCAATCTATAGCAAAAGTAAAAGACCTATTAGCTACATCAAATACAGAGTTTGAGCCATAGTAAAATAAAGCATTTGTAAATATATCAAATTGGTAAATAGAATTAGAAGAGGGTAATATAACAAACTCATTTGTTCTATTAACACCATTACCATCTATAACAGAGCTAAACGCAAAGTTAACAAGCGTAGTTATAGGCACCCCCCCGTTATTTTCTATAAAAGCTTTATTTACTATTTTTGTTCCAAAAGCCATACCTTCGTTTTGGCTGTACCCGCCGTTTAGATTTATTGTTGCTGGCCCTGAAAATCCTTCGTCAATTGCTGTATTCAATACAGATATCAAACCAGTTGAACTTGTTTCCCAATATATGTCCAATAAAGATACTACAGGAGATGTCTCAAAAACCCCTAGTGTTTCATAGAATGCAGTGGCTATAGTCCCTATAGCAGCCTCCGTGCTTACCCTACCTATTAAAGGGTTGGTTTCGCTTTGGTAAAATTCAGGGTAAGTAAGACTTGATCCCTGCGTACCATTATAATTTGTGTCTGAAACAGTAGATATAGAAACTACAGTATCGGATAATGTTCCTGGAAAATATTGCTCGTTTGAATTAGAGGTCGGTGCCACTCTCCCAAAAAGCTGTACACTGCTTCTAAACTGTCTTTGGTCAGGCCCTACTTCAGATAAATCCCTTGGGACCTTGTTAATGTTGTCATTTATTAAAACAATATTTGCTGTTTTACCTATTTCTAAACTTGCAGAGCCTGTAAAACTAGCAGGGTAGCCGTCTAAGATACCGGGTAAGTAAACATTGTAGTAATCTTGTTCCTGTTGTCTTACAACTATTTTATATGAGTACCACCCCAACGGATTAGTTAAACTGTATAATCCAGGATAACCAGGTATATCTGTTTGCGTTTTGCTTGGTATTGCTTTGTTAAACAAAATCCTTAAAGCATACCCAGGCCAGTATAGTATATCTGTTATAGGGCCGCCATAATAAGGAAGATATATTGTTGAACCACCATATTGAATGCCCTCTTCGTTATCAGCAGTATCTCTTGATGAAAGTATTACAGATGATTGCCTGCCAAATTTATCAGATAAAACTACACCAACTTGATAATTTCTGTTTTGTTTTACCGTATGATTAGGATATTCTGTTTGACTTTGGGGAGTAACAGCGGATGAGTTATAAGCTTTAGCCGAATACCCTACCCCGTAGTCTATTGATAAAGGAGGGGACATTTTATCGAAGAAGTTGCCATAAATAACTCTATTGCCAGAAACCTCTTGCGCTAAAGCCCTTGTTGGCACCTTATCGTATACCCTTGTTGTTTGGTCTGAAGGAAGAGTTTTATATGGCTTAGTAGATATATAAGTAAAATCGTAAACCATCTTGTTTACATTTGACTTCATTCTACTAAACACGTTCTTAATAGGTATTGATTCAACCACCTTTATTGCTAAGCCATCAGATTCTTTATATAGTATATCTAAATCAGTGATATGCAGATCTGTGCCCGGATTTTCAGTTTCAAAAAGTATGTTTAATACTATCTGGGTTACATTGTTTTCAACAAACTGAACAACAGTGCTCCTATAGGCTGCTTCTGAATCTCCTTCTAAAAAATAACCTTGTTGCTTAGGTATAAAACATATTTGAGTGAACGGAGCTATTAAAGAATATTCTCCATCATCAAATTTATATCTGTAGCTAAATCTTATGAATTTATCTTGTAAATAGTTTGGATCACCCGCCCAGTTTTCATTATAACAATCGCCAGTTACTCCAGCCCCGCAAATTACCTTAGGGGCATCATTAGGCAAAAACTCCTCAGAGGGGTTGGTCATTGTAGAAACTAATGGCAAACCCTGAGCAATATTAACTAATTTAATGCTTTCTAAAGGGGCGGGCTTTGCTACAGAAATAGTATCTTCTGAAATATAATAAGTTGGATTAGTTGCACTCCCGGGGTTTGCTAAATCAACATTTATTTTTCTTGGTTGATTCCTGTTGTCTGTCCAAAATAGCAGACTCTCTAATAAGTTTACTCCTGTTATTATGTTAGTTTTAGAAAAATTTAAAAACCTGCCTTCAACTAGTTTATTATAGTCTTTGGTAATTGTATTATACCTAGATATAATACAATTAGTATTAGCCGGGGCAAAAGTTCTATCTACCGAGGCGTCTGTATAATCGGTTAAAAATAAATATATACTATTAGTAGCATTATCAGCCAAAAAGCCTATAACATCTATATTTGGTATGTTTAATACAGTAGATTGTATAATTGAATTACCCAATATGTTTTCCAATGCACCCACATCAGAACCCTCTGAGCGGCTTATAGATACATTCTGAGCATTTCTATACTCTCCAGTAGGAACAAGTCTGTCGTCCAGGTCCTTGTTCATCTTGGATTTTATAAAGTTGTTTTTAATTTCAGCCATTTAATTAGTGTTTAATCCACTTAGATTTACCTCTCATTACCTGTATTACTTCACTAAGCTTAATATTTGATAATCTTATTTTAGCATTCCTAAGTGCAGCGGACTTTTCTCGTTTAAATCTATTTATAATATACTCTGGCTGATTAGCTCTTGTAGCGATTATACTATGTACCAAATGGAGATACATAGCTTCTTCTGCCATCTTAGGGACTTTGGTGTCCGCTTCATATGCTAACCCATCAGATAGGTATTCAAATATGATTAATGCCCCCACCAAATCACTGGAAAAAGATATTTTACCTTCCCTGCTGTTAAGGGTGAAGGTGCCATTTATATTTGAGTTAACTGGATCTAATCCGTAAGCCCTGCCATAGAAGTTACCGTTATTGAACCAATACCCATCACCATCTAAACCATTATTGTAATCCTCTAGTGATGCAATATTATTTATTCTTTTAGTATCAGCAACCGCCCAGCGTGCTTCGGTTTGTGAAGTACCCTCTAGATTCTCTTCTTGATTACTTTGTATAGGCAATCCGCTACCATCTTGCAAAGGAGCCGTGCTTGGACTACTAGTTAACTGCGTAGGTAATATTTGGTGTTTAACGCCCAAGTTGTCAATCCATGAAACTTTAACGTAGTTAACATAGTCTTGCGGCAATGGCAAACTTAAACTAGGGGGAATTGTTAATTCTGCCGCTTTAATACTTTTAAGAGTATCATAGCTAAATTCTTGTAAACCTCTTTTAGCGTGGAACATTACATCTGTCCTTTTGACATCTTGTATTAGTTTTCCGGCTCCAACATAGGCTACTAAGAAGTTATTGATTATATCATTTAAGGTTATGTATTCATAACCACCATAGTTATTCTCTACGGTATTACCATAAGCATTTTGATCTCCATAAACGCCGCCGTCTTCAGTTTTCATTTGTATAACCAAATAACTCTGAGTAGCCAATGCAACACCCAATGTTATTATGTTATCGGCAACTGTATAGGCAGATACATATTCTGTAAATGTTCCAGGATAACCATTATTACTAAAGTATAATACAAAGTTGTTTAAACCGTAATCAGTAGTATTAGGGTTATAATTGCCAAATACTAAATCCGTGTTAAACGTAGAGGCAAAAGCGACTTGCCCCGCCTTTGTTGTAAAACTCTGTGAACCAGCGTAGTATTGACTATTTGTTTCGGTTATTAAACCGTTATTTGGTCTAGACATAATCTATTAACTTTTTTGATTTACCTCCTGAGCTTGTGCTTGTTGAGCAGCCACTTGGATTATTTGAGGGTCCTTTATAATTATACCCATATAAAGTAATACGTTAGTTATAACAGTAGTTTGTTCTGTGTCGTCTAGTTCGAATTGTACAGAAGTAGCTGAATTGTATATATATGGACCAGATGTCCAAGTTCCACCGCCTAATTGCTGGTATGCCCATACAACATTTGCAGGCTTTCTAATATAAGAAATAGTTACATCAGAAGGGGTTGTTATAGTTTTTGGGTATACATATATACGAGGCAAAGTTGTAGTAGATCCGTCCTCGTAAGTATAGATAGGATACGTTTTAGTGGGCTTTGTTAAAGGAGACATATTAATATTCAATAGTTCGTTTCTTTGAACTCTTTGAATTTCCATTTCATCCTTGTATATAACAGTGCCAATCCTATGAAGATTGCTAGGGGGCATAAAATAGCCGCCAGCATTATATGTTGAATCCCCAATTGTTTTGAAAATGGAGATATTATTATCTATGTTTTTTTGTCTGTTAGCATATTCGCTATCAACTTGTGGAACGCGTAGCTGTTGGTTTAAGTCTTCAAAGTACCTTTCAAATATTTCTAGTTGAACTTGCGTGCCTATCTTATTAAACTCGTCAGGTGTTACATAACCTCTCTGCTCTTTGTTTAGTATCAACAAAACCGTTTTGTAAACTCTATCTACGTTTATTGCCATTTTAATTTTTATTATAATATAGGGGCAAACTTAATTACCCCTTATATTAATATTACGTATTATTTCATTTTTTTCTCTATAGACTTGAACACCTCAACACCTTCGTCGGTCTTGAAATATGCAGCCATAGCAGAGTAAGGATTCTCATCAAAAGGGACTGTCATTAGTTTTTTATCGTTAGTACCCCACATAAATGTTCTTTGGTCCTGTGATAATTTTATAATGCCATCTTCTGAGGCTTTTATTGCAATATTCCTAAGCTGTACGTTCTCATCATTTGCTAAATCCATAAACAATGAAGGATTTCTCTTGGCAAACAATATAAGATCTCTTTTAATTGCCTTTGAGCTCATTATAGAAACACCAGATCCAAGTTCAACTCTTAATATAGCTTCTCCTTGGTCAACATCCATGTTTATAGCGTAATTTGTTGCTTCCGCTTCTAACATTAAGTCATCCAAATCATCATTTGCTTCTGCCACTGCGTCAAATTCCGCATATGTCTTATTAGCATCTGGGTGATATAGTGATAACAACTTTTGCAAGTTTTGCTTTTCTTTTGGAACCGTTAATGTTCCATTGTGGAATATGATATGTCCTAATGTTGACTCTCCTTTTTGCTCATCTACAAATGGGGAGTTTTGATTAGTTGCATACCTAATTTCTTTTTGTTCGCCAGTTTTTGTATTAAACCATAGTAATGGGAATCTAGCAGTGTGTCTGGCGGCCATCGTATATGTTAAAGGGCTATGGGCTCCTGTTAAATAATACGTTCTATCTTTTATTTCCCAATCCTGTTTTGCTGGGGTTTTTTCTTTCTTTTCAGCAACAATAGTTACTACTTCTTCTTCAAATACTTCTTTTACAGAAGCTGTGCTTATTTTAGCCATAATATAATAAAATTAAATAAGTAAATAAAAATAAAAATTACCCCCGTCTTTACAACAGGGGTAATAATTATAAAGTTAAATTATGCAGATGCAGTAAACAATACGAAGTTGTTAGCCGCTTGAACTACAAGACATCTTTCAGAAAGGAAGTGTACCTCCATTGCATCAAGATCAGAAGTGTAAGCTCCACCTACAGAACCAGTGATCCAAGATTTCATTCTTCTGTCGTCAGCTTGAGAAGCTCTGTAACGAACATGTAAGAATGGTCTACGGATATTTGTTCCTAAAACTTGATCGTAAACTGTAGAAGTTCCAGCAGGAATTAAAACACCATCAATCCCAGATACAGTAACTCCACCACGTGTAGAAGCGTCGTTTAAGTATTTCCAGTCAGTCTTGTAGAAGTCATAAGAACCTCTTCTGAATCCAGAGAAACCTAAATTTAATGCCATTTCAGAAGAATTCTCGAATAATCCGTAAGCAGTTCCACCATTAGCTCCAGCGGAGATGCTAGCAAGCATATCGTCGAATCTTAAAGATGTGTCTCTGTTTAAGAATAACATGTTCTCTTCAATAGCTCCTTGAGTATCCAAGTTCTTAAGGATTCCATCAAATTCAGCTAAACCAGCGGCCCCAGCACTAAAGTTGTTTAGTACGTTACCTCTTGATTTAACAGCTGCAAATAAACCTTGAGTTCCTTTGATTCCATCGTCTGCAAGTGTAGAAGTACCAGAAACTAGTTCTCCTTCAACAACTGACATTTCTAAGTAGTCCTCAAAACGTAAACGAGTTTCAGATTCAGCTTTTAGATACCATAAGAATCCAGATGCTCCCTCTTCAGTAGCAACTTCAACCCATCCAATTTGAGCAGTATCTGATCCTGAGATAGCATACTTTTCTTTTATAATGATTGGAGAGTTATTGAATTGTGTGAAAGAAGGCGTTACAGATTTGATATCCGCATCTGTAGTTCCTTTTTTGTATTCAGAACCATAAACAAAGATTTTAAGAGCTCCAGCTGTTGCACTTAATGTAGTCATATCAGCAACTGTATAAGGCTTAACTGTAATAGTAGCCAAAGTAGATGAGGTATTAACACTGTTAGTAACAAAAACCTTAAGTTCAGCTCCTGTTGCTCCGTCCATAACTACTAGAGTCTGGTGCTTAGAGATAACGTTAGCTACAAAGTTTGGTCCTGCTGTTGCATTTAATGCAAAAGTTAAAGTTGTTGCAGTTGCCTTAGATACAGTATTGTAAGCAATATGTAATCTGTTCTGCTCTGACCAGATAACCTGATCTGAAGTCATTGGCATTTCTGCTCCTACCATTCTTAAAAAGCCTGATAGAGTTCTGTTTCCATAACGCTCTACTTCAGCCTCATAGATTTCTGGTAAGTATTGTTGTGCGAAATCATTTCCTGATCCGTCTGCAAAGTTTAAATAGTTGCTCTCAAGAGCCTGTTGCTTCTGTGAGGGCTTAATTGACCCGTAAACGGGTGCTACTGCTGCCATAGTTAAATGTTTTTAATTGTTAAATTTTTTTGTTTGTATTCTAAGTTTTGAAGAATCAAGACCGCTGATTGATTTAACGCGTAGTCCATTAACAAAAACATCGCCTGGAGCTGTTTTTCTAGCAGCCTCGCTTGGGTTTTTTGAACTACTTATAACCTCTCTTACAGCATCAGCTTTGCCCTGCTCGTAGAAATGAGATGCTATTTTATCAATGTTTTCAGCAGCATACATAGCTTTGTGATAACCTTTCGTATCTATAACATCACCTTTATCATTTAAGAACTTCTTAATTAGGTTGTTAATGTTCGATTGACTCTCTGCCACTTTTTCAACATTTTGAATACCATACCTAAATTTCTTCTCACCTACAGAAATATCAAAACCTTTGAAATCATCGGAAAAAAGTTTGCTAGTATCAGCTTTAAACTTCTCGTGTTGTTTGGCGGCTACGCCTTGCTCTTCGTTATATCGGTTGAAAAAGTCAGTGGCTTTGGTTTGCTCTTGAGTAACACCAGGTCTCAACTTGATTTCCTGGTAGTATTCACTCTTGAGATTTTCCAAATAACCTTTGGCTTTTGCAACTTCTTCTTTAAAGGCGAGTTTTCTTTTTCTTATATCTCGCTCTTCGTCGACCTCGTCGTCGTAACTAAAAGAATCTTCCATTAAGAAAGCTATTTCTTCGTTATCTAAATGTGGTCTTGTTTTTTTATAATATTCTTTAAGTAATGTATTGCTGTCTACATTTGTATAGTCAGCATTCAACCTAACATAATCTTCAACAGAACCCCCGGTCTCTTCCATAAAAGAAACTAATTTCTCTATGTTCTCTGGCAGGGGTTTGCCTGTTATTGCTTGTTCTTCTATAACTTGCTCTGCTTCATCAACCAAGTATTGAACTAATTCTTCTTTATCTGTTATCTCTTGGATAACGACTACATCTTCTGGCGTTACAACTTCTTCCGCAGCTGCTGGCTCCTCTTTTGTAATCTCTTGAACTCTTTCATTTGGTTGTTCAATTACCACTTTGGTAATTTCTTCTACTTCTTTTTTAGGCGTTAAATCCACCTTGGTAATTTCTTTATTGTTACCTAGTTTCTTCATCGCGGGCTTCTTTTTTTTAATTTTGAAGTCCCCTTCTTGTTGTACTACTTCTGACATGATATAATAATATAAAATTAATTAATAGGTATTATCTAGGCGAAAATTGCTCTAAGTTAAACCCGCCTAGTGAGTCATTACCTTGAGACTCAAAGTTTTTAGGTAATAAATCATTTTTTCTTTGATCTATTAACTCTGATTGCTGAGTACCTTGTATTTTTACTCTTTTATCTTTCCTGTCTTCTGTTTCCGCTTCTTTAGTTATTTCCGCATTAGCCCTAACTTGAGCTAGTTGCATTTGATAACCAAATTCCTCGGCCATTAACTCTTTCTTAATTTGAGCCTCTGTTTGCATTCTTGTCATTTCAAATTGCGACTTAGCTTGTTCAATGCTAACTTTCTCAGCGGTTAACGCTTGTTGTTTTTGAACTTCAAACATTGCTGCAGCTTCAGCTGTTCTTGAGTTAGCCTCTGCTTGTGCATTTATATTAGCTATTTGGGCAGCCTCCACTGCTGCTTGCTTGCGTTTTCTTTTTAATTTAATAAGCTGATTAGCTAATTTTAAATTCTTTATTTGTCTAATGTCTATTGCATCTTCTAAATCTATACCCCCAGATTGCAAAGCAATTTGAATGTTTTGTTCTAACTGTGCTTTTTCTTCGTCATCCGGCTCTAATTCTAAGTATATGCCAAAATCGTGTAGGTTTAAGTTTTGTATCTCTTTTAAAGTCTCTACATTAAATGTGGATATACTATTTGATAGTGAATTAGATGTCAATGAGAAGTTCAATACATCCGCTATTCTAAGAGATATATTTTCGCATGTCTTAAGCGTTAGGTATAAACTAGCTTGTAATATGTGGCGAGTTGCTACATTCGATTGGTTAGCTGCCATTTTTTGTAATCCTAGTAAAGCATCTTTATCTGGGTTACTTCCATCTCTAGCTTCGTTTAATCCAGTTACGTCTCTTATCATTTGTAAATAATAATTGTACGTATTTATTAAAGAGCCTATTTTCGCTTGACCAGAAGATGAAGATAATTCTTGAACTGGTATTTTACCGCGGTTCATCTCACCATCTTGCGTTAATGATCTACCAACAACGCTACCTGTTTGGAAATACATATTCAATGCTTCCGCTGGGTTATAATTTGTGCCATTCCCAAGATCAACCTCAGCTAATCCGTCCATATCTAAGAACACCCCATCAGGAACTATTCTAGACATAACTTGTTGTAGTTTAAGGTGCGTAAGCTGAATCATATCTGCAAACCCAGTTACCTTGCTAACTAAGCTTTCAATCCTGCCTTTATACATTCTAGGGGCAGTAATAGTGTAGTTCATTTTAACTTTTGTGGTATCAGCATATGGTCTTGTCATATTCTCAGCCATCTGCCACTCTAACATAGTGTTATTACCCAATACCTTAGCCCCACTATATAAAACCTCTATGGTTCTAGATACTTTATTAAAATTGTTGCTTTCAGGAGGATTAAAACTATCGTCTTTTTGTATTACCTTCTCTAAACCAAACTCAGTTTGTTTTATTTTAAATACCTGGTTCGAATAAGTCTTATATTCAAAGAATAGAACCTGCACCGTGTTTCCATCAAAATTTCCCCATCCAGTAACATAATTGTTATTTCCGGGCATATTCTGTATATTCAGTAGCTCCTCATCAGATATATCTGGGAATTGTTTCTTTAACTCAGGTATTGTGATTGCTTTCACTTCACCAACATAGTATATGTCTTCGAAATTAGGATCTTCTGTGTAAGAATAAACCAAGTAGGCGGGGTCGACATAGTTAACTACAATACCTTCAGATTTATTAAAACTTGTTTTAACGCAACTTATACCTAATACTACTAAATCATGATTTAATCTTCTTCTTACTAGATCATATTTATTAGCAGCAAGGACATTGTTTATAGCTTCTTCTTCAGCTATCTCAACAGATTGCTTATAACTAAGTTGCATATGTAATTCAAGTTCTTCCCTTGTTTCCGGCAACTCCTCTGCGCTCAAAGGGGAGTTCGAAAAGTCTGCACCGGTTATTTGATTAGCTTTAGCTATCAAATCTTGCGTATACATATCACGCATTACAGATAAAGCATAATCTGTTCTTTTCTTTAAAGATTCAGGATCTTGTGAAAAAGCTTTTATGTCATATGACTTTTGAGACATGCCATTCACTACGATGTCTACAAACTTAGATATAACAGGTACAGGCTTCCAATCTAAATTAAGATAAGATAAATCTCCATTTATTGATAATTCATCTTTGTACTTTTGTATTGATTGCTCGCCTCTAGTATATAACCTTAATTGATGGAAGTTATTATAATTAGTTTGGTACCTATTATTAGTTCTCCCCTGATCAAACCATTCTCTTTCAATGGCCCTAGCTACTTGAATACCATACTCTGCGGATGCTTTTTCTACGTCGCTAACTACTTGACTTGGAAAAGAACTATTAGTATTTGTATATACGTTCATTTATATTATAATTTTTGAGGCACTACCATCGTTGTTGTATTTTTTAATGCCCATATTAATAGGTTGTCTTTCTATTCTATTAGCTGGTGCATACCTTTGTTTATTACACGCCATTAATGCTAACCCTGAACTAATGGAAGCATCATGACTAGTTCTATTATTTATATTAAACCTTGCCCAATCTTCTAGCGTCCTTTGAAAATACATATCTCCATATCCAGTATCGGATAATCCTACATATGTTTCAATATAAGATTCAATTGCGGCGGCGTGTGCTTGCTTTATATCTTCGCTGGAGTTTGGTATACCTCCAATTTCCTTTTCTGTTACAGATAACTTATTCCAAATTTTGTCGGGTCTATTAATTGAAAAACCTCTATAGCCTCTTCTTTTAAAATGGTATAATAGCCTAGGTTTGTTATTCTCGGCTAATATTGGCATTCCGTAAAAAACACAAGCCATTAAAACATCTTCAAAGAATATCTCCGCTGTTTGTGGTCTGGCTATGTATTCTAAAAAGAAATGGTTTGGTGGCACATCTTCCATAGAAAACTTAGTTAATCCAGATAGAGCGCCATTAGAACCTCTTTGATCTACAGTACCTGATATGTCATAACTATCGCACCCAAACGCTCCGCAGTGTTCATTACCAGGATGCTTCATGCCATTCTTTATTATTACCCGGTTTTGCATATCTTTAGGTGGAACCCAAGTTATTTTAAACCTTCCGTCCTTATGTGGGTTAAAAACAACTATAGAGTCTTGTACCCCATTTTCCCATGCAAAACTACCTGTAGTTACAATAGCTGTATTTCTAAGGTCTTCGTTGTAATCTATTTGCTGGTATATTTTAGTTAGATTAAAAAGCGATTGTTTTGCTTCATCTCTAAATGCGTGCTGTGTTGTTCTAGGAAACTGTCTGTAGTATTCATTAAGACCATCTTGGTCATTTTTAAGACCTCCAACTTCATTCTCCCAGTATTCTATTACACCTATATCTATTAGTCCACCATCAGGCCCTATGGCTGGGGTTTTTGGAGTGTTGAATACAGGTATTCCATATTTATCAATGAATCCCTCGTAGTTCCATTCCATAGGCACGAACAAAGAATATAATCCTGAGCTAGTCTGTCCATTGCGGTTTCTTTTTTGTACGTCAGAATGTTCATATAGTTTTTTAAAGTTTTCCCCGCCTTTCGCCAAAGCGTTGGACGTTGATCCCATCATACATTTGCCTACTATTCTTGATCCAAGTCTAAGACACGTTTTCGTGACCCTCCAGTTGTTTGTAATATTGTCCGGCCTTTCCCATTTGCCCGATTCGTCGTGAACGAGGAGCTGTAGTTTCTCCCCATCATAAGAGTTGTCCCCTGTGTTTTTCCAGTCAATCGTGGTATCAAGTCCCTCTCCGAAGTCGTCCATTTTAGAGTATTCTTTAATCGAGTTCCTAGTGAGCCTTCTTGACGGTATCTTGTATGATAGTTCGGTCTTTGGTCTTTCCATACCGTCCTGGGTGGGTTTAAAGAAGAATGGGTAATTAAGACTGATGGGTACCACCTTGTCTGTAAACATCTTCTTTGCATCTGCTCCAGTCTTTGATAAAATACCAAATCTTGAATCTTTAGATATTGTGGCCTGGTTAACGGTCTCTGCTGAAGCCATAAATGAAAATCCAGAACGTCTGTTCTTAAGGTAGCACATTCCATAAGATCTATAGTCTGCCTTGCAAGCTTCCCAGAAATAAAAGAATATTCTATTTGCCTCTCTATAATCGGCGGCACCAACGTCAATCTTAGTCCACTGCAGGTAGACATAATGAGAGCCAGTAATATAAGTTTCAGTGCCATCGTTATAAAACGAAAACCCCTCATCCCTGCATTTAAACTCTCCGTCGATATAATCATAAAACCTATTTTTAAAAGCATCTGGGTATTTATTCCATTCATTAACGCTTTTTATTTTATCTATTTCTGATGGTATTAAAGACTTTTCCCAATACTGTTCTGATTTGTCTTTACTTCTTTTATAGCAGTCTTTTATTAGTGGTAAAGCTACTTTTAAGCCCTGTATTTCATACACCTCACCAATTTCACCACTCTTACTAATAATAACAACATCATATTCTTTATTGTAGCCATATACCCACTTCTTGTGTCTATTATTACTTTTAATAACCGCTGGCCTTATGTAGTTATCTAATATAGAGTATAAATTTTGAGTATACATTATTTAGATCTCCCCTCTGCAAAGCCTTTAAAAGCAACCCCTTTAGATACCGTCAATGACGAATCCAGCATTGCTTGTTCGTTTTCAATTCTTTCAAGAATCTCAAAAGCATCGAATACTGCTAACTTTTTAGTGGCAGCAGCGTTCTTTAGCTTATCAGCGGTAAGGTCATCATCTGAATCTACAATAGCTTCCCTAGCCACTTTTATTAATTCCTCAACTGCTTTGTGCCCAGCTAGGATTATTTTTTTCCTCGTTTCCTTTGGATCCATATTTAATTACGATATCATTTGATTTCATACAATACAATTTATGCCCGTCTATTACAAACTCGAACTCACTACCCGGCGTGTAACCTACTAATGCTCCAGGATTGATTCCTAGCACTTCTAATGAACTATTACCGTATTCTAGTATACCAATAAGCTTTTGCTCTTTTTCAAGCGATAAGCTATCTTTATTTTTTATAGGGGCTATAAAGCACCGGTTGTTAATTGTATTCCAACTACCTGATTTTCCGTATAAATATATCTGGTCTAAAGCGCAGAAGTACAATCCATCAATAAACATTGATCTGCTATCTTTTTGCTCGCCTTTCATATTATAAAACCTCCTAAATACATTATGATGTATCACTATTATATCACCCTTTTTTATATCCGTATTAAACGCCAAAGGTACTTCTACCACTTCAGCAAGGTTATTTACAGATTTAAAACTTTCTATTGATGTATTTGTAATAAGGGTTTTATCTCCTATCTTTTTTTCATTATCATAACGACCACCAACTGGCTTTATTATGAAATCAAAAACACTCTTCATTAATATTCAAGATCATACTCAACCGATATTGCCATGTTAGAGTTGAATTTCTTCCATGGCATCACCTCGTTGTTTTTCTTTATATGAATGTTATAAGAGTTATCTTTTTCTTCAAATAGAATATAAGCTATTTCGTGACCGCCATAAACGTTTTGTCCTACAGCGTAGTGCATTGCTTCGTTTTTATAGTCTGAACCTATACTTATTTTTCTTATAACAGAAGACATATTACTCTTTTTCCTTTTTAATTTCGGTATACGACCCAGTTTCTATGTCAATAGTGATAGCCCCGTATGTGCTTTCCAATTCAGCCTTGAAGTCCTCTATCTCTTGATTAAGGCCAGCTTGTTTGTGTAATAAACCGTGCTTCTGTACTTCTACAAATCCAATGTCCTTCAATAGATTCGATAAATCTTTTTGTTGTCCCTGAATTTTAACTAATTGGTCTTCTGTAATCGTTTTTACTTTTTTCATTTTATTTGATTTAATTAATAATTATTTATTGTCTTTTATGGCGGAACCGAAGTAATAACCAAATATACTTAATGCCACACCTTCAACTATACCTAGTAAATGTATGAAAATTTCTTTATTAGATTCAGGTACTTCTGTAGTAACTACTGTATAAACTAGAAAGGCAAAAGCGGTTAAACCTACAATACCGGTCATATTAAACATCCAGTCCGTCCCGTACTTCCTAAGACCAACCTCTCTTTTCCTAGCGGAGTCCCTATCCTCAACTTCTAGCCTGTATAATTCTACTAGTCTGTCGTGAGCCTCTGCTTTTTGACCATCAGATAAATCTGGATCTTTGTCTATAAGATTCTTTACTATACCTAAAATCCCCTTATCCGGCAGAACATCACCTATAGTGTTTACAATAGATGAACCTGTTCCTAGCAAAAACTTACCTAATCCAGTTTCTTTAAATGGTTTTTTATCTTTCATTTTATTTAGATTTGCTATAGGCCTCTTTTTCCCAAGGAAGGTTTTTAGCGCCTTCTTCCATTTTTGCCCTTGAATATTTTTTACTTTTCCAAAAAACGGCGCTATCGTTATAATCTAAATCCCCGCGTTTCATTTGATCTAAATGAACTTTTTCGTGGTTAATTACATCTTGCCTTTGCTTTTCATTAGTAATATTTTTATTTATAAGTATACTACCATTCCTATCGGCTTTACCTAATACTTCGTTTCCTAAGTCAACGTTATATATAGGTGTATTGTCAATGTAATACGGCGGGTTATTTAGTTTAAACGCCATTATAAGGAAACATATTATTTAAAGCTTCTTTTCTTTTTTGGCAACCACAAGGAATATTGAGACCCTCTGATACTTTATCAACCACTGATTTAATACCAGTGGCTGTAGTTATCTTTTCTATAGTGTCGCCTAAACCTTTGGATTCCATTACTTTGAGCAGTGCTTACTCATCCAAGATCCTTTCATAGCCATAGGGGACTTTGATTTTCCGTCCATAGACATTGGAGATTTACCGTACATAGACATAGGACTATCGTCTTTCATTCCTGCTTGAGCATCTTTAGCGTAGTTATTTCTAGCAGACGCTGTTAATGATTGATTGCTTGCTTCTTTAACGTCGTAAGCTGTTTTTTTACTAATTTTTGCCATAATATTATTTATTTATTTATTTATTTTTTACCACACTTCCATTTTCTTCTGGAATAATCATTTGGACACATGCCTTTTTCGTCTGGATTTTTGCACTTTTTAATACCCGCAGATCTAGCACAATAAGACTTTTTCCTAGATCCTCCTTCTGGTTGTGGGCTTTTAAGAGTGCCCCCTGTTTCTTTTTTGTATTTAGCTTTTTCAGCTGTAGTCATACCTGCCTTCTTTTCGTTAGAAGACATTTTCATAAGCGGAGAGTCTGGTTGTACGTATGCCATTATATTATTTTATAAGTTGTTTTACCATTTTGTTTGTACGCCTTTAATGATCGTCTTCGGTTTTCTTCATTAGACGCATAACTTACATGCACCCAATCAGGATTTTTATCATCCCCAAACTCCCAGATTAATTGATCAAAATCTAAGTTGTCTTTTATATAATTAAACATTTCAGCATTTGTTTTATGCCCAAATGTATCATCTAAATCTATAGCTCTGCCTTCACAGTGTTGAGATTTGACACTTCCACCTATTGCGGAATTTAATTTTTTACTTCTATAAAATGAATTTATTTTTATAGGTCCACCCACCCATTCTCTAAGCGACTCAAATACTAACTCTGCAACAACTTGCATGTTAACTAAATGATATGCTTCAGGCGTATTATCTATACCTAATCGTAAAGCTGTTCTTGAATAAACAGCTTCTTTATCAGATATATGCTTGCTTATCATTTCTTATTTCTTAAATGATACCACTTATTAACAGTATAACCAATAGTAACCATTAATAACAATATTTTCAATACAGGTTCAATGTTTGTCATAGATACTGCTAAAGATATAGCGTTTATTGCGTAAAGCTTAATATCAGCCCCTACCATTTCCCTTGGCATAAGTTTTAGACGTAATAGGACCTGCAGAATAAGGTACTTCTGCTTGGTTTAATTTCATCCCATTTTTACCACTACTAGATCCTTTACCCATTGGAAAGCCACTAGTATCTAATGGTCCATCCCAAAGCGCATTAGCACCTGTAATGCCCTGCTCTTCAATTTTGCTTACAGCTGGTGAATTTTTTTTCATAATATCTTTTATTAGTTTTATCATTATTCTTCGTAACCTTCGGTTCTAGCTTTAATTACATCTGCACGAGTAATTTTACCGTCACCAGTTTGATCCTTAAAATACAAAGGAGCTCTATTACCTAAAGACATTTGTCTTTGTTCTTGGTTGCCATAAATTCCCTGAGCTGCGTTCTGAGTTAAATCATTAAACATAGGCTTAGCGTTTCCTAAGGTATTACTCGGTTGGGGTGGTACCATTGTAGTCTGAACAGGCATACCTGTAATAGGATCTATCATTTGTTCATTTGGATTTACCATATTATCGTTCTTTATCTTTGTTTACGTTATTTATTGATGTTTGAAGTACTTTGTCCATATACGTTTTGCCTAACATTATACTATTCCTTCTTTGGCTTGTTGGTATATCTTCTTCCCCAAGCATAATACGATACATTCTACTTATTAGTTGTCTACACTTAAATGAAACTTTATAAATATGATATTTTTGAGTTGTATGGTTTCTTTTTCTCCAAACCGTAATCCAACCCTCTATTAATAATCTGTTCCAGCGTTTATTGTCCCAACTGTAAGCATACGTACCGATCTTATAATCTTGTTTGGTAAAAAAATTCATACAATCAAAGTAGATCAGTAATTCTAAATCCGCGTCTTTTAAGTTATTGTTCCTACAAGCCCATTGTCTTATTACTCGATAATGTTTTAGCAAGTTTAGTTCTCTAACTTCTCCCGCTTCTAGCCTTTTCATAGAACAACAACTACATCCTGTAGTTTTATAACGTGATAAATTTCTTTATCAATTTCTATTTTATGTCCAGCATGACGATCATAATAAATGTGATCACCTTCTTTTATTCCAGCAGTGTCATTACCTACTGAAACTACATCAGCTAATATATACCTGATTTCTTGTTCTTCGTTCTTAGATAGAATTAAACCACCTTTGGTTTTAACAGTACCTAACTTTGCTTTCTGTATTATTAAATTACTACCTATTGCCTTCATTAATACGTAAGTTATTAATTACACAATTTGTAGATAATATAGTTGTTGCTACAGATGCCGCATTCTTTAATGCGCTTTTAGTAACTAGCAAAGGATCTATAATACCTGCTTTAATCATATTAACTGTTTCACCAGTTATTACATTTAAGCCAATCCCAAGCCCTTTTTTAGGTTCCTTGTATTCTATACCAGCATTATCTAATATAGTCTTAAACGGAGCCTTAATGGCCTCTAGGAGCGTTTCCTCCCCTATTGTGTCGGCATATATAGTTTGAGAAGCATTTAATAAAGCAATTCCGCCTCCAGGTACAATACCTTCTTTAATCGCCGCTTTAGTTGCGCATATTGCATCCTCAACTCTATCTTTCTTTTCTTTTAATTCAACTTCTGAATTAGCCCCTACTTTTACTATTGCTATTTTAGCGGATAATCTAGATAATCTTTTTTCTAGCTTAATTATTTCGTAAGGTTCCTTAGCTAATTTTAACTTAACTTTTATATCCTTAATTGTTTTAACTACTTCTTCAGAAGGCTCACCTACTTGTAATATAGTTTCTTCGTCTGTTGTAACACTTTTAATACAAAAACCAAGGTGTTGAGGATCTATTAAATCTAAATCATCTCCAAGATCTTCATTTATAATAGTAGCACCGGTTAACATGGCTAAATCATCTAGTGTTTCTTTTTTAGCAACACCATATGTTGGAGCATTAATAACATTAACTTTTAAACTACCATTTACTTTGTTCCTTGCTAAAGTAGCCAATACAGGCATATCAACATCGGCAATTATCAATAAAGATTTATTACCTTTTATAACAAACTCTAATACGCTTTGAATTTGCCTAATGTTATCAATAGGTGATTCAATTATTAATACGTATGGGTTATCAAGTTCTGCAGCTCTTCTGTTTTTACTTGTTGAAAAATGTGAATTGGTTAATCCTTTATTGTATTGAACACCATCAACTATTTCTAATTCAGTAAACCCACTAGACGATGTTTCCATCATCACCACTCCGGTTTCATCAACAGCCCTAAAAGCATCACCTATAATTTTTCCAAGAGTAGCATCATTGTTTGTAGATATTGTAGCAATTTGATCAATCATATCGCCACTTACTTTAACAGCAATAGATCCTAAGTATTCGATTACTTTTGTTACTGCATTGTCAATACCTAATTTTATATCTCTTGAGCTAGCTTTATCTGCTATCTTATATGCTTCCGTTAGTATTGCGTGTGCTAATACCGTTGCAGTTGTAGTTCCATCTCCGGCCTCACTAACTGTTTTACGTGCGGCTTCTTTTAATAAGGTAGCACCCATATTTTCTACAGGATCTAATAGTATAATACTATCCGCTACAGTTACACCGTCTTTTGTTATTAATGGCCTTCCGTTCCCATCCTCTAGCATCACACATTTACCGCTAGCCCCTAACGTAGAGCTAACAGCTTTTGTGAGTTTTGTAATGCCTTCAAATACTTTATCTTTAGCTTCGTTGCCGAAACTTAAATTCTTGACAATTGCGTCTGACATAATTTAATTAAATTTGATTGAAATGTTTATTCGAATGTTTTGACTACTATAGGCCCATTTGATAAAGCGAGTCTTTTTTGATAATGTAATACTGACTTATCAATGGTTTCTTCAGCCTCTTCAATTGTTTCTCTTCTTGTTACATCAAGCCATTTTCCGTCTTCGTTGACGAACTCTGTTTGGTAGTAACCATTTGGTAGTTGCACAATACGCCAATTCTTTTTTTCGGCTTGGCGGGCAAACCTTTTAAGGGTTTCTTCTTCGGTAATTTGCGGAGGATTTATCCACGAGTTTGTTGCGTAAAAAATTTTCATTTTTATGGTTTTGGTTAAACTTTGGTTTATAATTTATTATCACTTATTTAAGGGTCTTTTTACTTATTAAACACTAAATCAAATTGCATAAAGTTAAAGCCATTTTGTGCGGTTAAGTTAAAAAAACGCCAGTAAATAAGTTTTCTGGCAAATATATGTTTATAAAAGCGATTTTAAGGTCAGAAGTAGTCATTTTTTTATTTATTTAGCAAGCAACTTCATTGTAAAGCGTTGTTACTTCGCCTGTCGATAGTGCTTTGTTGAAATACCTAAATTGGTCAATTTCTCCATTTAAAAAATTAGAAGCCCCATTATATGAGCCTATTGAATCTACTCCAGAAACTGTAACCAAATCGCCAGTTGCAGCAGAATTAGACGCAACAATAGAATTATTCAAATAAACAGTAACACCAGTTATAGAAGATTGAACAACAACAAGATGATACCAAGTATTAGTAGTAAAAATTCCAGTGGCAGTATCTACGGCTGTATTATTTCCAGCATTAACTCTTATAGAAGCGTTACCAACATTACCGTTGTTTAAGAATGCTTGAAATTTTTTACCATTTCTAAATGAAATAAGCGATTGAGTATCAGTTAAACTATTTGTGTTAAACCATAAAGATGCAGAAAAATTATTGTTTCTTCTTAATCCAGCTGGAGCCTCTATATAACTACTACTCCCATTAAAAGACCCAGCATTATTAAACTTTCCAGCAACATAACTTACATTTGTTGCGGTACCATTATAGTTTCCGCTTAAATCATTAGCATTACTATTTAATTGATAAGTAGCAATACAAGATGTATCTCCTAATATCTGTAAAGTATCAGTTGTACAAGACACGCCACCAGTATTTATTAATCTTTTTCCTAGCATTTATTAAATATTAAAGGTTGGTAAATCATAAGTAAGAACCGCTTTCTTTGTGGTTAAAGCCTTAATTTCTTCACCTATTGTATTGCTTTGTGTTCTTAATTCTGCTCTGCTATCTATCACTTCTTGTGGGGCAACTTCTCCACTATCCATTTGCCTAATAACCACCCAATCTGTTTTTTGTAATTGGCTACCTATAATAGATTTTAAATTGCTTATTTTTTGGGTTTTTAATTCTGCTAAAGTTTGAATAATAACCCTATCAATAACATCATAGGTATAAACATCGCCAACTAATTTAATAGCAGATAACTCCTCTATTCTTGAATCGTAAGTAGGCGTGTTAATATTAAAATAACCGTAAGCTTCTAGTTCTTCGTCAGAAAGCCTATTGAACCCCACAACCGTCGATCCATTTATTGTTTTGTTTTTAGGAACTGAACTAACTACAGTTAATACTCCATTCTCATTTAATACTTTCATATCTATATTATTTCTTGTGAAATTGAATAATGAAATACAGAGGAGCTTTTGGCTACTATTTGAATAAAATTATCTACAGACTCAACAAATTCCCCAGAAATCAATACCCCTCCTGTGATTAAAAAACTGCCTGTTCCATTAAGGTAAAAATCTTTTACCATAGAGACGTTGGCGTTAGTAATCGTGTAGGTAACTACGCCAGAGTTTGTCGCTGTGAATGCTGAATTCAAACTAAAATCCAAAACAGTCCCCGCCAATGCTGCTTGCGTTGTAAACTCCGCACCTAGCTTTGTGTAAGATACAGAATCGTTTCCTAATACGCTTGATGTTATTTTAGTTAATGCCATATTTTAAGGTTTTTGTATTAGTTCAATCCAGTTTAATTCTTCTTCACTCCAAGAGTACATTTTACCGTCTGTTGGGTATTCAATAGGGGCCTCCCATCTACAATTTTCTTCATTTAATAACCAACTATTGTAAGGCTTAGGAGATATAAAAGCGTCTCTTTCAGAATCGTATGTGAAGCCTATCCCTGCATAATTTTTTCTTAATGATTTGCTTTGGTCTTTACTTGGTGTATTAGTTCCATTTTCGTAATAAATTCCTTCAAATGTATTGTAAGATGTTTTTATCCAATGTTCTTTTACGGAAAAAAAATTATCTATTATTTCTTTTTCTGCGACTATAACTTGAGTTACAATTCCATTTTCTATTTTAGCGTAATGTCCCATATTTAAACAGTATAAGTTCCAGTTGATTTATATACTAAAAACCAAATTCCAGATATTAAAGTTGCGCTTGAAGTTCCCGTATATTGTCCGCTAAAGCTGCTTTCTGGTATTTCCAAAACAACAAAACCACTTCCACCATTAAAAGGACCGCCTCCGCCAATACCTCCGCCGCCTCCGCCAGTATTGGCGTTTGCACTCACCGTAGACCAATCAGCACCACCACCATTTCCGCCTAATCCTTGCGCATACCCCACCCCAGAACTACCTCTACCTCCTCCGCCGCCAGAGCAATACCAGTTGTTTGATACTTTTTCTCCAACACCAAAAGTGTCCATAGTTGAATTGGGGTATTGATTAAACAATCCGCCAGAGCCTCCGTTTATTTGTTCTGGTGAAAAAGGTGGTTCTGTTGCTGATACTGATGCTCCAGTAATTCCGCCACCGCCTCCGCCAGAACCACCATTACCAACACCATTACCTCCGTTTCTACCTTGACCAGTCGTACCCAATCCACCAACAGAGCCTTGATAACCACCACCACCAGACCCTCCGTTTTTAGCCGAACCAGATGAATTACCACCCCCGCCGCCTCCGCCGTTTAAAGTATAAGAGCCAAGTAAAGATGTTAAAGTAGTGTGGCCTCCAGATTGACTTAATGATGAGCCACCAGCCCCAACCACTATTTGTATTGTGCCTTCAAAATTAAAAGAATCTCTTACGGAGCCGCCGCCTCCGCCGCCGCAACCCTGCAACCCATTAGAACCATCTTTTCCACCGCTGCCGCCGCCAGCAGCACCCCAAAAAAATAAAGATACGCTGACTGGAAAAATTTTATCTACCCCAAAGTAAACCGCAGATAATTCCGCAGCCCCTTTATATACTTTTGATAATTCCGTTGTGTTTTTATAAATAGCCATTTTAAGAAATAAAATAAATAGTATTAGCACTTGGAGTTAAAGCGTCGTATTGTGCTTGTGTTCCCGACCAATATTTTAACTCACTTGCTGAACCATTTTGATTTATAGTTCCGCTTACTAGCCCCCAAGACATCGTACCATCTCCTACTGATAATAAAGCTTGACCCACTGTTCCGTTCCCAATTACATCTAACTTAGAAGCATCAACAGAGTTGTCAGATATTAATTCTTTTATTATTTTAGTTAGTGCCATATTTTAAGGTTTTACAGGTCTAGTTCCATTAGGAAAATCTGCTTGCGCAGGGTAGTCTCTTAATTCTTGTCTAAAAGTCATATATGCAGCGCGCTGTGTGTGGTCTGTTAAAGGAACAATAAAGTCACTTGATTGTAACTCATAATCTCTCCATTCTTTTTCTTCATCAGTTTTTTCTTTTAAAATTTTTACAGGTGCAGAAAATACGCCATTAGCATAGCTATGCCCTATTGCAACTTTTTTACCTGTTACATTTACCGTTTGTTCTTGTAAAGTTGCAGCAAACTCATCAGACGCCACTATTATATTATTTACTTTACCTTGTTTTATTATAGCTATTAAGTTTTCCATTTTTATTCGTACCATTTAATTATGCAATATCCTGAACCAGAAGTTTGTCCGCTAGATGATCCCTGTCCTGAATTTTGTTTACCAGCCGTGATGCCACTAGCTCGACCAGCTCGACCGCCTCCACCATAGCCCATAACACCGCTTGAAGCTCCAGAAGCTTGACGATAAGCTTGACGATAAGCCTCGTTTCCTTCAGCAATGCTTCCAAATCCAGACCCCATTCTTCCTGATTGACTTGATTGTTGACCTCCTAATGAAACAACATCAACCCCGCCAGCAGTCGATCCTGCAAATGAGCTTTGATTTCCATCTCCAGTAACAGAAATAGACCCGCCTATAAGAACAGTTATATTGGATGTAGAAGTTAAGTACATACTTTTAAAAATAGTTTCCCCCCCAGATCCGCCTGCGTTAGCGAAATCATAGGTAGGACCATCAGCTGTTCCAACGGCACCGCCGCCAACTAAAAAAACTTCTATATAACCACCCGCATCAATTAATGCTTGTGTAGGCGTAAATGTTCCTGAAGAGTTAAATTCTTCAAACTTAGGTGTTAAACCACCGCCGCCGCCCGATGGAAAAAAATCTGTTAAATTACTCATATTGTTTTGTTTTTTATAATCCTATTATTACCCATCCTTTTGTTGCCCCTGAATATACAAATTCAAATGATGCCGTGGCGTTGTCCAGTGTTAAATCCTGTGCTAGCCCCATTATGTTATTCCCATTCCTACCAACTATACAAGTAGCAACACCCGATAAGTTTGACATTTTAACAGACGCTCCGTTTGTTGGACTAGACGGTAATGTCAATGTTAAATCCGCTGTAAGCACATACAACGAACCTGCTATAGCGGCTGTACTTGTAGATATAACAAAAGGGTTGTTTAAAACAACAGCCCCTGTTTGCCCATTTACCGAGCTTACCGCAGTAACTAAAGAGGCTGTTGAAATAATCATAGTTTCAATTGCATCTCCAGCATCTGGCGCTTCAGAGAATGATAATGTTGTGCCTACTAAAGTATATGTATCTTTATTTTGGTAAGCCCCGTTCACATACACATCCATAAAGTCAATGCTTGGAGGTGCAGTAGATAACGTAAAATCCGTTTGGGCTGTAACACCCGTAAAATCATCCCTAGTTATTGTATTTGCACTAGGAGATATATTATTAGAAACCAATGAAATAACCTCAATAGAACCGCCGTTTGGAGGGGCTGTTGTAAAGTTTAGCGTGCTACCTGTTATAGAATATGTTTCTTTTTCTTGATATACACCAGCAATATAAACACTAGTGAATAATGTAGATATAGGGGAAACAGATAAAGTAAATGCTGTAGTTGCACCATCTCCAACAAAATCATCTTTTACTATTGTAGCTCCAGCGCTAGACCCTTCTATTGTTATTTCATTAGCACTGTTCCTAGTAAGTGTAATACCACTTCCGGCAGTAAACTGAATTATTGAATTATCAGTTCCAGAGCCTGAAGTTAAATTTACGTCTACGTTTAAACCGTCTTGAGTAGCATTAAGGTCGTAAGTATCTCCGGCTGGAATACTAGCCCAATTACCATCTTGTTGTAAAAACTGACCCGCTGTTCCGCCGGTAGGCGCAATATTTAAAGTCCCACTAGTTGTTATAGGGGATCCTGTGATAGCAAGAGCGGCTATACCTGTGCCTGTTAATCCTACAGAAGTGACAGTCCCTGTGTTTGTTGTTTTACTGTTAAATGTTGTCCAATCTGCACTTGTTAAATAACCGTCAGATGCCCCGCTGGCAGAAGGAATCGAAATATTTATAGCCCCAGTAGAAGATGAAGCTAATATTGGGGTTGTTGCAGTAATGCTTGTTACCCCACCCGCTACACCATTAGAGGCAGCAGTTACCCTACCTTTAGCATCAACTGTAATATTACTTGTTGTGTATGATCCAGGTGTTAAACCTACAATGTCTGGCATTGATACAGCTCCTGTAACAACTTCTAACCCTCCAGCAGTAGGAAAACTCGCTATACCTTGAACGGTTGCCGTAGCGACGTCTATATTGCTTTGGACTTCTGTCCAATCAGCAATTGTAGTTGGATTGTCTATATTAGCTACAACTAAATCACCTATACCTAACGTTGGGTTCCAAAAACCGCCTCCGTCTCCAGCAACAGTAACAGCGTAAGTCCAACCTTGTATTATACCGGTTCCAGAAGTTATATTAGGAGAATTTGTAGAAGCGTCGTAGCCCCCTTGAAATATAAGCCCTCCTGTAGTTACATTATCAATATACGTTTTAACCGCTAATTGAGTAGGCACAACCGTATTCGATGTTCCCAGCGTATTGGCAGCATCAACAAATTGCATTAAAGCTGTAGATGTTTCTGAATAAGGTATATAATTAAGCGCGGTAACGTAATCAAATATTACTCCAGAGGTAACCAAATTAGTTCCGCTAGTTACAATAGTTGAAGTATTAGCTGTAACAGTTGGCGCCGCCGCAGTACCACCTATTGTTATAAGATTAGCGTCTGCACTTGTAACGGATAGAACCCCATCATTTGTTATTGTTGAATTACCCGAAGCTGTTGTTACTAATATCCCTGTACCAGCTATATTTGATAGTATACCTGTATTACTTATTATAGGGTCATTAGGATTTGTGTTATCCACAGCAATACCAGCACCAGCGGTAACAGAGGTAACAGTACCTCCACCCGCAGGTACAGTCCACGTATTATCTCCTCTTAAGAATGTTAAATTAGTTGGTGTACCTGTAGCTGATAACGATGCTGTAATAATTGCAGTACCATTTGTAGGTGCTGTAGGGGTAAGATTAATAAAAGTAGAATCAGTTGTACTAACCGTGTTAACCGGTGTAAACCAAGTGTTGTCCCCTCTTAAATAACTTGTGGCTCCAGCCGTTCCACTAGCCGAAAGAGCTGCGGAAAATACAACAGCCCCTGTAGAGGTAGCTGAAGGAGTCATAGTTATGTAATTAGTGTTTGAAGCACTAACCGATAAAACACCTAAGTTACCTATAGTAACACCATTTGCACCGGTATTAACAATAGATATGCCAGTGCCACGAATAAGGTTTACCGCACTTATATTACCAAGGTTATTGGTTAATACTAAAGTTGCGTTTGTACCAGAAGCTTGACTTGACAATACATATGACGAAACCAGCTTTGCAACATCACCTATAGTAAATTGTCTTGTGGGATTGCCATCTATTGGATCCGCAACACCCGCCTCATAAGTAACAGTACCTATGAG
>Ga0208768_1000156_pt1 | contig 51537 bp, 53 predicted proteins | sample AntAceMetag02UK1_FD_184760 | JGI IMG/M metagenome (GOLD analysis project Ga0208768, IMG submission 184760) | Saline lake microbial communities from Ace Lake, Antarctica - Antarctic Ace Lake Metagenome 02UK1 (SPAdes) (version 2) | ecosystem: Environmental > Aquatic > Non-marine Saline and...
ACAGTACCGACAAGCGCGTAAGGTACTTGAAAATGACCGTTATCCAATCATTTAAAAAAGAGGACCTGGCCGCGACCGTACAGGAAAAGGTAAAGAAAAACACCAAGATCGTATCGGACAGATCCAACAGTTACAATGACCTGGGCAAAAATTATGAAATGGACTCAAAGGTAGTTCCAAAGAGCGAGATCAACACGATCCTACCATGGGTCCATACCACAATAAGTAACGCAAAGCGATTGCTACTTGATGTGCACCATAGGATAGACGATGATTTTCTCCAAAATTATCTAAATGAATACTGTAAGTTCAATCGAAGGTATTTTGACAATGTTTTTGATAGAATTATGGTCGCAGCGGTATCCAATAGATGGAATTATCTTGGGGAAGAAAACGGATAAGCATAATATATTTTCACTAACTTGTCGTACTTGTTAACGGTTTTAGTATCCAAAATAATCTTGTTGAAATTAACTATTAAAATACTGATTATCAATGACTTAAACAAAATTAAGCCGTTGTTTTTCAACAAATTAAGCTTGTTTTTTTATTACTTTCAACCCTTGATTCGCATTAAAATTACCTCAGAAGTACTTTCCAAAAAGTATAATGAACGTCCACCACACCAAGAGTTTGAACAACTGATCGACTCTTTCTTCGATTTTTTGGGGGATAAGTGAAATTTTTAAGGGGGATACTTCCCCTTTTTGCCTTTCCAACTGTTTTCATCCAATTACATTGCATCGCACATTTGTAACACAAGTAAGCCGCATTGCAGCTACTTTAAACGCGAAAATTATGGAAACGGAAAATGATGTAATCGGTAAATAACACTGCCGTGCTTCGGGGTAAAGACGGACTCGAAGCTGTCCCATATCCGTTTGGCCTGCTTCGGTTCGAAGGTCTCGTAGAACGCCGATGCGGCGTGGGTCTTGAAATTGTCCATCACCAGGGTTATTCTGTCCGCCTCCGGGTAGAGTTCGTCGGCCAACCGTTTGACGAACATCGCCCAGTCCCTTTTCGTCTTGTGCCGCGTCACCTCTACCGGGCGGGACCCCTTCAAAGGTTCGTTGGCCATGAATATGTTGACCATGCCGTGCCTGACGTATTCGTAGTCCTCCCTGGCCTCCCGTCCCGGTGCCATCGGGACCGTGGGCCTTGCTGACGATATCGACTGTTTCGGGGACTCGTCCATGCAGATTACCGGCCTGCGCCCGTCGTACGGCCTTTTGTAGGTGTCCAGCACCTGCTCCATGCCCGCTACTAACCCGCCGTTGGATCCCGGTGGGATCACCCACCCTTTGACCCTCCAGGGCTTAAGTTCATTTTTTTTAGCACGTTGCCCACCGAGACATGGGATATGCTGTCTATATATTGCAGTTCGACCATCCTGTCCGCCAAAAGCCTCAGCGACCACTTGGCAAAACCCGCGGGGGGCTCGCTGCAACACAGGCTTACCAGCTTCGCCTCCACGTCCCCGTCGATCTTCACCTCGTAGGTGCGGGTGGTCGGCCGCCGTTCCAGCACCCCTTCGAAGCCTTCCTCGACGAACTTTTTCTTTATCCGGTCGATCGTGCGCATACCTATCTTCAGCACCTTGGCCATCTCCCCGTTGGTGACCTTGTCGGAATGTTCGCCCTCGTCGCAGTTCAACAGGATGTATGCGCCCTTGAACGCCTTTGTCGTATGGGATCCCTTGTTGATGATCGCCCTGAGTTCTTCGACCTCTTCCCTGCTTAATTTTACAGTGTACCTTGCCATCGTTTTCCGATAAAGATACACCTAAATTACGTCATATTATGGTTAACTTAACACTACCTGATACTTTTCATATTTAAAAGATTTCCATAATCTATGTTGATTCTTTTCAATACTATTGTTGAATTTGGTTTTGTTCTGCCTTTCAAATTGACTCAACTTTTTCCATTTTCTTCTTACTGGAAAAATTGATTGAAGAAATTGAAATTCTAAATCGGAGCTTGCTATTTCAATTTTATTCGTTCCATCATGTAGACTAATATCCCTAATCATATGCTTTTTATGTCTTTTGTGAGACAATCCTGCTCGGTGTTTGCAAAGCATTTTAACTAAAGAAGTGGTGGAGTAGTAGTCTAGTAGTTCGTCCATTTAAAATAAGGGGTAAGCGTAGTAATTAACTTGATTGAGATACATTGCCGCAAACAAATACAGCAGAGACTATAAGCATCAGGATTATTAAGTCTCGTAAATTGATTCAGCACTTTCTAAATAATAAAATTATCATACTTGCACCTAAAAGCAAAAGCTTTATACCTGTTCAATATGCTGAAAAGTTTCCCCTCACCCTTCCTTACACCTTAAATCAAATAGATTATATTTATTGTTACATTCATTAAATTATATGCAAATTTCAAAATTCAAGAATATATATTCTAGAATCGCAGCTCAAACTGAGCTATATGTCGAACTTAACGATATAAAAAACGGTAAGTATAAAGACATAATCACTAAATGTAGAAATTATACTGCGAATAGTGATTATGATTCCTACAAAAATTTAAAGAAAAAGTTATCGGCAGTTACTTTTTGTGGAACATTTGTGAATGGAAGAAAACTTGAAAATTTAATTTCTTATAATAAAATAATAATATTAGATATTGACCATTTACAAAAATCTAATGTTTCCTCAGTAAAAGAAATTATCCAAAACGACAATTATACCCTTTCAGTTTGGCTATCTCCTTCTGGAGAAGGCCTTAAAGCCTTGGTAAGAATTGAAAGTAATCCTGAAGAACATAAATTAAGTTTCGATTCTTTAAAAGATTATTATTTTACCAAGTATGAGATAGAACTTGATCAGAGTGGTAGCGACATTACAAGGCTGTGTCTCTCATCTTGGGATAAGGATTTATATTTGAATAAAATCGCAAAAATTTACAAGGAAAAAAAGGTTTTGAGCCCTTTGCCAAATAATAATATAAAGAAAGTAATAACAAATAAATCACTTAATAAAAGTGCATATGCAACGGAAGGCCTAAATCTGACTGAAAATAAAAAAATGCTTAGCTTGATAATTAAATATTTAAAAAGAAAAAACCTTTCAATTACTAATAATTATTATGAATGGTTTAGGGTTGCCATTGCTATAGCAACATCTTTCAGTTATGATTTGGGAGAAAAGTACTATTTAAGACTTTGCGAGTTGGACCGAGAAAATCACGATGAATTTGCAAGTAAGAATATTCTAAAATATAGCTATAATAATAGAAATTTAGATTTAGCTTCTGGAATTACATTTGGGACTATAGTCTACTACGCTAAGGAGAAAGGCTTTATAACAAAAAAGGATAAATTAAAAAATCAGTAATTTCTAAATAGCTGTATAGAGAAATCGGTTTGCTTTTAATTTATGGGATTATATGAATACATGATGCTATCGGAGGAAGAACAATGGAATGAACCCTGGGAAAACGGCACCTTTCTGACCCATCACATTAAACCTGGAGAAAAGTTCAGCATCTATGGCCTTTACGATTTCTTTGTCGAGGTGGAACTGGACACCAGGACGGATAAGATAGTTGGTAAGGCACACTTTAAGACTGGCGAGTCACAATGTATGATTAATATTGGTTTGAGCTATTAATGTTGATAACACCTACCTCCGTTTTTCACTTTCCTTTGGCAATAACCACCTGATTTTGTTCTTGCACCACATATAGGGGTTGTTGAACTACTTTTTAAATAATCTGAACTATAAGGATTTGGGCTTTTGTTCCGACTAGTATGTTGATAGCAAAATCCATTAGATAGTTTGGTCATATGTTTACATCCCGTCCCTTTTTGAGTAACCCCATTACACCTCACCGAAATACTTTCACCGACCGCCTTGTTGGTAAGACTATTACCTAAGTTTAAATTACTAACAGAGGGTGGTTTGCATATTTTACATGCCGAAAGACCTGAGTTGGATTTATCATCACCACCGACAAGTTTTCTGGATACATTTTTTACCATCCTACAAGAGGATAAATGGTACTTTTTTCCAGAGGGAGTCTTATATACGTTCTGAGCATTAGTCAGAAAGCAAATTAGGAACAATATAATTGATATGAAACCTTTCATTTTCTAGAGATTACTATTCAGCAGCTCGGCTTACTGCAGGCTTGGCGTTTCAGACCGGAAGTCACGCCAGAAGCAGGGTAGGGTATTACAACGCGCCAAATCCGGACCTAGCTTTTTTAGGTACCTGCCCACCTTGGTCATTGCTGCGGATGGAGCTGAATTTTTGGCTATTTACGGTTTTCTGCCCGATGTTGTGGCAGGAAGCAATTCCCCGGCAGATTCCAACGGCGACGATAATTTACAACTCATAGACCCTTTTGGGAGCATCATTGACGCCTTTGGAGAAGTAGGGGTAGATGGGTCGGGAACAGCTCACGAATTTGAAGATGGAAAGGCGGTCAGAAGATCCGGGATAACCAAAGGGAATAGTCAATATACCGCCACAGAATGGGAAATTTACAATGATAGCGGAGGTGCCGGCACCATAAACCTACCTCAAATAGCTCCCCAAGACTTTAGTCCCGGAACTAGGGAACAATAAGTTCTAGTTGTTCCTTGAACTTTTGATTTTATCCAAAGACTCTTGGTTCAAAGGTTTTACAAGGTAGTTTTCTATGATGTTGTAATGCTTTGCCTTTTCCATTAAATCAGGACTTACGAAGGAGCTGCAGATATACATTTTTACCTTTTCTCTTTGTTTAAGAGGCAAGGCCACAAATTCTTCTAAAAACTCCCACCCATTTTTGTTGGGCATGTTTAGATCTAATAATATGACCTCTGGCAAAGTTACGTTCTCGATCAATAATCCTATGAGGCCATCAATTGCATGTTGGCCATCGGAATACCAAAGTACGTTCTCCGAAAAACCGTTACCTAGCATAAGTCTCTTTGCATTAAATGCAAAAAACTCGTCGTCATCGATAATGCAACAGTTGTTAAATTTACTCATTTAGTAATACATGTTGTATGCTTTGATTCTATATAGACATATAATTATTGTTGGCCTGTAAACGTATTTGAAAGCTGTATCAATCGCCGTAACACTAAAGATTTCGGGTAAAACAATACGCCACAACTGACTTTTTAGATTTTAGAAATTGTCATCAAATAGTTAAAAAACATTTAATTTAAATATTGATTTTCCATTAGTTATAATTTAGTATCATGGCTTTTGCCTAGTAGCTCCGAGTACTCGGAACGGTCTCAAGTCTGTAACCGGACACTATTTAAATAAAAGATAACAAAATTAGGACAATTGATCGCTATGGTACAAAAAGTTTTATCGTTTTTCAAGCGTATGGGGTTTAAGGAGAGAAGCCAAGCGTTTATATAAAAACAGGGTTTCATTTTGCTCGCAGCACGGACCCGTTGATTTTCAGGTCGGTTTGATAGCTTTTGATAATTTATCAATAGATCGAAAAGAATATTCCCCTTTTCAAAAGGGAACCAAGGCAAGGTACAATTAGGAGAGAGTTTGTTTTAAACTATTTAAAATTCATTTTAATTTGAAGATAGTATCCTACCTATTTTAAATACTTGCGAAAATGGATTGTACATCCCTTGCCAAGCGCTTTACTAATTATAAAGATTGATGCATTTCGAAAGCCTAGGAGCTTACATATCAGAATTTGAGAACTGGGCATTTGCTAACTATCAAATGGGGCAATTGGGTTAACGGGAGCAATTATTTAAATAATGCCACATGGGTTTTTATAGCCTATCAACAATTTGATATAGCTTCCAGATCTGCGGGGGTTATCTGTTTTACAACATACTTGCTTACAATAGGATATTGCTTTAAAAGTTCTATTTCCCTTGGATTGATAGAGGAACTCACCAAAACTATTTTCATCGGTTTATTTTTCAAAAACTCGGTTCCATCCAGTTTTTCTAAAAACTCCCAACCGATCATAACCGGCACGGAAAGATCCACAAAAATAACATCGGGAATTTCATCGACCAATTCGGATTTATGGAGCTCTTCCAAAACGTGTTTTCCATTGGGAAATGAAGAGATTATCTTGTCAAAATTACTTGCTTTATAATTCTTTCCAGCATATAAAGATAAATAGGGTTGTCGTCTATAATATAAACAGATTTGTACTGGTGCATAGGCAAAGCATTAGTCAACGTTAAATTCTAGTTCAAAGATAGTGCCTACATTGACTTGGCTGCTTACGCTTATTTTGACTCCCATAGTTTCTACTTGGTTTTTGGTAATGTATAGACCCACGCCATTGGCATCTTTATTTCTATGAAAAGAGTTTTGTGCATGCCAAAAATATTTTTCCCATGTTTTTTTAAATATATTCCCCGGCCATTGTCCTCAAAAATAGCTTTGAGCTTATCACTCATTTTAAATGAGCTGATTTTTATGTTGGGAGATCTACCTAATATGTCTCATGGAGTTATCATCTAGGATTATCCTATATTCTAATACCAAACTGATGAGCCATTTGGGCGTGTAAACTTTTTTCCGTTGTGCATGCTGGACTTCCCATCTAATGCCTCACTAAGAATATCTTTAAAGGCTGCTGGAAGGTCCGGAAGAACATCAAATAGAAATTTCCCTGCATGGTCGCCCATGTCTAAATTGTGATTTTGTAACCAAAGATCGGAATAGGACAGTAAGCAAAGTTGCTTATCCAATGCAGCAAGCACCACAGGGGAGTACTTTATAAAGGGTTCGTTACCAATTATTTTAAACGTAGTGCTAGGAACCATATACATGGTTGCTTTAAAAAAAAGGTCTTATAAAGCTAATCAATTTTAGTTAAGTATGTATTTGATCTCTGGTAAAATTCTACAATCTTTAACTCTAATAATCACTCGCATACCAATATGAAAATATTTTTGTATATCTTGACATAGTCTCTAGACATTTCGCAAATTCGTGTCAAATTTCATAATTTGTTCTGTATGGATATGAAGGATATATTTTTTAGTGAGATCCGAAAAGGTAATTTCCTTGTCATTAAAGAAATGATTAAGGATACACCTTCCCTGTTGCATTCTAAGGACACGAGAGGCAGTACGCCGTTACTGTTAAGTACGTATTATGGTCTGCAGGAGATATCTGAATTTTTGTTGGAAAAAGGATCCAGAATAGATGAAAAGGACGGTACTGGGAATACGGCCTTAATGGGGGTCTGTTTTAAGGGTTTCGCCAGTTTGGCCAAAATGTTAATAGAAAAGGGGGCGAATATCAATGAACGAAATGCCATGGGCGCAAGTCCGCTAATCTATGCGGTTACTTTTAATCGGATGGATATTGTGGAAATGCTTCTTGCCAACGGTGCTGATAGAGTTGTAAAGGATGCCCGTGGAAATACAGCTTTGGATCATGCGAAATTGCAGGGTTCCGCCAAACTGATAGATATGTTGGAAAGGAATTGAAAGTAAGGAGACGCGGTTTGTTACGTGGTAAAGAGAGGAAACGATGATTTTAGGCATCGGGATACGCTATCTGCTAACATTACTTTTTAATAAAGGTTTCCCTATAATGCCCTGTTTATTTTACCTTTCTAGATGTATCCGCTAACCCTCTGCTACAGTACAGGAAATTAAGGAGTTCCTAATTTCATTGTTTTTAAAATCGATACGTTTTGAACGTATACCAAGAAGGTTCTAATTTGAATAACCTAATTTTTTAAGATGGATGACAACCTTAAAATAGCTTTGATACAGGCTCCCCTTATTTGGGAAAGTCCGGCAGAGAACCGTGAAATGTTTGCTGAAAAAATAAAATCCCTGTCTAAGGATGTGGACGTCATTGTGCTTCCGGAAATGTTTACTACAGGTTTTACGATGTTCCCGGACCATATTCCATCTTCAGAAGTGCAAATGACGGTAACTTGGATGAAAAATATGTCGCAAATGGCCAAAGCTGCAATAGTGGGAAGTATCGTATACCAAGATGGAACTAAGAATTACAATAGGTTATTATTCGTTAAACCGGACGGCAGTATTTCCAGTTACGATAAAAGGCATACGTTTACCTTGGCAGGCGAACATGGGAAATATACCGCGGGCAATGAACATCTTTTAGAAAATTACAAAGGATTTGTCTTTTGTCCTATGATCTGTTACGATCTCCGTTTTCCTGTTTGGAGCAGAAACACCATGGATTATGATGTGCTGCTTTATGTGGCAAATTGGCCGCAGCCTAGAATAGAGGCTTGGGATACCTTATTGAAGGCACGTGCTATTGAAAACATGGCCTATTGTGTAGGTCTAAATAGAATAGGGACAGATGCCAATGGTCATAACTATTCCGGACATTCGGCCGTATATGATGCATTGGGGAAGCAAATGGTTTTCTCCGAAAAAGAGGAGGTCTTGGAGCTTACTTTAACTAAAAGTCATTTGACCGATATTAGAAAAAAACTACCCTTCCTAGATGATAGGGATATGTTTACTCTCTTAAATTAAAGGTTTCCATTACTTCCCAGTTGGCCCTAATTTCTATTGCTCCCGGGTAGTAGGTTACTTTTTCCGGTTGTGTTCGTTTTGTATAGCTCCCTGTATCCCATTTTTTGTTTTCGTTCTCATCAAAAATAACGCGTACCAGATAGTTGGAGGGATCTAGGTTGTTGAATTCAAAAAGTTGTGGGCCTTCTGCATAGGTTTCCCGTTGCACTTCTTCTTTTTCATTTAAAAGCTGTACAATGATAGGGTATGTAATACTTCCGTTTAGGGTCAGTTGTAAATTGCCGTAATCTGCCAGGCCTTTGGTCGTAAAATTATAATTTAGGGTGTCGTTCGTTTCTTCAAAAAAATCTACTACAGTGCCGGGAAATAACTGCATACTATATTTTTCGTTCGCCTCCATGTCAAATCTAAAATCCAATTTATTGCTAAGGGTGTCCAGAACAAGTGTATAGGATACTTTTAAGGAGTCTTTGTTAATGAAGTTGATCCTGGAACTGTCTACTTGTACCACGGGAGTGTTGACCTGTATGTATAGTGGTGAATTAAATTTTAGAACACCCCTTTGGTTGGCATTTAATTGCAGGGAATCCAAAGCTACTTTTCTGTTTTTTACGGTAAACGTATCTTTTATTTTTAGTGTCTCGTTGGTGACCATGAACATAATGGAATCCATTTCAAAGGGAGTAAACCAGTAATTCAGGGTGTCTTTTTGAGGTTCCTTGAGCACTATGGATTTTACGGTATCCGGTAACTGGGTCAGCGTGTTTATTTTAATGTCCTTTACGTCTCCATAATAGCCAAAACTAATTCTATTCTTGGCCGCTAAGGATGGTACCGTTATGGCATAATCGGGAATTTCCTTAAAAAGATTTAATAAATAAATGGAATCTGTAGGTAGGGTTATCGTGTCGTTTATAAAACCGATTTTATCCGTTTTTTGATTGAATATGTTGTCCTTTGCTGCATCTTTTATGGCAAAAAGGGCATAGCGTCCTTCTTTAAGGTTTCTTAATTTAAAGATTACGGCACTATCCAAGGTGTTGGTAATGTAGTTGGGTAGTTTTTGGTACACGGTAGAATCAGAATAGGTAGAATCTATTTTGTATAGCATAACACTGACAAAGTCATCTGCATCTTTATTAAAGGCATCTTTTACCGCCCCGGCAAGTTCTAGGGAGTCTATATAGTTTCCGGTAGAAAAAACATAAGTCAAAAAACTATTCGGGTTGCCCTCGTTGTTATCTATAATACTTTGTCCAAAATTTAAAGTATAGGTAGTATTTTCAAGTAAGGTGTCCTTAATGGTAATCTCTATGAATTTACTCGCACCGCCCTGTGGCGCAAGTAGGGGCTGATATTTTAAGGGTGGAGAAACAATGAGTTGCTCTTGCACATCTTTTAGTTTTACGAGCTCATCAAAATAAAGCCTAATTTTTTGTGCCTTAAAATTTATCGTCATGTTCTCAGGTTCGGCCTTTAATAACCTTGGCGGTATTTCATCTTTTGGCCCTCCCGTAGGGGTGCCTTTCCGTGCACATTGGTAAAAGGCCAAGGCCATAAAAAAAATAAAAAAGATGGCTAATACTCTTCGTAACATCTGTGTGGTTCTCTCTAGCAAAGAAACAACATATTTTATAGAAAAAGAATTTATACCACTACTGCCATACTGGCAATATTTACGGTGGTGCCCGGGATATTTTTAATGACGGTTGCGCACATTTCCATAGTAGCGCCGGTGGTGATTACGTCATCTACCAAAAGAATTTTCTTGTTTTTAAGAAGGGCTTCATTGGTTCCCTCGTAAAGGGAACGGTTATCGTACCACCGGCCCAGTCTTGTTTTCTTTGTTTGTGTTCGGGTGTTGGCCGTTTTAAGAAGCAAGTCATCTGAATAGGTACTGTTGAGGTGAAAAGCGAGTCTCTGGGCAAAAAGGGACGATTGGTTGTAACCTCTTTTTCTTAGTTTTCTTTTATGAAGCGGAACCGGAATCACATAATCTATAGCAGTAAGATGATTGTTTTCCCGAAGTATTTGTCCAAACCAGTCGCCCAAAAATCCTCCAATTTGCTCCTGTCCTTTATATTTTAAGTGATGCATTAAATTTTTTACAATACCATGATCGGTAAAGAAAACGAAGGAATTGGCCTTTTTTACGTTAATTCGACCATAAAAAATACGGTCTATAGGGTTTTCAACGTTGAAGGTATAACTCGGTGAGTGGCAAATGATGTCGACAAACGGTACACAGATGTTTCTCTCCTCTATATAATTGAGCATTACATCCAAAACATACCACAGGTAATAACAGGGTGTTTATATCGTTTATTATATTTGATAGCTGATTTCGAGCCAATTGCTTGCGATTTTTGTTAATTACTTAACGGCCAACTTTTAATGGATAGTCAAGATACTAAATTCAATTATAAAATAATCCTTGCTGCTTTAGTAGCTGTTGTGATAGGTATTTTAATTGCTTTTTATTACAGTCATACCCAGTCCAACTCCGAAATAGATTTTCTTAATAAGGAGAAAGAGGTGTTGATGACGGATTTAAAATTTCTAAAGGCAGATGTAGACCGTTTATCCACTTTAAACGAGGTAAACGATATAGAGCTACAAGATGCCAAGTACGAGGTGCAACAGTTGTTGGATTCTGTTGGAAGATTAAATTTTACGGTTGGCAAATTGCGGGAGTTTAAAACAGAACTGCGCAGGTTGGAGGCCAAGAACGATAGTCTAAAACTGAAGAACAATTTCCTTAGGTACAATAATATGCTATTGACCGAAAAATACGAGGAAACCAGAAACGAAATAGAAATCTTAAGGGCAAACAGCAGTTCCCTAGCCGAAGCGGAGGCCTTGCAGCGAAGAAAAATATTGGAGCTCAATCAAAAACTGAAGACCAAAAGCTATCTAAAAATGGATTTTTCCGAAGGCCGCGGATTTAGGATGCGCAGTTCCCGTCCGGTAGGTACCAACAAAGCTTCTACTATAGAAAAACTTAGGGGATGCGTAACCATACTTAAAGATCCTAGTGTAACGGAGGAAGAAAGGGTGGTTTATTTTCAGTTCCTAGATCCGGACAAGCAGATCGTTGAGGACAATGCCAATACGATTACCGTAAATGGAAATGTGTATAGTAAGCGGGTAGAATTTATATTCTTGGGGAGCGAGACGTCTGTCTGCGAAGTTATTTCGGTTCCAGAAGGCTCTCTTAAAGAAGGTATCTATACCCTAAATGTCTTTGAGGACGAGCGTTTGATAACCTCTTCAGAATTTGAGTTGAAATAATTATACTTCTTATCCCTAAAATTCTATTTTTGCCACATGGCAAATCAAGAAGATATTTTTAGGAAGGTTATATCCCACGCAAAGGAGTACGGTTATGTATTCCAATCTAGCGAAATTTACGACGGGCTCAGTGCTGTTTATGACTACGGTCAAAACGGTGCGGAACTCAAGAAAAACATACGCGAGTATTGGTGGATGGCCATGGTACAGCTCAACGATAACATTGTTGGTCTGGATGCTGCCATATTTATGCATCCCACCATCTGGAAAGCTTCCGGACATGTAGATGCGTTCAATGATCCTTTGATAGATAACAAGGATTCCAAAAAAAGGTACCGTGCAGATGTACTCATAGAAGATCATGTAGGTAAATTGGACGCCAAAATAGAAAAGGAGGTGGCCAAGGCCGCCAAACGTTTCGGCGATAGTTTTGACAAGGAGCAATTCCTTGCCACCAACCAGCGTGTGCTGGACTATAAAGAACAGGGTGATGCCATCTTAAAAAGAATGGGGCAGTCCTTGGCCAAGGAAGATCTGGCAGATGTAAAAGCCTTGATAGAAGAATTGGATATCGCCTGCCCCATGTCCGGTTCCAAGAACTGGACAGATGTAAAACAGTTCAACTTAATGTTCGGCACAAAATTGGGTGCCAGTGCAGAAAATACCATGGACCTCTATCTTAGACCGGAAACCGCACAGGGTATCTTCGTCAACTTTTTAAATGTCCAGAAAAGCGGGCGCATGAAAATTCCGTTCGGTATTGCCCAGACGGGAAAAGCCTTCAGAAACGAAATCGTGGCCAGGCAGTTTATATTTAGAATGCGCGAGTTTGAACAGATGGAAATGCAATTTTTCATCCAGCCAGGCACCCAAAAAGAGTGGTACGACACATGGAAAGAAAATCGAATGAAATGGCATCTTTCCTTGGGCCTGGGTAAAGATAACTATCGTTTCCATGACCATGAGAAATTGGCACATTATGCCGATGCTGCTTCCGATATAGAATTCCGTTTTCCTTTTGGATTTAAAGAATTGGAAGGGATACATTCTAGAACAGATTTTGATTTGGGAAGCCATGAAAAATTTTCCGGTAAAAAATTACAGTATTTTGATCACGAGACCAATAAGAACTACGTGCCCTATGTCTTGGAAACTTCCATTGGCCTAGATCGTATGTTCTTGGCCGTGTTCTCCAACGCCTTGCAAGAAGAAGAATTGGAGAACGGCACAACCCGAACCGTTTTAAAACTGCCCGCTGTATTGGCACCGACCAAAGCCGCTATATTGCCTTTGGTAAAGAAAGACGGACTCCCAGAAGTGGCGCAAGCCATTATGGATGACCTAAAATGGGATTTCAATGTTACTTATGACGAAAAGGATGCCGTAGGCCGCAGGTACAGAAGACAAGATGCCAACGGAACACCATTCTGTGTTACAGTGGATCACCAGACCTTGGAAGATCAAACGGTAACCATACGCCATCGCGATTCTATGGCCCAGGAGCGTGTTGCTATTGATTGTCTAAAGGCCATCATTCACGAAGCCGTGGATATGAAGACTTGGCTTAAAAAGATGGGTTAAAACCGATACCCCAATCGCAAACTCCCATAATAATTCCGTGCATCGCCCGGATAAAAATAGCGTGGCTCGCTATTGCCGAATCCTTGTGTATTAATGAGCACCGATTGTGCGTAGACCGCATCGAACAGATTGTTGATGCCAAAATCCACACCCAGGGTAAAATGATCGTTCAGTTTTTTAAGGTAGCCCATGCGTGTGGTAACTACCGAAAAGGAGTCACTCTCCAAACCTCCTGCATCGGTTAGTGGAATCGCGCTTACGTACTGGTGGGTGGTGTTCCAATAGAAATTTTGAAAGAAACGCATTTGGAGTCCGGCCGTACCCGTTAGTTTAGGAACTCCGGTAAGTGCGTTTCCTGAATAATCTATCCCTTCGTCATTAAACTCCTTAAAACTATGGTCGTTAAACGCATAATTTATAAAGGGGGCTATTTGTAGGTTTTTTGAAATGTCCCAAGTATAATTCAATCCTAGTTCCAGACCGTTATGGCGTGTTTTACCTGCGTTCCTTCCTACGAATCTGTCCTCGTCTATTCGCTCTCCAACCAAGAGGTTATTGATTCTCATTTGGTATAGGGAGATGTCTATTTTTAATCTTCGTTCATCAAATAAAAGTTGGGTGCCCAGTTCGTAGTTCATTCCGGTTTCTTGGGCAATATCCGGATTAATAACCCCATCTGGAGTTAAGGTTTCTTCCACGCTAGGGTTAGAAAATCCTCGGCTGATATTTCCATAGATTTTATGGTTATCCGTAAGCGCGTAGTTTAGGAGCAGGTTGGGCAATAGAATGGCCTTAAAGTTCCTGTCCGCGCTCTTGTTGTCTAAACCTGTATTGAACAAGTCTCGGTAATCGTAGTGTGTTTTGTTGAGGTTAAGCCCAAATTGGGTAGAAAATTTTTCGGATAACGGTAGTAAAAGCGTTCCAAAAGCATTCCACTGATTTCTGAATTCTTTATTGCGGGCAAACTGGTTTCCTTTTAGACTTCCATTGCCGTTGTTTTCTTGATATAGGTTTTCAAATTCGTCCCAATCGTATTCATCTTTAAAAAGCTCGCCCCCAAAAGAGTATTGGGCGGACCGTTCATTAAAGTTGAAGCTTCCGGAAAAGCGGGTTCTGAGGCCGTAGCCTTTGGTTAGCTCCTCTAGAATACCAAAAGGTCTAGCCTCCTCTTTATCCAAATAGGTATAAAAAATACTGGTAGAATTTTGAAATTTTCCGTTGAATTGATGCACAAGATTAAGCCCCACTAGGGTATAGTTGTTGGCCTCAAAACCTTGGGACGCTTTCCAAGTAAAGGTAGCTTGTTGTGGGTCTTCCGCAAAAGCGGTCGCCCCTAAGGAACTTGGTATTTGTGCCGTAAAATCTATATGGTTTACGAGCAGGGAGATATTGTTCTTTTTATTGATTTGATAAGAGGTGTTGAGCAGGAGACCGTCCCGTTCAAAATTACTGTTCTCGCGGTAGCCGTTCGTTTCCATATGGCCGTATTGCAGGCCAACGCGCAGTTTGCCGTCATAATGGTTAAAGGACAGATTGTTTTTTAAGAGGCCGAACGAACCCACGGTAAGGTTATTGGATAGATTTGTAGAAACGCCCAAGGCCTCTCTTGGGCCTAAGATAATGGCTCCTCCCAAATTGGCACCATAGGTTGTTCCTTTAGGGCCTTTTACCACTTCTATTTGGCTCAGGTTTTCTAGGTCAAAAGCCTCGATAGAGGAGAATCCCGAGCCATCGGTTACGGGAATATCGCCGTAGTACATACGTAGTTTATCGGTTCCAAAAAGGGTTCTTGCGCCAATTCCGCGTATGGTTATGCGGTTCGTGTTCAGCGCACCCGAGAGCACATAAACCCCTGCAATCTGGTTCATGGCAGGTACCATGGAAACCGGACTGTAGTTTTGAAAAGTACGTGCAGCTATAATATCGGAAGGTGTAATTCCGGCCGTATTCTTCTTGCGAAGGGCGTCTAGCAAGATAACCTCGTCTAGTTGGGTAACACTATCCTTGCCAACAGGATTTTGTGACCAGCCATAAGCCATTGACAATAAAAAAACCAGAAAAAATAAATACCACTTCATGCCGCAAGAATAAGGGGGCAAAAATAAGCATTAAAAGCGAAATCCAAGTGAAATACCGCCTCTGCCAACAACTTCAACCGTATTGTCAGAATTTAACAGATTGCGGCCAATACCACCGTAAACCTCTGCTACAAATCCTTTTTTGGAAATGAATTTTCCGCCAAGCGAGACACCTATCGCAAAATCCGTATATTTCTCTGTATTATAGATGCTCTCTTGGGCAATATCATCGTAACGTATATAAAACTCGTCCGAACTTTGGTTGAGCATCCCAAAACCTTCTACAAAAAAGCCTTTTGCATAGCCTTTGGAGAAATACCTGCGATAATATGGGGTAAGCGAAAATTTCCTTAGATAATCAAATGTGTCATAATCGTCCCCTAAATTAATAAGACCGGCAACGCCAACAGAGGATTCTTCGTCTATGACCCATTCATAGGAAGCATCCAAATATTTAAACACGACAAGGTTAAACATATTTAGTTTGACTTCGTTCCTGCCATTTATGGGGTCGGTTGCATCCTGTGCGTTCATGTATTCGGTGGAAAGGAATAAGATTCCCAACACCAAGCAGAATTTTTTCATGATTAAGGGAGATTAAAATCTATACGAAAGGTAGTAACAATTCAAATGCCAATGTATATCGTTTATCGAATTATGGAATAATAATTTAGACCATAAAATTGCTTGTAAATGGATAAGTTTTGCAGATAAAAATAGGCCCATGCAACGTTTAAAAAGGGAACTATTTGTATTTTCGATAAAAATAGCTATCCGTGAAAATAGTATCATATAATGTAAACGGCATACGTGCAGCATTGAAAAAGGGATTTTTAGATTGGTTACAGGCCGTAAACCCCGATGTTGTGTGTTTGCAAGAGATAAAGGCGCATGAAGAACAGTTGGACCTTTCGGTTTTTGAAGCTGCCGGATACCCAAATACGTACTGGTATAGTGCCCAGAAAAAGGGCTATAGTGGTGTTGCTATCCTATCAAAAAATAAACCTGATCACATTGAATATGGCACAGGAATAGAAAGCATGGATTTTGAAGGGCGCAATATCCGCGCAGATTTTGGGGATTTGTCCTTGATGAGCATGTACCTTCCTTCGGGCACGAGTATGGACAGGTTGGAGTTCAAACTCAATTATATGGATGAAATTCATGCCTATTTTAACGAGTTGAAAAAGAAAAGATCCAATTTAATTGTGCTGGGCGATTATAACATTTGTCATGAGGCCATAGATATACACAACCCCTTGGGGCTTAAGAATGTGTCTGGTTTTTTACCTGTGGAGCGGGAGTGGATAGGGAGTTTTATAGATAGCGGTTTCATAGATAGTTTTAGGCACTTTAATAAGGAACCCGACAATTATACGTGGTGGAGTTACCGTGCTAATGCCAGGAACAATAACAAAGGTTGGCGTTTGGATTATGGCATGGTGTCCGAACCTTTACGGCACCGATTAAAACGTTCTGTTATCCTATCCGAGGCTAAACATAGTGATCATTGTCCTATTTTAGTTGAGGTCGATTAATCTCATATAGGATGAAGGAATTAGGCTCTCTTTTTGGCTTTTCCTTACCAATTATTCAACTAGGCATTCACAAAAATCGGCTCACGTAAGAAATAGGCGACCTTAATAACTGGTTACCCCTGTGGGTAATACAGCGAATTTTTGTCCATAATTTCTACAGACGGTTTTATCCCCAATGGTAAAGGTTTGATTTTTTTCTAGTGATTTTGTTTTGAGCGACTGAAACAGCAAAGGCATGGTTCAGACCTCAAAAACGGAATACCATTCGTTAGGCATATTTTATTTAGTAATTTTGCGTCTTTAAAAATCGATAATTTCCAATTATTATGATGTATACCCACCTTCCGCATACCAACATTGAAGTAAGCAAGATTTGCCTTGGCACAATGACTTGGGGCAAGCAGAATACCGAGGAGGAAGGACACGCACAAATGGACTTTGCCTTGGAACAAGGCGTTAATTTTTTTGATACGGCAGAACTGTATCCCGTACCTGCCCATGCCGACCGTTATGGGCATACCGAAAAAATCATGGGTACTTGGTTCAAAAAAACAGGAAATCGCGACAAGGTGGTATTGGCATCAAAAATTGCAGGAAATGGCGATTATACCAAGTTTATACGCACTACCGGTTTTTCTAGGGAGTCTATTATCGATGCTGTGGAAGGCAGTTTGGAACGCTTACAAACCGATTATCTAGACCTGTATCAACTACATTGGCCGGAACGAAATACCAACTATTTTGGAAAGCGGGGCTATCAGCACGACATCTCGGATCATTGGCAGGATAATGTCCATCAAGTATTGGAAACCCTGTGCGATTTAATACGGGAAGGCAAAATAAGACATGTAGGAATTTCTAACGAAACGCCTTGGGGAGCCATGCGGTTTTTGGAGGAAAGTAAAGTGCACGCAACCTTGCCCAGGATGATTACCATACAGAACCCATACAGTCTTTTGAACCGACTTTTTGAAGTTGGGCTTGCCGAGGTTTCCATGCGCGAAAAATTGGGACTTTTGGCATATTCCCCATTGGGATTTGGAGCCTTGAGCGGTAAATATCTAGGAGGCCGGATGCCGGAAGGATCAAGAGTTTCCTTATTCCCTAACTTTAACAGGTATACTGGCGAAGTAGCTTCACAGGCTACCCAAAAGTATTATGAGTTGGCACAGGCGAACGACCTATCCTTGGCGCAAATGTCACTGGCATATGTGAATACCAGACCTTTTGTTACCGGCAACATAGTGGGAGCTACGTCTGTTAGGCAATTAAAGGAAAATATTGATAGTATTGATATAGAACTGTCCGATGAAGTTTTAAAAGGTATTGAAGCCATTCATAATCAAATCCCTAACCCGGCACCGTAACATGATTGATTTGGTAGTTTTACAAGTGGGCTTTGGTCAGATCGTGTTTATTGTTGCGGTCATTGTTATTATCTTGGTGGTGGCGAGGATTATGAGGGATAAGCGTTAACCGAATAAATTTCGCACGACATCTTCGATCTTTGATGCTAACAGCACTTTTATTTTTGTTTTTTTAAGTCCGATTTTATTGCTTTTGGAGACGATAATGGTGTGATAGCCCAGTTTTTCGGCCTCCAAAATACGCTGGTCTATCCGTTGTACCGGTCGTACTTCGCCTGCAAGTCCTACCTCTGCCGCAAAGCATATCCCTTTTTCTATGGGGATGTCCTCGTTGCTGGAAAGTATGGCCGCGATGACCGCCAAATCTATGGCGGGATCATCCACCGAAATTCCGCCTGTAATGTTCAAGAATACATCTTTTGCCGCCAGTTTAAACCCGGCCCGTTTTTCCAACACGGCCAACAACATATTCAAGCGTTTGGCATTGTAGCCCGTGGTAGAGCGCTGCGGGGTTCCGTACACCGCCGTACTTACCAAAGCCTGAATTTCTATCAGTAAAGGTCGCATACCCTCTACCGTAGATGCGATTGCGGTGCCGCTGAGTACTTCGTCGTTTTTGGAAATAAGTACTTCGGATGGGTTGTTTACCTCCCGTAACCCGCTTCCCTGCATTTCATAAATGCCCAGTTCCGCGGTGGAACCAAAGCGGTTTTTTAAAGATCTTAGGATGCGGTACACGTAATTTCTGTCGCCCTCAAACTGTAAAACGGTGTCCACCATGTGCTCCAGAATCTTGGGCCCTGCAATGGAACCATCCTTGGTAATATGTCCAATGAGGATTACCGGTGTATTTGTTTCCTTGGCGAACTTTATTAGTTCGGCGGTACATTCCCGTATTTGGGAAATACTTCCCGCGGCCGACTCAATATGATCGGAATGTAAGGTCTGGATGGAATCTATGACCACAATATCCGGTTCGGTGGCTTCTATTTGCTTGAAAATATTCTGGGTTTTGGTTTCGGTAAGTATAAAGCAGGTCTGACTGTTGGGATGAATACGGTCCGCACGCATTTTTATCTGCTTTTGACTTTCTTCGCCAGACACATAAAGTGTTCTGTAAGGCAGTTGCAGCGCAATCTGTAACATTAAAGTACTTTTTCCAACACCGGGCTCTCCACCAATGAGAACAAGTGCGCCAGGAACCAATCCGCCACCCAGAACCCTATTAAATTCTTGGTTATAGGTGTCCAGCCTTAGTTCTTTTTCCGTGCTTATTTCGTGTATCAGCAAGGGTTTGGAAACCCTTGTTGCAGAATTAGTAGGTGTTTTCCAGCTAACTTTCCCCTCTTTTTGCACCACCTCTTCTACAACCGTGTTCCATTGTTTGCACGCACTACACTGCCCCACCCATTTGGCGTATTGTGTACCGCAGTTTTGGCAAAAAAAAGCTGTTTTTGTCTTGGCCATTCCTAATTTTCAGGGTCAGGCGTTAAAGATAAAACTTTGTTTGGGATGTAGTGATGGAAAGTGGGGCGACTTTGTGGGACACGCGTTTAGCTTACCCACTTGAGGACCAAACTGAGCGTGCACGAAGAAGGGACTTCCGGTGTTCGTGAAACAGTTAGTGATGCTAGTGCGCTGATTTTCAAAAAATAGTATGGTTTGATCGTTCGGATTTTAAACTAAAGATGCAAAAGTTGAAAGAAGGTTGCGTGCAAGGTTAACATTTATTTTATTTGAGGATAAATTTTATCTGCACAGCAGAAAAGTTTTCTTTGTGCAGGTATTTAAATCATGCACAAACTACATGTTTTCTTGTGCACATACTTGCCCTTAACTAATGGCGCAGGCTATTATCTATTTTTTAAGATATTTTAAAGTGGTTGGTTTAAATAATAATGCTGCCGATGATATGGCTTTTGGTAAAACACAGACGAGGGCTAACGGGGCAAGGTTTCCTGTAGGGTTGGCAGCTACCCAAAAAACAACGATAGCTGCCATGCATGGCAAGCCATACGCTAGGCGTCTCCCAGATAGCGTCATACCTGAGAGTAACTTCCGTAAATGTTTATAGCCTAAAGCGTAAAGCCCATAGCGCAAAGCGTACAGCTATAAAGCCCTATTTTTTGGAATTCCCTTGGTGCAGTTCGCTAAAGGCTATAAAAAAAGAGGCCCAGGCCATGAGCAATGCCAGTCCGTTATAGACCAATATAAACTCCCCTTTAAGTCCAAAATAGGTAAAAAGGATGCCCGAGATTATAAAATACTTGGAGTCGATTTTCATCATAAGCGGTAGGTTTTAGGTAAGATTTGGGTTTGGGATTTGGGAGGTTTTAATAGCCGAAATCGGCCTTTAAGGCATCCATTTTTTCAAGTGCCAGGTCCTTGGTCAGGAAATCTATTTCATCCATTAAAAATGCTTTTTCATAGGTTTTAAGCGCTTTTTTCGGTTCTCCCATCTGTTCGTAGTATTCTGCCTCAAAATAAAAACCCAACATGGTCTTTGGATACTGTTTTTTGCAGAGGTCCGAAAGTGGTTTTAAGGATGCAAAATCCTCTTTTTTTCTAGTAGCGGCATAAATTGCCATAATATCGTTTAGGGCAACGGGCTTACTAAAACCAAAGAGATTTTCGATGCCCTTGTATTTATTTTCCAAATAATTAAATACAGGTTCTTCTGAAGTTAATATTTGGCTCTTGTATTCTGCCGGACTTATAGGCTTGAACATGCTAAAAATATTGTCGAATGCCTTTCCTAGACCGTAGGTAGCCACAGAAATATGGTCGGCATCGGCATAGGTGTCAAAAAAATAATGTAAAGTCCCTTTTTCAATGGCCTTAATGCCTTTGTCCATGGCCAGAATGGCATCGGTGCTTTTGTTTTTTTCGCCTTCCAGTATAAGTTGATAAAAAATTTGCTTGTCAAAGGTCGCCAAACGGGTGGGCACACGGGTTTCCATTTCCGGAGCTAAAGTAGGCGATATACTCACATAGGCATTAAAGAGCGAATTGTCCTTGAACAACCAATAATTCTGAAAGTTCGCGGTAATATCATACCCTACTATCATTTTAAAAGGCGCCGTGCTGTAGTTCAGATCTAGGTAGGGAATTATTTCCATCCCCAGAAACTCAAAAAACTTCTTTGCTTTTTCACTTGGTAATCCCGTTTCCGGGTCAAAGGCACAATCCTCCAAGCGTAAATCGTTTTTACTTTGGTTAATACCTACAACGATACTTTCGGGCGCGCCATGAAAGTGACTGTAAAATTTGGAGGTGGCAACCACTTGCTCAAAAAGATATTCTGCGTCCAAGACTACTATGAGCGGATATTTTTTGGTATCGTCCAAGTTTTCTGGAAAATAGTAGTGAACATCCCGTCGTTCCTGTAGTTTAAAGGATTCAAATATCTCTTGGGTAGTTTGGGCGCTTAGAAAAAAGCCTAAAAAAAATACGGTTTGGAATAAAAATTTACGCATCGTACAGGTTTCAACAGTTGGATTACTGTTTGTTTCTGTTCAATAACGGTAATACCAGAAAAGATATTGCACCAAAAGCAACGACCATAATGGTTTGCGAAATCCACATGATCCATCCAAAAGCATCGCCGGATACTTCTTGTATGCCAAATAGCGCCAATGCCTTACTTACCAATATCGGAAAAAGCCCTACGCCGCCATTGGTGGTAGCCATGGCAAATGCCCCAAAAACAAAGGCCACCAGAATCTCGCTAATAGAGAGGTCTGCCGTTGCAGGTACAGTAAATTTAATGACCCACATCATACCAATGTAGCAGGCCCAAATAAAAGCGGTATGAAAGGCAAAGAGCCACTTACGCTTCATTTTAAAAATACTGAATACACCATCCATAAGGCCTTTTACGAAGGTCTTGATTTTTAAGGCTATTTTGTACTTGGATGTTTTAATAAACAGTACGAAGAATAGAAACCCCAAAATCCCTATTCCTAGAAGGAGAAAGATTCCATTTAGATTAAGGCCTCTATCTTGGAAAAAGGCAATAATAATATCGGTTTGTAGCAACAAGGTAACCACCACTACGATAAGCAACATAAAGAGATCAATGACCCGTTCTGTAACAATGGTGCCAAAGCCTTTTTCAAAAGGGACACCTTCATAGGTTGTCAGCGCTGTTGCCCTGAGGAATTCACCTGTTCTTGGTATACCTAAATTCGCCAGATAGGCCATGAAAATCATTAAAACATTATTGATTAATTTTGGTTTATAGCCCAAGGGTTCCAAAAGATAGTTCCAACGTATGGCTCTGGAGATGTGTCCTAATAAACCAAGTATTAGGGATATTCCTACCCAAAAAATATCAGCTTCCTTGATGTAAAATGCAATCTGTTCCCTGTCGGATGGCGGCGTATTATAATACCAATAAAGCACCAAAAATATGCCGATAGCTATCGGAAGAACAGTTTTTAAGGTCTTTTTCAGGGAATTGGTCAAAATCTATAGAGAGGTTGCACTTAGAACACCACCAAGTTATTTAAAATTAGTTTAACAAGTTGTTTGTTTCATTGGGGAAAACAAGGGATGGATTAAAAGTTTTGGCCTCCTCAATATCCATTTGGCCATAACATATAAGAATGAGTACATCCCCTACGGCCACCTTTCTGGCTGCGGCACCGTTTAGCGTAATTTCTCCGCTCCCACGAGAGCCTGGAATGGCGTAGGTTTCCAATCTTTCGCCATTGTTATTGTTAACGATCTGCACTTTTTCTCCTTTAATGATATTGGCGGCATCCATTAAATCTTCGTCAATGGTAATACTTCCAATATAATTTAAGTCGGCCCCTGTAACTTTTACCCGGTGTATTTTAGACTTTACTACTTCAATTTGCATGGTACAAAAGTAATTAATTCAGGGCTATATTGTCTATAAGCCTAACATCAGATGCATAAACGGCAATGAATGCCCGATATTTCTTGTCCTTTGCATTTTTTTTAATAGCCCTCAATGTTTCCACATCCGTTATTTCAAAGTATTCAAGATCAAGATCGGGATGTTCGGAAAATTCTTTTTTCACCCATTTCTGGATTTCAATTGCATTATCCGTGCCAAATTTTAGTTTGGCAGTTTGCAAGGTTTCGTAGATGAATCCCGCTTTCTCTCGTAAAGCGGGGTCTAGCCGCTCATTTCTAGAGCTCATGGCCAAACCGTGGGTTTCGCGGACAATGGGGCAGCCTATAATTTCGACTTGTAACTTATGGATTTCGGTCAGGGTTTGGATAATACGCAGTTGTTGGTAATCTTTCTCCCCAAAATAGGCCCTATCGGGTTTTGTCAATTCTAACAACGCTTCAACTACGGTTCCTACGCCATTAAAATGCCCAGGTCTAAAAGCGCCCTCCATAACCTTGTCCAGTCCTTTAAAATCATAGGTCTTGGATTGCGTCTTGTTGCTATAGATTTCTTCTACTGCTGGGGCAAAAACAATAATTTCAGGGTCTATGTCCCTAATGATCCGAAGGTCGGCCTCCAACGATTTTGGATATTTTTCAAGGTCCTTGGTGTTGTTGAATTGGGTAGGATTCACAAAAATGCTTACAATAACTTGGTCGTTTTCCTTTATCGCTATTTTAATCAACGAAGCGTGTCCTTTATGCAGTGCCCCCATGGTAGGAACAAGACCTAAACGGTTCGTTTTCGGCAAACTTTTAAGTTCTTTTTGAAGCGCTTTTTTGGTTTGGATCAGTGGCATGTATACGTGTCATTGGCGAGCAAACTTACTATAAATACTGGTATTCTCTATATTTTTTGTAATTTTGCACCTGCGTTCGAGCGAAAAATAAAAAATAACTTTTATGAATGGTAAAAAGATATTGTTTGTATCATCTGAATTAGTGCCTTATCTACCAGAAAACGAAGTTTCATTAATGTCCTATGAAACTCCACGGATGGTGAACAGCAACGGAGGTCAAATCAGGATTTTCATGCCCAGATATGGTAACATAAACGAGAGGAGGCATCAATTGCATGAAGTTATTAGATTGTCCGGAATGAATTTGGTCATTAATGATATGGATATGCCGCTTATTATCAAGGTTGCATCCATCCCTAAAGAGCGTATCCAAGTGTACTTTATAGACAACGACGAATATTTTAAAAGAAAAGCAACATTCACGGATAAGCAAGGAAACTTATTCCCCGATAATGATCAGCGGGCCATCTTTTTTGCCAAAGGCGTAATGGAGACGGTGAAAAAATTGAACTGGTCACCTGATATCATTCACGTCCACGGATGGATGGCGAGCCTTTTGCCCCTATATCTCAAGAAATATTATGCGGACGAACCGCTTTTTGCGGATAGTAAAATCGTTCTTTCCGTTTACGGAAAAACCTTTGAAGGTGAGCTGGATAAGGACTTGCTTAAAAAAATTGCCTTTGACGGAATTTCTGAAGACGAAATCAGCTCGTTGCGGTCACCCACCTATAATAATTTGTTAAAGGTAGCAGTGGATTTTTCGGATGCTATTATTTTAGCGTCCGAAGATATACCTGAGGACTTAAAATTGCATATATCCAACCTTCAAAAACCAGTGTTGCCATACGTTCCGGTTCAAGAGTTCGAGGAGGCTTATGCCAATTTTTATAACACAGAAGTTTTAAAATAGCCAGAATGAATTTTTTAAAAAAATGCACTTTTCCCATGATTTTGGGTCTTGTCTTAGCTATGGGGTTTTTTAGCGCCTGTGAGAATGAATTGACGACCATAGGCGCTGGCGTTACAGGGGGGCAAGCATTTGGAACAGGTAAGCAGGTCTATGATGTTTTTGCGTATAACAAAAATATTGTCGCGGTAAGGACAAACAAGCTTCCGTTGTACCAATTGGGTAGGTATAGCCACCCGGTTTTTGGCAATACGAAGGCCAGTATTACCACACAATTGCAATTGTCTACCGCAAATCCCATTTTTGGCTCGTTTCCGCAAAGCACGGAAGATATCGCCGAAACCGATGCGGCTGTGAACACTATTTTAGAAAATGAAACCATAAAGGAGGTATATCTCTACATCCCTTACCTTACTGAAGGTGCTGTAAGGGACCGTGATGCCGATGGTGTGCCGGACGAATTTGATTCTGCGCCAGATGACCCTGAGAACGATAGCGATGGTGACGGCATTTCCAATAGGTTGGAGCGCGTAGTCAATACAGATCCTTTGAACAGTGAGAGTTTGGACGCCAACTCGGACGGAAAAAATGATACGGACGATGTGGAAATCATCCCTAATAATTTCGCGAAAAGAGTAGCAATCGATAGCATATATGGCGCAATCGATGCGCCTTTTAAAATAAAGGTAGAGCAGTCTACCTATTTTCTTAGGGATCTAGATCCAAACACTAATTTTCAAGAATCGCAGGCCTATTATTCTTCACAAGAATTCTCTCCAAGTTTTGTTAACGAAGTGCTATACGATTCCGAGGATTCCGGTGAGCTGCTTATTGACGATATGGAGATATTGCTGCCCCAAAAGGACAATGCAGCAACCGAGGATGTAGATGAGTCGATTACTTTTATAAAAAGGCCTCCAGGAATTAGAGTACCGCTGAACAATGATTTTTTTCAAGATTACATTTTGGATATGGAGGGAAGTTCGGAGCTCTTTACCCAAGCAAATTTCAGCACATTTTTAAGAGGGATACATATTTCGCTTGATACCGAAGATCCCCAGGGCTTAATGCTTTTGTTGGATTTAAGGCAGGCAAATATTGTGATGACCTACACACATGATTTTTACGATACAAATGCTACACCAACCGATGTTTCCGATGACACCACTAGTGTTCTGGAAAAGGATTTCACCATCAGTCTTACAACTGTAAACCCTTCGGCATTAGGAGGTATCGCTGGAAATGCCGTGAACACACTTATAAATGATGACTATCCCGCCAATATTCTGGAAACCTTGGATACAGGTGATAGTGCGTCTAGAATCTATATAAAGGGAGGAGCAGGGGTATTTGCCGAAATAAATATTTTTGATCCGAATAATGGATTCGATATAGTTAGTCAAATTCAAGCCGAAAACTGGATTATTAACGAGGCCAATTTGGTTTTTTACATAGACAGGGAACAGCTGGATCAAATGGGCGGTGTTATAGAACCGCCAAGGCTGTACTTATATAATGCCGATACGAATTTTCCGCTATATAACACATTTACGGATAGAGGACCGCAACGAGATGATCTCTTTCCGTTACTCACTAGTTATCCTAACTATGGTGGCGTTATAGAGAAGGAAGGGAATAAAGGTGTGAGATATAAGGTGAATATAACCGATTACATTAATACCCTGGTGGTTAGGGACGCTGTCAATGCTACGTTGGGCTTAACCTTGACCACGAATATTGCGACTACCGCAGCCGCCAATACAATACTTGCCAATGGCGAGGAACGGTTTATTCCGGTAACCTCTACATTAACGCCGCTGGGCACGGTGCTCTATGGCCCTAACATTCCTGCAACAGACCCAAACTTCGACAAGCGTCTAAAGCTCGAAATTTCGTATACTAAGCCAGAGTAGTGCTTTCCGTATTTTTTTGGCATGCATTGTATCGATTCATAGAAAAAATACGTTGTATAACCTAAATAACGTGTTGGTTCTTAGGTGTTCGGTTATATTCGCCAAAGAATTTACAACGTAACAACTATCAAATAGTAAAATAATATGTGTGGAATTGTAGGATATATTGGACATAGGGATGCCTTCCCTATCATCATGAAAGGATTGCAACGCCTGGAATATCGTGGATATGATAGTGCTGGAATCGCTTTGTTCGATGGCGCTGAAATAAATCTTTCCAAAACAAAGGGAAAAGTTGATGATCTTAGAAATAAGGCAAAAGAAATATCCCAAAAGGGAAATTTAGGTATAGGTCATACACGTTGGGCCACCCACGGCGTACCAAACGATGTGAACTCGCATCCGCATTATTCCAATTCGGGAGATTTGATTATCATACATAACGGTATTATTGAAAATTACGAGTCCATAAAAAAAGAACTCTCCAAAAGGGGCTATGTCTTTCATTCGGATACGGATACGGAAGTGTTGATAAACCTTATTGAGGAAGTGCAGAAAACAGAGGATGTAATGTTAGGTAAGGCAGTACAGATCGCATTGAACCAGGTAGTAGGTGCCTATGCCATCGCTGTTTTCGACAAAAAGAAGCCAGACGAGATCGTAGTGGCCAAATTGGGCAGTCCGTTAGCGATTGGGATTGGTGAAGATGAGTTTTTTATTGCTTCCGATGCTTCGCCTTTTATCGAATTCACCAATAACGCCGTGTATCTTGAAGATGAAGAAATGGCCATTATACGGCTTGGAAAAGAGATAAAACTAAGAAAAATAAAGGATGATGCCGTAGCCTACCCAAGGATTTTGGAACTACAGATGAACTTGAAGGAAATTGAAAAAGGAGGTTACGAGCATTTTATGCTTAAGGAAATATACGAACAACCAAGGGCAATTAAAGACACCTACCGGGGAAGATTACTAGCCGATCAAGGCTTGATAAGAATGGCGGGTATAGATCAGAACTTGGAAAAGTTTCTGAATGCCAACAGAATTATTATCGTGGCCTGTGGTACCTCATGGCATGCTGGCCTAGTAGCGGAGTATATTTTTGAGGATTTGGCCAGGATTCCTGTGGAAGTGGAATATGCTTCTGAATTTAGATATAGAAACCCGGTGATAACAGATAAAGATATCCTAATTGCCATATCCCAATCTGGTGAAACTGCCGATACTTTGGCTGCGATAAAACTGGCCAAGGAAAAAGGAGCATTTGTATTCGGGGTTTGTAACGTAGTAGGTTCTTCTATTGCAAGAGAAACAGATGCAGGTGCCTATACGCATGCCGGTCCTGAAATTGGGGTGGCTTCCACAAAAGCGTTTACGACACAAATTACGGTATTGACCTTGATCGCATTGAAATTGGCCAAGGCCAAAGGTGTTTTCTCCGAAACCAGGTACCATGAGTATTTAACGGAATTGGAAACCATCCCTGCCAAGGTAGAAAGGGCCTTGGAGTCCAATCCTTTGATAGAGATCATAGCTAAGGTATATAAGGATTCTACCAACTGTCTATACTTGGGCAGGGGCTATAATTTTCCGGTTGCATTGGAAGGTGCGTTAAAATTAAAAGAGATAAGCTACATTCATGCAGAAGGATATCCGGCCGCGGAAATGAAGCATGGCCCAATCGCCTTGATAGATGAGCATATGCCCGTATTCGTTATCGCCACTAAAAAAGGGCATTATGAAAAAGTGGTAAGTAATATTCAGGAGATAAAATCCAGAAAAGGAAAAATTATCGCCATCGTTACCGAGGGCGATGAGCAAGTACGGGATCTTGCCGATCACGTTATTGAAGTGCCGGAAACCTTGGAAAGTCTTTCTCCTTTGTTGACTACCATTCCATTACAGCTAATATCGTATCATATTGCGGTAATGCGCGGATGCAATGTTGATCAGCCTAGAAACTTGGCGAAATCGGTTACGGTGGAATAGTCATTTCAAGAACTAATAATTTGATAAAAAGGAGGGTCTTCAGTTTTGACCCTCTTTTTGCATTTTAAGAATTTTGTAATTTAAAGGGGTTTGTTTTGTTAAAATAATACTATGCATGCATAATTTATTTTAATTTGGCATTGTCAGTCTAAAATAACCTGTACCTTCATCCCTACTAACTTAAATTCAAGCATGAGAATGAGAACAATACTGTTATTAGCATTAATGCTGTTCGGGACATTTGGTTTTTCCCAGACAAACATTAATGGAAAAGTTGTTGATCAGAACAACCAACCTATTCCTGCCGCAAACATTGTAATTGTGGGCACGACAATAGGTACGACTGCCGATTTTGACGGCAACTTTGTTTTGCAAACTTCTGAGGTTCCCCCCTTTCAACTTATTATTACAAGTCTTGGGTACTCTGAAGCGCGTGAAAATATTACGTCTGCCAACCAGACTGTTAATGTGGTGCTGCAAGAAGCACAAACCTTTTTGGATGAAGTGGTAATATCTGCATCGAGAACGCCGGAACGCATATTCGAATCGCCGGTAACGGTCGAAAGAATGGGTATTGAAACCATTAAGAACACCGCCTCCGTAGATTTTTATGGTGGTTTGGAAAATTTAAAGGGTGTGGATGTCAACACCAACAGTTTAACCTTCAAGTCTGTAAACACCAGAGGTTTTGCCACTTTTGCCAATACGCGTTTCATGCAGTTGGTAGATGGTATGGACAACTCCACGCCGGCATTGAATTTCCCTATTGGGAATTTGGCAGGTTTAGTAGAGGTAGACGTACTTAGCGTAGAATTATTGCCCGGAGCTGCTTCCGCACTGTATGGTGCCAACGCGTTTAACGGTATCCTTTTTATGCGTAGTAAAAGTCCGTTTGATTATCAAGGGATAAGCGCCTCTATAAAACAAGGAGTTACGTCCCAAGAAGCAGCTGGGACCAATTCCTATACGGATTTTGGTATACGGGCTGCACATAAATTTAGCGATAAGTTTGCCGTAAAATGGAACTTTGGGTATTTGGACGGTACCGATTGGGCCGCGAACAGCGAAGTAGATCGATTTAAACCTGGACAAACAAGGGCCGATTTGGACTATGATGGTACAAACGTGTACGGTGATTTGGTCTCTACTAATATTAAAGGCGTTGCAGTCACCCTAGAGGGTTTGGGGGTTTTACCAGCGGGTGCCAATGCTTTGGTGCCTTCTGTAAATGTTAGTAGAACTGGATATCATGAACGCGATTTAACGGATTACACCGCGAGAAGTATCAAATCGGATTGGGGCCTTTATTATCGCCCTATCGAAGGCAATAGTTTGGAACTGTCCTATGTAGGGAAAGTAGGTACCGGGAATACCATTTACCAAGGCACCAACCGCTACAATATTCGTAATTTCTTTCAGCAGCAACATAAATTTGAGATTAAGAACGATAACTTCTTTGTAAGAGGCTATATGGTAGGTGATAGGGCAGGTGATTCCTATGACATGGTATTTACTGCGGTAAACATTAACCGTTCATGGAAAGGGGACAACCAATGGTTTGGTGAGTATACTGGGGCATTTGTGCAAGCGACACTAGGCGGCGCTACGGAGGATCAGGCTCATGCGGCAGCTAGGGCGCAAGCGGAGACGGGACGCTTGTTGCCTGGAACTCCTGAATTTCAGTCCGCGTTTGACCGCGTGATACAAGACCCTAATTTGTCTACAGGTTCAAGATTTCAAGATGCATCAAAATACTACCATGCTGATGCTAATTATAATTTGGCACATTTGATTGATTGGGCAGAAATTCAAGTAGGAGGTTCTTTTCGCCAATTCCAATTAAATTCGTTCGGCACCATATATACGGATAGCGACGGACCTATTATATACAATGAGTTTGGAGTTTATTCCCAAATCCAAAAAAACATCCAACTTGCAGGCGAACAAAGTCTTAAGCTTACAGGTTCGGTTCGTTACGATAAAAATGAATTTTTTGATGGTTTCTTTTCGCCTAGGGTTTCCGCAGGCTATACGATCAATAGAAACCACAATGTAAGGGCGTCCGTACAAACAGGTTTTAGAAACCCTACGACGCAAGATCTTTTTATTGGATTGGATGCGGGAAGGGCAATTTTGGTCGGTGCTGCCCCAGATAACTTAGATCGCTACTCTAGGCCATGGGAAGTAAGTGGTGGAGGGCAGTTGTTAGGACAACCGGCCAGCATTACACAGACCGGAAGGGCGGCCTATGAAAATTCTTTCTCTGCCAATTCTATATTGCGCTTTAGAGATAGTGGAAATCTTGCCGATATTGAGATTGGAAATCCTGATGTGGTTTCGCCTGAGCAAGTGACCTCTTTTGAAATAGGATATCGTGGGAAATTGGACAAATTGGTAGTAGATTTTAGTACCTACTACAATCAATACCAAGACTTTCTTTCGCCAGAAAATGTTATTGCGCCCTTATATGGGACCGTAGGAGATAATTCACTGTCTTTGCTAGCTTTGCAAAATGGTGATATTAAAACCTATCAAGCCTACACCAACTCCGATGCAGATATCGCATCCTACGGAGCCGCATTGGGTTTGAGCACTAAAGTATTCGGGAATTATGACCTAAGCGGTAGTTATACCTTTACTAAGCTGGATTTTGACCGTGTGGCCAATCCGGATTTTCAGGTAGGCTTCAATACCCCTGAGCATCAGTTTAAAGCCTCTTTTGGAAACGACGAACTGTTCGATAATTTTGGTTTTAATATAAATTATAGGTTTAGCGATGATTACTACTGGGAAGCTACTTTTGGAAATGGCATAATTCCAGAATTCCACGTGGTAGACGCCCAAGTCAATTATTCTGTACCCAGTATCAAATCTACCTTTAAAGTAGGTGCCAACAACCTTCTGGGCGATGAATACTTTACCGCATTCGGTACAGGATTTATCGGTTCTATTTACTATGTCTCTTGGATCATCAACAACTAATTGAAAACAATACATTTAAAATGAAAAATTTAAAATATATAGTCCTCGCTTCTTCACTGTTGTTCTTTACCAATTGTAACGACCCCGAAGATGTAGATTTGAACCCCATCTTAGAAGAGACATTACCGGAATTAACGGCCGGCTCTGCGGATTTTTCCAATTATATTTCTTTGGGAAACTCTTTGACTGCCGGATTTACTGATGGGTCGCTTTTTAAAGCATCTCAGCTCAACTCCTTACCCAATATACTATCGCAAAAGTTCTCCCTAGTTGGGGGAGGAGATTTTGTTCAGCCTTTGACCAATGATAACCTTGGAGGTTTGGCCGCTGCCGGATCAAGAATACAAAATCCCCGCCTTATTTTTGGAGGAGCAGGCCCCGTTCCTTTAGAGTCGGTCGTTGGTCCAGTTGCTGTAGGCACTGATATATTTTTAAATCCCCCATCAGGCCCTTTTAACAATATGGGTGTTCCTGGGGCAAAGAGCTTTCATTTACTGTTTGATGGTTACGGAAATCCTGCAAATCTTGCGCTGCCCGTGCCACTTGCCAATCCTTATTTTGTAAGAATGGCCTCTAGTCCGGCAGCGACTATGTTAAATGATGCACTAGTTCAAGCGCCGACTTTCTTTTCCTTGTGGATAGGAAGTAATGACGTCTTAGGGTATGCGACTACTGGAGGGGACGGCACAAATCCCATAACACCATTAGACGGTCCTGCTGGACAGGGTTTTGCCAATACCTATGCAGCCTTGGTAGCTGCCTTGACGGCTAACGGTGTGGAAGGTGTAGTGGCCAATATCCCTGATGTTACCAGTATTCCTCATTTTACAACGGTACCACATAATCCACTAAGCCCGGCCAATCCATCGTTCGGTCCCCAAATTCCTACCTTGAACGGAATTTTCGGACAACTGAATCAGGTATATGCGTTTTTGGGTGTTCCGGAAAGATCCATTGTATTTTCTACGACAGCTGCTAGTGAAGTGGTTATTAAAGATGAAAGTTTACCGGATCTATCTGCTCAAATAGCGGGAGTTCTTGCTGCGAGTCCTACGTTTCCTGCATTTGTAGCGTCTTTTGGTTTACCTGCCCAAGCCGCTCCTTTGGTAGCCGGTTTGCTTGGAAGTAGCTACGGACAAACACGTGAGGCCACGGAAGCCGACTTGTTCGTATTGCCCAGTTCAACGGTAATTGGAACAGTAAATATGCAGGTAGTCGGTGCTTTAATGGCTCAGGGATTACCACAGGCTTTGGCCGGCCAGTTTGCCGTTGAAGGTATTACACTACCCTTGGAAGATAAATGGGTGTTGTTGCCAAGCGAACAACAAGAAATTGCCATCGCTACCGATGCGTTCAACGCTATCATTGCAGCAAGCGCTAACCAGGCAGGATTGGCATTTGTAGATGCCAATACGTTGCTTAACCAATTAGCGGATAGTGGTATTACTAGTGGAACGTATACTCTGAGATCCAATCTGGTAACCGGAGGTGCTTTTTCCTTGGATGGTGTTCATCCAACAGCTAGGGGATATGCGCTAATCGCCAACGAATTTATGAAAGCAATCGATGCAACCTATGGAAGTAATTTTCAGGCATCCGGTAATTTTGTGAACGTGGGCAATTACCCTACCAATTATTCTCCAGCATTGCAATAGAAAGTATTGTGAATATATTTTAAAGGCGCTCTTGGAGCGCCTTTTTTGCATTTAAAAAAGCCAAAAAAACAGTTTTTCCTTAAAATGGAAAGACATATCTTTGCAGCCGGAAAATGAAAGCATTTTTCAGCTTATATTAAACGCAATACATAAACATAATAGTAATGTCAAAAGTTACAGGTAAAGTTTCGCAAATCATTGGCCCGGTGGTCGATGTAGAGTTTCAATCAGGAGCAGACCTTCCAAAAATCTATGATTCCTTGGAAATCATTAATAAGGATAAGTCCATATTGGTGTTAGAGGTACAGTCTCACGTTGGTGAAAATACGGTTAGAACTATTTCTATGGACTCTACCGATGGTTTAAGCAGGGGCACCGATGTGGTGGCTACTGGAGCGGCGATACAAATGCCTATAGGTGATGAGGTTTACGGACGTTTGTTTAACGTAATCGGGGATGCTATAGATGGTTTGGGCAATTTGCCCAAAGCAGGAAAGGATGGTTTGCCCATTCACAGGGACGCTCCAAGATTTGAGGATCTGACCACCTCTACCGAAGTGTTGTTTACCGGGATTAAGGTAATCGACTTGATCGAACCTTATGCGAAAGGCGGTAAGATTGGATTGTTCGGTGGTGCCGGTGTAGGTAAAACTGTATTGATCCAAGAGTTGATCAATAATATTGCCAAAGGACACGATGGACTCTCTGTTTTCGCCGGTGTAGGTGAAAGAACACGTGAAGGGAACGATTTGCTTCGTGAGATGTTGGAGTCCGGAATTATAAAATACGGTGATGCCTTTATGCATTCTATGGAAGAAGGCGGATGGGATTTGTCCAAAGTAGATAAAAAAGTAATGAAGGAATCCAAAGCAACTTTTGTTTTTGGACAGATGAACGAGCCACCTGGGGCACGTGCCCGTGTGGCACTTTCAGGATTGACCATTGCGGAGTATTTCCGTGACGGGGCAGGTGAAGGGCAAGGAAAGGACGTATTATTCTTTGTTGATAATATTTTCCGTTTTACACAAGCAGGTTCAGAGGTATCGGCACTTTTAGGGCGTATGCCTTCGGCGGTGGGTTACCAACCTACATTGGCTACGGAAATGGGTGCAATGCAAGAGCGTATTACCTCTACAAAAAGAGGTTCTATTACTTCCGTACAAGCGGTTTACGTTCCTGCGGATGATTTAACGGATCCGGCCCCTGCAACTACATTTGCCCATTTGGATGCAACCACGGTATTGTCGCGTAAGATTGCGGAGTTGGGTATTTACCCGGCGGTGGATCCATTGGATTCTACATCTAGGATCTTGAATGCTGAAATTTTAGGAAAAGAGCATTATGGCTGTGCCCAACGGGTAAAGGAGTTGTTGCAACGCTATAAAGAATTACAGGATATTATCGCCATCCTTGGTATGGAAGAATTGTCCGAAGAGGATAAATTGGCCGTAGGTAGGGCAAGACGTGTACAGCGTTTCCTTTCACAGCCTTTCCACGTAGCCGAGCAGTTTACAGGACTTAAAGGAGTTTTAGTTGATATTAAGGAAACAATAAAAGGCTTTAATATGATTATGGACGGTGAGTTAGATCATCTTCCCGAATCTGCTTTCAACCTTAAAGGAACCATAGAGGAAGCCATAGAGGCTGGAGAGAAAATGCTTGCGGAAGCTTAAATTTTAGTAAAAAGTATGAAGTAATGAGTATGAAGTACTTATTACTTTGTACTAGTTACTTAATACTATAAAAAATGTATTTAGAAATCGTATCGCCGGAAGCTACTTTATTTGCTGGAGAAGTAACATCGGTAACCGTACCCGGAATAAACGGGGAGTTTCAAATGTTACACGGGCATGCGCCTATAGTTTCCTTGTTGCAACAGGGAAATGTTAAGGTAGAGGGTGCTATTGTAGTAAAGGAAGAGCACCAAAGTAAATTTACCAAGGATGCCAGTGGTAAGACCGTACTCGCTATTTCTAGCGGCACAATCGAATTAAAGGACAATAAGGTAATTGTATTGGCGGATTAAAGTCCCTAAGTCCTAAGCCCCCTAGCCCCCGAAGGGGGAACTAGTAATAATAATTAGACCCCAAAGGTACTGAAACAAGTTCAGCATAAATCTTTTGGGTCTTCTCTTTCACTTTAATTGAAATTCCAAAATATCTCCCGGTTGGCAGTCGAGTTCCTTGCAGATGGCCTCAAGGGTAGAAAACCGCACCGCCTTCGCCTTGCCCGATTTTAAAATGGAAAGGTTGGCCTCGGTAATTCCTATGGCTTCTGCCAGCTCTTTGCTTTTCATGTTGCGGTCTGCCAATACCTTGTCCAAGTTTACGATGATTCCCATACTATATGGTTAGGTCGTTTTCAGATTGTACTTTGGTGCCCTTCTTAACTATATAGGTTATAAAGAGGGCAACGATATCAAAAATGATAAGAAGTATCAGGTTATGGATATCCCTGTAATTATCCTTTTGCATGATAACGAAATGAATAAGGAGATATAAAACAGGCCCCACGGCCAAATTTAGAAAGGTAAAGTATGAAAGGCTTTTAACTGCAAGTTGGTTAAAGATAATATCCTCTTTAAGTGCTTTGAAAATATTGGAAAGCACGAAAAAGAAGAAAGTTCCAAAAATAAGGGTCAATGAAATGGTAAGGATGACATTAATTTGATAGTCGCCTTCTATAGCGGGGATACCTAAGGGAATAGCTATAAAGAATCTACCATTTTCATGTGTGAAGTTTCCTGCTAAGAAAGATATATCAATATAAATAACCAATAGGAGAAGCGCTATGGAAAGACCTCTGAAAAGATAAAATAGTAGATGTGAAAAGGATTTTGGACCGAATATTTTCATTGAAATATGATTAAATTGTTAAGTCGTGTTCTTGTTTTAGTTGATATCCATCATTGGCCAGTTCCCATAACATAAAGAAAAAGAGTGCCAATAGAATCAATGGCATTTGCGAGCGTAAGGCTTCCCCAATTGTATGTCCGAGTACAAATCCAAATTCATAAAATGGCCCCTTACCGTCATACCTTTCTAAAATTTCTATATCACCCCAATTTTCGAAAAATTTTAAACACAATACGCACACGGTATAAAGGACTATCGCTATGGCGCATTTTTTTAGATTTCTTATATTTTCTTTGGTAAACAGGTTTTTTTCCCTAGTAGTGTAGCCCATTCGTATTACTCCCAATAAAATATAAATGAAATAGCACAAAAGGATTAGTTCAATGATGGATATAATCAATTGATTATTTGATATAGTCTCGTCGGAATCATCAAATCCAATTGAGGACAAAGAGGTGCGGCGATGTCTATTGATAGGAATAGAATTTGTAACGCGGTAACAAACATTAGGAAATATACCAAAACTTTTAAGTAAAAGTAAAAACGCTTCATAAAATTATTGTTTATCAATAACAAATATAAATAAATTATTGTTAATCAATAATAATTTCAAAAAATAAACTTTTACAGTACTACCACTACTATTATGAAAATAGTCCGTGAACTTAGCGGACTCGGGACTTTATAGGTTTTTCTCATAAAATAAACATATTTTGAACAGCTAGTTTTCATTGACCTAAAAATTAATAGTCCTAAGTCCTATGTCTTTTCGTCCTATGTCAAGTTTTTTAATTATATTTTCTCTCCGTAAAAAATGATAGAACCCACTCTATAACAGGAGTTTTATTGACCTAAAAATTAATAGTCCTAAGTCCTAAGTCCTAAGTCCTAAGTCCTATGTCTTTTCGTCCTATGTCAAGTTTTTTAATTATATTTTCTCTCCGTAAAAAATGATAGAACCCACTCTATAACAGGAGTTTTATTGACCTGGGTAGAGGTTCTATTTGATATTTCTGTAAAATAATTGAAATAAATAGGAGCTTACAGTTATTGTTTTAGGATAATTAACCTCCTCAGGAAACGTAACTTAACAAAATAGGTGGCTCTAGTTTAAAATGGATACGATACTAATTACTTCTGATTCTCCGATTTCCAGTAAACTAAAGACCCTGTTTTTTTGATTTTAACAGAAATAACAACGCTAAATTATACTAGAGCCAAAAAGATTTATGACAACAGTCATTGTTTTCTTTGGCCAATAGACCTAGTTTTATTAAAATAAGAAGAAAGCCTATATGAAAATAAAAATTTTAATACCTACTGATTTTTCGCACAATTCGTTACATGCCATTCGTTATGCACTGGACTTGTATGCTGATTATGCCTGTACCTTTTATTTACTGCATATCTATGAAGTAGACCCTTTTTCTATTCAAGGTTCTGCATATATCTTACCCAAACGCGGGGAAGAACCCCACGATCTGGCAATTCGGAAAGCGGAAGTCCAGTTTCAAATATTTCTTAAGGAGCTAGAACCGTTTACGAAAAATTCAAAGCATCAAGTGCAGTCCATTATTACCTATGATGTATTGTTAAAATCGGCAAAGGAGCTAGTGGCTAAAAAGGATATAGATATGATTGTGATGGGTACAAAGGGTAAGACCGGCTCTGCTAGCGTAATCTTTGGTACGAATGCTATAACCATAATGCAGGGCATTACCGAATGCCCAGTATTGGCCGTACCCGAAAGTTTGGACATAAAGGCTCCAAAAGAAATTATATTTCCCACAGATTATGAGGGTCCTTTTAAGCGCAGGGAGTTGGATTGCATGATGGAGATTGCGAAATTACAAAAGGCCCACATATGTGTATTGCATGTTAAGAAGTCCAAGGGGCTAACTCAAAATCAACAAGATGGCAAGGCTCTTTTGGAGGCCATCCTAGAAGGTGTTGCACATAGTTTTCATGAATTGGAGCATGTTGGGCTACAGACAGGTATTAACGCTTTTATTGAAAGCCGCGACAGTGATATGATAGCCTTTACAAATCAAAAGAAGAACTTTTTTAGTAATATATTCTCAAAGCCCTTGATAAAAAACCTAGGTTACCATTCAAAGGTGCCAATCTTGGTGCTTAAGAACAGAAAGTAAAGACGGGTTATTTATTTCAAAAAGCATCATATAAATGAAATAAGAACAGGCCTTGGCATAGGTCTTGGGTACTGCACGATAGATGCAAAGGTTTTTATTTTGGTTTTGTCATTACCGTATGGTGTTTATGCTATCATTATCATAGACAGACAATAACAGAACAACCCAATCTCGGTCGTTCGCCGTAAAGGTACTCAGCGTTTTAAAACCTATGGCTAAATGGGTATGCAAAGAGCGTGTGTTGGTGGCATCCACCTCTGTGATGAGTTGCTTATAGTTTTCTGTCAACTGTGATTTCATTGTAGCGTACAACGAACGAAAAAACCCTTGTTTATGATGCGCCTTTACGACGCAAATCTGACCCATGATCATATAGTCCGCCACGCCCAAACGTTCCAATTCTCTAAACCTGGATTCTAGGATAGGAATGTCATTTCCAAAACTAGGACGCATGCAGAGCGCATAACCCACCACAACATTATTTTGTTTGGCAATAACATGGGGAGCAATGGCATTCATCTTTTTAAGCAGGTCTAAACTGTGCTCTACGGGTACAAAGCCATCTTGCATAATTTCGCTGGACTCTGGGGATCGCTTTGTATTACGACGTTGTAGGGCTAGGATTTCTTCTAGCTCGGAATCCAATATCGCTTGGGTATAGTGGTACTGCATCTAGTCCAATCCTAACCACTCCTTACGCAATTTCAATACTTTTTTAGTAGCTTTTGTGCCAGATATTTCGATTAAATTGATGCTATAGGCTGGGTCTGATTGTAATTGTACTGCCGTACTTTTCTTGTCTCCAAAGCGCTCAAAATCCACTGTGATACGTTCGCCTACCTTTAAGGTTTTTAGATAGTCCGCAAAGGCTTGGTCTTTTGGTAAAGGTTGTCCGTTGCTATGTGTGAGGACATCACCCTTGGTAAGTTTCGCCTCGTATGCCGGGGACCCTTGGAATGGATTAGTTGTAATGACCCCGGTTTCACTTACCACGGCACCAAAGAATGTGGTTTCCGGATGTTGCGAAAGGGCAACTCCTACAGCAGTTAATAGTTCTTGGTATTTGGGCATTTGACTATCATAAATATACTTGCCAAAAAACGAATCGGAAAAAGCCGTTCCTGCATAGGCACCCAAAGTATTGTGTAGGTCCTCTATGGTAAAGGGCTTCTGATTTTTGCCATAGGTCTCCCAGACCAATTTCATATAATCGTCTAAATTAAGGCCTTGCTGCCTTAGGGAAAGGTCCAATGCCAAGCCCAGCAAGCTACCATAAGAATAATAGGATATAAAGGTATTTTCACGGTTCACGGGATCAACCGAAGTAGAGGCATCCACAAAAGGGGCTTGGTAACTCATCTGAATGGGATTATAGAATTGCCTCGCAGGAGAATTCCAGACATAATTGAAAGTACCTGTGAGTCCGGCTACATATACCGTCGGGGTCATGAGTCCGGCGCGGCATAGAATAAGATTGGTGTAATAACTGGTAAAGCCCTCGGCGAACCAAAGTAATCCGCTCATATTGGCTTCGGCAAAATTAAAGGGCTGCAAGGATTTTGGGCGAATACGCTCTACGTTCCATGCATGAAAAAATTCGTGCGATATGGTCCCTATATTGTCCTCCATGCCACCGTCCGCCAGACTTCTGGTGCTGGTTACAATGGTGGAGTTTCTATGTTCCATGCCATCGCCCGAGGCATTGGGGACATAACAGGCCAAAAAAGTGTACGCTCCATAATCGAACTTGGGCAGTTCGCCATATACTCGCTGTTGTTCCAAAACTACTTTTTTCACTTTTTCAAAATAGGTGTCCAGTTCTTCCTCCGTACCGTTGTGGTGCAGGGCTAAGCGCACGTTTTGTCCATCAATGTTAAACTCTCGCAATCCAAAATTGCTTATTTCGGTAGGGCTGTCCATAAAATACTGTAAATCCGGCGCGGTGTATCTGGTGCCCGACACCTGCGGTAATTGGGTGGCCACTTTCCAAGCCAAATCTTCCCGAACCCTAAAATCGACCTCAATTTTCCTGTCGCTCAGTGATGGGGCATACATAAAGGTGGCTGGCATATTTAAATGGGCGTGTGTTTCGTCTACCTGGGAATAGGTGCCGTCCCCATGGTTTGCAAAAAGGGTATAGCCTATGTTTACCGTACCATTATGACCATAAACAAACCACGAATAAGGGTCTTTTCTGTAGACGTTCAGTAATTTTCCGTCGCCATCCGTCGCCTTAAAGTCGTAAACGTTCTTCGCAAATTCATGTAAGGCATACCGTCCGGGGGAGGAACGGCTCATGCGTACCTCTAGGGTATCCGTCTCTATATTTTGGAAAATAACGCCTACAGCGGCTTCGTGGTGAACGGCGTTATCGAATGAAATGGAGTAGGAATTTGTTTGTCCGTTAGTGGCGAGGGAAGTTAATCCAAGAAACACGAAAAAAAGTAAACTGCGCATATGTAAAGATTTCTAGCTAAGATAGTAAAGCGTTCTCATCCAGCTCAAACCAACAACTATGTTTACCGTATTGGTTCTTTGCTTAATATGTTGGAAACCATGGCCATCGATGGCCATTTTACCCAAATTTATCTTCTATAATTTCTTTAAGGTTTTTTATGATGGCTTCACTAATGGGTTTGGAAATATATTCCGTAATAAAAGGATTTCCCTCAAAGCTGTCCATATCCTTTTGGTTGCGGGAGGAGGTAAGTATGAACACTAGGGTATTACTTATAGAAGCTAAGTCCTCAAAAGCTTTCATAAATTCGAACCCATCCATTACTGGCATGTTAAGATCAAGGAAAACAACATAGTTTTGTTCTTTCGTGTAGTTCTTCTTAAAATAGTTCAGGGCCTCTAAACCATTAGAATAAGGGCGTATATTACCTTGTAACCCTACTCCCTTGATTGCTTTTTCTAATAAAAAGATAAATATTGGGTCGTCCTCGACCATTACTAACTCATAGGTCATAGCTGCTGGTCTATATCTATTGTAAAAGTTGTTCTTTCAACGTTTTTTTTAATAACGTGATCAATTTCCTCGGCCGAGTTTAGGATAAAGTCAAGAATTTCGGCTCTTTCGTCATTTTTTAATCCCTCTTCTTTTATAAGATTGATGAGCCCCATTAATCTGGCCACGGGAGCCCTGACGATGTGGGACTGGTTCCATGCTATTTCTTTTAGAGCCGTATTTTGTTCTTCTATGGCTTTTAAGTGAAGTACACGGTCCGTGACATCTCTTGTATTTACCACAATGCCCTCGATAGAAGGCTCTTTCATTTGATTGGTTGCAATAGTCTCTAGCCATAACCAGTGACCTTCGCCGTTTTTAAACCGGAACGGTTTTATATATACCTGTTGGGTTTCTAGGGTTTCTGCAAACTGCGTATATACGGCATCATGGTCATCCGGATGTATATGGTCTAACGCATTGGTGCCCAAGAGTGTTTCCGGAGCCATTTTAAGGGTTTTATTTGATGTAGGGCTTACATAGATGAAATTGGCTTCTTGATCAAAAATGGCTATGAGTTCCGTTCCTTCTTGCACCAATGTTTTAAAGCGGCGTTCACTTTGCTCCAATCGTTGTTCTGCTTTTCTCTTTTCGGTAATATCCCTAGTGTTCACAACGATACCGTTTATAGATGGTTCATTTGTTTGATCTGTTGCAATAGTCTCTAACCATAGCCATTCACCCTTATTATTTATAAATCTAAATGGCTCAATTTTCACCTGTGATTTATTCAATGTTTCCTTAAACTTTGCTTGTACTGCCTCATGGTGCTCTGGATGAATAAAATCGAAGGCGTTTTTACCAATAAAGTATTCTGGTGCTATATTAAGCACTTTGGAAGACGTGGGGCTCACATAAATGTAATTGGCATTTTCATCAAGGATAGCAATCATTTCGCTTCCTTCCTGTACAAGGGTTTTAAAACGGCGTTCGCTTTGCTTTAACTGATCTTCCGCTTTTCTCTTTTCTGTAATGTCCCTTGCGACACAGTACATTATTTTCTCCTCATTGTCCCAAGTGGCAGACCACAACATGGGAATTAAGTGCTTGTTCTTATGTACGTACCTGTTTTCAAAAAAGGATACTTCTTGTCCGGAGGCCACATGTTGTTCTGTTTTTTTTGACTCCATTACATCATCAGCGTAAACAAAATCTATGTATTTTTTTCCTATAAGTTCCTTAGGGCTATAGCCCCATATCCGTTCAGAGGCTTTGTTAATGGTTAAGAAATAACCATCCTCGTTTATAGTACAGATAATATCTAAGGAGGCATTCATGATTTTGACGGTTTCTTCCTTAGCACTAAGAATAACCTGTTGGGCAAGAACTTCTGAACTAATGTCTTTTGAAAAACAGGAAACACCTAAAAGCGCTTTGTTTTTATCGTAGATGGGGCTAAAGGATATAAGTCCATAGGTAGTCAAAGGCTTGGAAGGGTCTTGTATTTTTTCCTTCACGGAAAACTGTTCGCCGCTGAGCGCCCTTTTGTAATACAACTTCCATTTCTGGTTGGCTTCGGTGCTAAACTCGTCCGGTAAGGCCAAGTCTCCTTCAGCTATTTCGCGTTTCAACCGTTTTTTCATGAGTTGCTCAAAAGCCTTGTTGGCAATAATCAAGTTATACTCCGTGTCTACGGACCATAGTAGGTCTTTTGTTCCATTGATTAAGGCTTCTTGGTTGTTTTTAAGTTTTTCTATTTGCGCATTATGGGTTGTTTTTTCTGTGATATCGCTAATAGTTCCCTGTAGTGCAGCGGGTTCGTTATTAGTGTCCCAACCGGTAACTTTTCCTGTTTCTTGGATGTAGAGCAGGTTTCCGTTCTGGTGAAACATTCTGTAGGTTATATCATACGCTTTGTTTTTATTTACAAAGGCATTATTATAAAACCTTTCTTTTACTGCTGCTAAATCTGATGGATGTATCCGTTTTTCCCACGCTTCCGTTTTTACACTTAAATGCCCTTTATGTTCAAGGCCTACTATAGTGGCTGCCTCCTTGGTCAACTTTAAAAGTCCAGTGTCTTTTTCCCATTCCCACACACCTATCTTGGTAGAGGAAACAATGGTGTTAAACAAGATTTCTTTTATCTTTTGTTTTGTTTCTTGATGTGCGTATTCTTTTTTGACTCTTCTTAGTTCAAATAATTGAACTACCTGTTGTGCCAAAGTTCTTAAAGATCGCTTTTGTCCCTCGTCTAACTCTTTCGGTTCGGTGTCTATAACACACAGGGCACCTAGGCGTTTTCCGTTAGGGGCGGTCAGTGAGAAACCGGCATAGAAAGAAATTTTTGGATCTGATAAAACATAAGGATTTTCTTTAAATCTTGGGTCTCTTTTTGTGTTGGGCACAATTAATTCATCCATATCCTCCATTACTAAATGTTTACAGAAGGATACGTCCAATGAGGTCTGGTTAAAATTTAAGCCATAGTGGGATTTAAAGAATTGCCTACTATCGTCTATAAGCGTTATCAGGCTTATTTCCGTGTCACAGATAGATGCGGCGAGCTCGGTAATATCATCATACACTTTTTCTAGTGAAGTGTCCAAAAGCTCATAGGAAGACAGGGTCGCCAGTCTTCCAGTGTTATTTGTATTGTTCCTTTTCATAGTCTCCTTAAAATCGAACATCATTTATTCCTACAGTCATGATTTTTAGAAAGTAAGAAAATTCACAAATGGGGGGGGCGAATTTAGTTTTTATTCTAAACATTCGGGTTTTTGTAGGCTGTTTTTAATTAAATTTTAGCTTTTGATTTGCTTCTAAGTATTTAGTTATCAAAATATTAATCGTCTTCAGTTGATAATTACTTAAAGTATTATTGAAATTTTAAGTAAATCTGTAATCGTACGATGGATCCATTGTCAAATTATATAAGATTTGAAGACAAGATTGACTAGAAAGATTATTTTTGTGCCATGAACCATTTTCCTTTAAAACTTACTCAAATTCTGGCAAATAGAAAGGGCAACAATACGTTTCGCGCCTTATCTGCTATGAGCAATACCATAGATTTTTTGTCCAACGATTATTTGGGTTTTGCCAAAAATGAAGACTTATTCTCTAAAACCTTCCAGTTGCTGATAAACGAAGGTATCGCATCTAACGGTTCGGGTGGTTCGCGCTTACTTTCTGGTAACCATAAATTATACGGTGTTTTGGAACCTTTGTTGGCTGCTTTTTACAACGCCGATACCGCTTTGGTCTTCAATTCCGGTTACGATGCCAATATGGGTTTCTTTAGTGCCGTGCCACAACGTGGGGATTATATTTTTTATGACCAGTTGATACATGCCAGTATCCGTGAGGGCATACGCATGAGCCATGCCAAGTCCTATCATTTTTCCCATAATGATTTGGACAGCCTAAAGGAAAAAATCGATTTGAACGCAAACAAAAACCAATTAGCGACTGATGCTGCTGTTTACATTGCTACGGAAAGTGTTTTCTCTATGGATGGCGATACGCCAGATTTAAAAACCCTTGCAGCATATACAAAGACTAACGGCTATTATTTGGTAGTGGATGAAGCCCATGCGGTAGGCGTGCATGGTACTACGGGTAATGGCATTATACCCCAGCTAAAACTGGAAAAAGCCGTTTTTGCAAGAACGGTTACCTTTGGCAAGGCTTTTGGATGCCACGGAGCCGCCATTCTTGGGTCTTCCGAATTAAGGGACTATCTCATAAATTTCGCAAAACCGTTTATATATACCACGGCGCTTACGCCACACACCTTGGCAACCATTATTTCTGCCCATGAATTCTTTACCGTTTCCGGAAAAGATGAAGTAGTAAAGCTAAAGGAAAATATCACCTATTTTAAAAAGGAATTGAAGACGCAAGGCCTACAAAAGCATTTTATTGCTAGTGATTCGGCCATACAATCCTGTGTTCTGCCGGGTGCGGGAAGGGCGAAATCGGTTTCCAAAAAACTGCTGGATAAGGGCTTTGGGGTCAAGGCTATTCTCTCCCCAACGGTACCGGAGGGACAGGAGCGATTGCGTTTTTGCATCCACAGTTATAATTCAAAAGAGGAATTGGGACTGGTGTTGAAATTGTTGTCTATGTATATAAAATAGTATGAAAGAAACCTTTTATCATTTAGCATCCTTTGAGTATGCGGCAGATGTACAGATTCTTAAGGGAAAATTAGAGTCGGAGGGAATCCGTGTGTTTCTTAGGGATGAAAATACCTTAAATTCCGACCCTCTTATCAGCAATGCCATTGGTGGCGTAAAATTACAAGTGTACACTAGCGATAAGGAAAGGGCCTTGGGTATTTACAACGAAGTACGCGCCTATGCTGTTGATGATAACGACAATCCTATCGTGTGTCCCAATTGCAAGGCCACCAAATCCGAGACTTTTTATAACAGGAAAGAAATTTTTTATAAACTTTTCCCATTTTTTGAAAAAAGAAAATATAAGTGTTTAAATTGTGGGATAATCACAAAACCCAGTTAGGCATGCAAAAAATTTTCGTTACCGGTATTTCCACAGAAGTAGGTAAAACTATAGCCTCGGCCATCATTACCGAAGCCTTAGAGGCAGATTATTGGAAGCCGATACAGGCAGGTGATCTGGACAATACGGACAGTCAAAAAGTGGCCAGCCTTATCTCCAATACCAAAACGGTAATACACCCAAGCAGCTACCAGCTCAACACCCCTATGAGTCCGCATGCGGCCGCGGAGATAGATGGTATACGCATAGACCGTTTTCACATCAACGAGCCGGTAACAGAAAACAATTTGGTTATTGAAGGAGCTGGAGGTATTTTGGTGCCCTTGAACGAAGAGGATACCATATTCGATATTATTATGCCCAGCTATAAGGTCATCGTGGTTTCCAGACATTATTTGGGCAGTATAAATCATACGTTGTTAACCATTGGCTGGTTACAATTAAAGGGTTATGATGTTTCGGTCTTGTTCAGTGGAAATGCCAACCCGCATACGGAGAATATCATTTTACATAAAACAGGTGTTTCGCTAATTGGCAGAATAAACGAAGAAGCCCATTTTGACAAAGGGATAATAAAGGGCTATGCAGACAAATTTCAGTACATTCTAGAAACCCTCTAAGCGTTGTAATATCTCTGCTTTTTCTACGACTGCATGTACTTTATAGTGCTTTGCCAAGTAGGCATCCATGTAAGCGTTTTCCTCGATCTCGTTTCTATGAAAAACGAGTTTGTCCTTTCTGAGTACTATGGTTTTTGGGCGCAGGACTACCATAATATATTTTAATTCTGCTACCGAGGTCTTTCTGGGATTGTCGAAAAAAGGATAGAGTTCGTCCCTGCAAATGTTGCTTGGATGTGTTGCCGCTTTGGACGGCGGTAATTCTCCCAAGTTCCAGTATCCTATGTGATAGGCCATAAAAAAGATGTTCTTGGTCTCCAGACTATGCTCTAAAATATACTTGGGAACGGTAAAACCTTCGCCATTGAAAAAAGTGCCGTAGCGCAACTTGTTACGTACAATACTGCCGTATTCTAAATAACTTTCCGCAGGTATCAAAAGCAAAAGTAATACTGCTGCCTTAGGAATTCTTGGTTTGTATTGTGAGAACAATCCACTCAGCGTCAAGGCTACAAGAATAACTAGCATAGGGTGCAGCTGTATGAGATAATGTCCGTTGATGCGGCCACCTTTTAAAAAGGAAAGTAAAACGCCTGCGATAGCAATGACTAAAAAAATGACGTTCCTATCCTTAAAATCGAGGTACTTCCTTTTCCATGAGAACAGTAAAAAGGCGGTAACAATTAGGAAAAATGGGGCCAATTTAAGGATGGGATACCTTCTTGCTCCCGTATATTCCAAAGGTGCCAAGACTACAGATTTCCACCAAACCAATATATTTCCATCCATATAATACGGTGCAACCGTGGCAAGAATTATGATAACGGTTCCTGTTCCATAAAGTATTGCGTGCCAAAACAGACGTGTTTTTTTGGCGCGAAGTGCTTCGTAGCAAAGGTAAAGACCCAATAAAAGAATAGGATAGGCCATATTTAATTTTACCATGACGACAATCCCCATAAGAAGGCCCGCCATAAAAAACCATCCGCTACCCTTTTTTGAAACCAAGAGATAAAGTGCGGGTGTAAAAAAAGCCATGCACAAATGTTCGGACATCACACCCTGCAAACTCCCGAACAAACTTAATAGTATTACACAGCCTAAAGCCGCGCCCATAGCAATCTTTTTACTGGTGATCTGTGCGCTTAGCTTAAACGTAAAAAAAGCTGTAATTACGACCAGTAGGGTTCCGGCCATGCGCAGTGCTATAAAGCTCTTTCCAAAAATGGAAATGATTGCCGCAAAAAAAGCGAAGTTTAATGGGGGTTTTAAATCCCATAGTTGCATGTAAGGCAAGAAGCCATCTACCCAAGATTGGCCTAAAAGGATAAAAGTGCTTTCGTCATGGTCTATGTAGTCCCTAAAAAAAAATGGGAATCGGATAAAAAGGGCGACTACCAAAAGGCTTATAAAAACCTTTTTATCATTCCTATTTTTGAGCTTTTCAGAAAGAAATACTAAACTATTTTTAAACATAAAATCAGCCTTGTTTACTAGGTTGTTCCTTTAGGTGATTTTTGCCCCTAGCGTTCCCGTTCCTATTTGTGTAAGGAAATTATTCCCCATCTTTGCAAAATACGTAAAACCCCGTCCAACAAAATAGCCCGAATTGAAAAATCTTTCAGAAAGAGACAAAAAACATCTGTGGCATCCGCTTACTCAGCATAAAACGGCAGCAGTGCCTTTGGGAATAGTTAAGGCAAAGGGAGCGGTGTTTTGGGATGAGGACGGCAACCCATATATAGATGGTATCGCTTCTTGGTACACCATCATGTACGGGCATGGGAATGAACATATTATCAATGCCATGACCGCCCAAATGAAGCAATTGGATTTTGTGCTTTTCAGCGGTTTTACGCATGAACCGGCAGTACAATTATCAGAAAGATTGTTACCGCTTTTACCGAACAATCAGGCCAAGGTTTTTTTTAATGACAATGGCTCAACGGCGGTAGAGGCAGGGATTAAAATGGCCTTGCAATACCATCATAACCACGGCGAAAAAAGGGATACCTTGATTGCCTTTGAAGACGGTTTTCATGGCGATACGTTTGGGGCTATGAGCGCATCCGGACTCTCAGCCTACAACGGCCCCTTTGAAGATTTTTTATTGAAAGTGGAACGTATTCCAGTACCACAAGACGATAATTTGGAATTTGTTGTTTCTCAGCTTCGAGATATCATTCGAAAAAACGATTGCGCTGCGTTCATTTATGAACCTTTGGTGCAGGGCGCGGCAGGAATGAAGTTCCATTCCGGAAAAGGCTTGGATGCACTTCTGTTAGTATGCAAGGAGGCGGGAATTCTTTGCATTGCAGATGAAATCATGACCGGATTTGGAAAGACGGGCAAGAATTTTGCTTCGGAGAATATGCGGCAGAAACCGGATATCATGTGCCTTAGCAAGGCATTGACGGCAGGAATGTTTCCGTTGAGTATTACCAGTTGCTCGCGAGAAGTGTATGATCGGTTTTTAAGCGATGAAGTGTCCAAAGGCTTTTTCCATGCGCATACGTTTAGCGCACATCCCGTAGGTTGCGCTGCCGTACTGGCGGGATTGGACCTGTTGGAGTCGCCCGAAATTTTGGAACGGCGGAATTATATTAAAAACGCACACGAACAATTCGTGGCCGAGGTTCAGAATCATCCAAAAGTGTCCAATGCGCGTTGCATAGGGGTGATATTGGCCATAGACCTGAACATAGAAATGGAGCGTTACGGGAACCTGCGCGACCAACTCTACCAGTTTTTTATGAAACGGGGCGTTATTTTAAGACCTCTTGGGAATACGGTGTATGTACTACCGCCCTTTGTGATAACAAATGCCCAATTGAAGAAGATATACCATGCCATTTTGGACGCCTTGGAAACATTTTAATCTACGTTTTTGAAAGAAAAAATAGCCATAACCGCCATAGCCTCTATCTCTTCTTTAGGGAATACTTTGGGCGATGTTTGGGAGAATTACCAAAACGATGCACATTGTTTTAGGGAGCAATCCTTCAACGGAAAAACAGCGTTGGTGGCGAGCTTTCCTGGGCATCTGAAACATTTGGTGGATGCGTTAAGAGCATCGGATACGAAATACAAAAAACTGGACGATAGTGTGCTTTACGCCATTTATGTGGCTAGAAACGCAGTACGCGTGGCAGGCTGGAAAGCTACCGATAATTTTGGTATCAACATTGGGTCTTCCCGTGGGGCAACTTCCCTATTTGAGCAATACCATGAAGAATTTTTAAGAAATAAAAAGACGGCTACTTTAGCCTCGCCCACTACAACGCTCGGAAATATTTCCTCTTGGGTAGCACATGATTTGCAAACCCAAGGGCCAGAAATTTCACATTCCATTACTTGTTCTACGGCATTACATGGGGTATTGAACGGCATCGCATGGCTACAAAGCGGTATGGCAGTTAAATTTTTAGTTGGCGGCAGCGAAGCACCTTTGACTCCTTTTACCATCGCCCAAATGCAAGCCTTGAAGATTTATGCGAAAAATGGAGCAGCGCAAAGCTATCCATGCAGGGCACTGGACCTTAAAAAAACCGAAAACACGATGATTCTGGGCGAAGGAGCAGCCATGGCCTGTTTGGAAAAAGGAAATGTGACGAACGCCTTGGCTATGATCATTGGGGCAGGATATGCTACCGAGCCTTTGGAACATAATGTTTCTATTTCTACGGATGCCCTTTGTTTTCAACGTTCTATGAAAATGGCCCTGGGGATTGTTTCGCCAAAGGAAGTGGACGTCATCGTCATGCACGCCCCCGGCACCATAAAAGGAGACGCGACGGAGTACCGCGCCATAAAAGAAGTGTTCTCTAACAAAACTCCTTTTTTGACTACCAATAAGTGGAAAGTAGGCCACACCTTCGGGGCATCGGGTATGTTGAATATGGAAATGGCCGTTTTGATGTTACAGCATCAAAAAGCGATTTCAGTTCCGTTTATCAAGCCACAGCATCTGCCTAAAAGCATAAAGAAAGTGTTGGTAAATGCCGTAGGTTTTGGGGGGAATGCTGTGAGTATTTTATTGGAGGAGCCAAACAATCTGTAGTGCCAGAAAAACTATTTATATTTTATTGGAATAGGTAAAACCTTTAATTTTTTGGAGCCAGTAACTCAGTTTTTGGAGGCTCTTTTAACCTTGACTTACTTTCCACACGTATTCTCATAAAACAAAGCTATCTCTAGAGTTTCATCTTTAGGGATAATTTTGTTTTCAATTGTATGGATCAATTCGGGACAATCACTTAAATAGCCTTGCAGCCGTTTTATTGCGCTGCGTTGGCCGGCCCCGTAAAGTAGTCCCATATTCAAGGCCACTTTGTCATTTTTCTTAGATATGTCTCGTATTGTGGGCTTACCGTAGTTACGGAACCAATGGCGCCACCTTGATAAAGGTATTCCGAAACATAGAAAACCTAAATTTTATTGCCCTTAAAGACTACTTTTCCCAGTTTTAATTCCCCTTTTTTTGAATCTGAATATTTTTTAACGCGTATGACCTCGTATCGTATAGAATCACTTTCGGTAGAGACCATTAAGCTTATCATTTCGTCCAGGGCATATTTTTCATTTGTTCTTCTAGAGACGATTTTAGGTGGTGTCGCCCAACCCAAGGTCATATCTTTTAAGGTGTAGTCGCCAACTTTAGTGCTGCCGTTCGTAAAGGTAATTTTTGTTTGACCGGATGTAGTAAAGGCAAAAGCAATGAGGCACAACAGTGTGCCGAAGTAAGGTGTTTTCTTAGTCGCCATAAAAAGTATAACGGTCGGATGACCGCTTAATTGTTGGAATACATTTGACAATGCTAATTTTTGGCGTTCCTAATCGCATTCTCCACACCATAGTAGGCATTCTCGCGTTTTAAATTTACGTCCCACAACAAGGGTTTTCCGTCGGTTTGCCAAAATTCATCCCTGCATCGTTA
>Ga0208768_1000157_pt1 | contig 51467 bp, 71 predicted proteins | sample AntAceMetag02UK1_FD_184760 | JGI IMG/M metagenome (GOLD analysis project Ga0208768, IMG submission 184760) | Saline lake microbial communities from Ace Lake, Antarctica - Antarctic Ace Lake Metagenome 02UK1 (SPAdes) (version 2) | ecosystem: Environmental > Aquatic > Non-marine Saline and...
TATGATATCCCAGGTTTGGTAACGAAAAAGCCGAGAACCGACAGAACTCCTAAGGATATGTCTAAAAAAGTTTCTGATGATATTGATGATAAATTTATGGATAAATTTGGAAAGAAACTGAGGTCGAGTGGTGTATTTTGTAGTAAGTTGTATGATACCGCATCTAGGTATTCATATGATGGTGATGAGCCTTTTGTATTTTTTCCAATAGGTGATAATTATAAATATTTTTGGAGTGAGAATGTAGTTGATTTATATACTAAGATAAATGCAAATCCTTGGTATTGGTATATTGAAAGTGGTAATGATCAAGGATATTTGGAGGAACTACTTGATACAAACGGAATTTTGAGAGTTGATTTCGTAGATATACCGGAAGAGTATGATAAAATAAAAAAAGAATTACACGACACCTATTATTCTGAATATGATGAGTTTTTGAAAAGTTTCGTAGATGGATATACCGAGGGTACTGTTTTAAGTGAAGTTGGTAAACAGGAGCTAACTTTTGTATGTGATAAATATTATCTTGTCGATGTTGGTATGATACCTTTCCTAATGGAATGGTTAGAAATAGAAACTAAGGAAACTACTGGTGTTAGTAAAAACTGGACTTAGGTGAGTACAGTTCTTATCTTACCAATAACAGTCATTGCAATAATTATAGGATCTGCTTGTGATTCTAATTTAGAATGATAATCTGATACGATATAATTACACTCGAATAACTTATCAACAGATTGATTTTTCTCAATCATAAAATCAACGAATGGTTTTGATAATAAATCAAACATCACACCTACATTACCATCTCCGAAATTATCTGATACGAAATGATAAACATCATTGTAAGACAATCCTTTTTTGAATAGTGTTCTATATAGTTCAATCTTTAACTCATTATTTATATTGACTATTGATGATACATTACCAGTTTCATTAAAATCATCAATCTCAATTAACATTTGTCGAATGTCGGGAAATTGTTTCTTGATGATACCTGCTAATTTACTATCTTCGATAGTTATATTTTCGGTTTCACAAATACTTTTAAATCGTGTGAGTATTCCATTCTTGAGTTCCTTCTCTTCTTCCGTAGAGACATCGAAGTTAATTGATGAGAATCTTGATTTAACACCCTTTGATATTTTATTGTAGTGGTTTGTTGTTATGATGAAACGAACTCTGTGCTTGTATTCTTCAACAAACGCTTTGAAGGCATCCTGGTACAAACTAGAAACTCTTTCGAACTCTTCTAAAAATACGTATTTCAAATCGTCACCAGTATCTAGTATATTTGTGGATTTACAAAACTTTTCTACATCATTCCTTAACACATCAACTGAGGTGTATATAGATGAGTTTATCTCCAGGTAGTTTTTATCTCTCACTAATATACGAGCAAGTGATGTCTTACCAGTACCATAGCTTCCGTAGAATATATAGTTTTTGGATCCACCATTTTTGAAATGTCTTTTTATTCTTTCTGGTAGCACTATATCATCCAATGTTTTTGGACGGTGCTTTTCCCATAATATTAATTCTGTTGTTGACATGTAATAGAGATTTGAATTCTTTTATATATAGTAGTATGATAGGTAAAAAGTTTAATTATCAAGATGTTTTTTTACGAGATTTAACAATTTGCTTGTTAGATACACTCGAAGGAAGAATACAATGGACAAATAGATTCACAAAAGGTGATGTTGAGGTTAAAGTTCCGATATACTACTCATTGACGGGTTCAGAAGATTTCTTATTGGATTCTTTTCAAGATGATGTGGTTTCGAATAATCGATTCGTTGAATTGAATACTGACCAAATTCCTCGTGGTCATTTAACATTGACTAATTGGATTATACGTTCTGATGAATTCAGAAATCCAAATGTTTGGTTGAAGAATGTCGTTGAAGATGGTCTTGAACTTAAGAGAGAACTTAGAAAGGTTAAAGCCGTTCCAATTACAGCAACATTTGACCTAGTTATTTTACTAAAAACCGAAATTGATGTATTCAAATGCTCACAGATTATTATGGATACTATGTGGCTGTATAAGTTTATGTTTTTCGAATATAACTATATGCATATAGATGCTTTTATGCAAATGCCTGATACGAACAATATAGAAATTTCGAGAGATAAGAGTATGAAGAGTGGTGATAATGAAATTAAATTAACAGTTACGATAGAGGTTGTTACCTATTATCCATCATTTGATGATAAACAAGACAAATTACAAGTTAAGCCATTCAGAACAAAATGGTTTAATAATTTAAAGGCTATTAAGACTGATAAATACATAGCCAAGGATCCAAACAGTGGGGATGTTATAAAATAGAAAAAACAGGGTTTTTAATACTAATATATAGTTTATATAAAAAATAAAAATTTAGAATATGAAGAATCTAAAACTTGAGCTTTTCAACTTCAAGAAATCGTTATCTTTTGAGGAATCAGAAGTGTCACATATTGTCGAAGGACATATACATTTTGATGATCACGAGGAATTGACAGTTATACAATCTCTAAATGAGAAATTACAAAAATACTCATATGATAAAGAAGTGACTGCCTTTGTTGAGAGTTTAAACCTAGATGTCGAACAATTTAAACTTATCTATGAATTGAAATCACTTTACCGTATTTTAAACACTAAGAATCAGGGAGAATTGTATAGACAACCAATCAACGTTTTGCTTGAAACTATCAATCTAGAAACAGATGATGATAGAATGTCAAAAATATTGAACGAATTATCAATTTATGATTGGGTTCCGGAAATTAAACTTTTTGTGCATAATCTTACAACAAATCCAGAAGATAGATCGAATCTATTGAGTGGTGGTAAGGCTGAACCAGTTTATACAATTGTTGAGCAAGTTGAGGATGGTCATTTAGCATTTGTTAGAGATTCGTGGTTCATACTTACAGAAGGTGTTATTGAAAAAACATTATTGGAAAATCACGTTAAAGATGAAGCAAGATTCCAAACTTTGAGAATGCTTCAAACGTCAATGGAATATTGTAATATTTCTGAATCAAGAATCGATTTTAGAATTTCCGAATATCTTACAATTGGTCTTGGAGTTTCTAAAAAAGGACTTTATATCAATGAAGATGAGATGAATGATGAGAGTACTCTTGAATCAATTTTTAATTCACCAGTAATTCCTATTATTAATCGTAACTTCTATCCGATGATTGTTGAAGTATCTAAGAACATCGATTCTTTCGTAGAATTGGATGTTGTTAAGAAAGTATCAAACCTTATCAACCCTACATTAGAAGCATACGTTTTCAATTATAAAGAGAATATATTCTTATATAGGTGTGATGAGAGATATGGTCATTCATTTTTCAAATACGAAAGTGCTTTAGAAATAGTCAACGAAGTAAGAAATGAACTTAATTGTGATTTGACATATTTCTTTGAAACAAAACTTGGTAAAGAAGTTATTGTTAAGAGAAAACTCGAAGATAAAGAAAGAGAAGTTACATTGAAATTGGAAAATGTTCAGTTCAACATCTCTAAGGTTAAAGCATCCATACAAATGTTGGGTGAATCAGTTGTACTTAATGAGGCACTTGTTAACCTTGTTAGTCGAGAAGACAAACTTAAAAATGAAGTGGATGCTATCAAAGAACTTCAGTATAACGAAAGAATTAAAAAATAATTATTATTAAACATGAAACATATTAGAAGGTTTGATAGATTCGATATAATACTTGAGAGGAAATCTGTTGAAGAGGCTTCCAACCTATTGGTTGGTCAAATGATACAATATAGATTTAAGGGTGTGGATAAGAGTGTTAAAGTCAGTAAGGTTACTGATTTAAGAATTTCGGAAAATTTAATAACTATAGATGTTGATGTTACTGAGGGTGTTATAACTATACGGATAGTAAACCCAGCTGGGTCCGATCCAGAGATTGAAATAACAAATGGTGGTACATTATTAGATAACACTATTTCTTGGTTTAAGTCATATGCTAACATAGTAATGAAAAAATAATTTTTAAAAATTAGAACGAACCACCATATTGTTAATATATAACAATATGGTGGTTCGTAATATTATTAGTTTAGAAACAAAGGGTTGTCGTAAAAAGGCATATTATAAATCAATTGGATATGACATTTCAGGTGATTTCATTGATATAAAAATAGAACACATAACACCTGGGTCAAGACATCTAATAGATGTTCAGTGTGATTATTGTGAGAGTGTATCCAATATAACCTGTAAAGAGTATTTCCGTAATATATCACTTGGTGGTAAATATTCATGTTCTAAGAAATGTGGATCAGAGAAGGCTAAGGAGAGTAATGTAGATAAATATGGTGTTGAGTATCCAATGATGTTGGATGAGGTACAAGGAAAGGCCAAGAAAACGAATTTGGAGAGATATGGTGTTGAGTTCTTACAACAATCTACTGAAATGAAGGAAAGGTCCAAGAAAACCCTTATGAGTAAATATGGTGTTGATCACATATCCAAATCAAAGATGTTTGGGGATAAATTCCGAAAAACTTGTATGGATAATCATGGTGTTGAATATCCAATGCAGTCAATTGATATACGTGAAAAGAGTAAGGTAACATTATTGAATAATTATGGTGTTGATAACCCATCTAAATCGGATGTTATAAGGGATAGTGTTGTGAAAACTAATTTGGAGAGATATGGTGGTCATTATATGAAAACCGATGATGGGAAGGAACACCACATAAATTTGATGATGTCAAAGTATGGTGTTGATAATATATCCAAATTAGAAAACACAAAGGATAAAATTAAGAAAACGAATTTGGAGAGATATGGATATATCTACACTATGCAGAATAGTGATGTTAAAGAAAAGTCGAGAGAAACATGTATATTAAAGTATGGTGTTGATAACCCATCTAAATCACCTGGTGTGAGAGATAAAGTTAAGAAAACAAATTTAAATAGATATGGTTCAGAACATTTTATGTCCTCAGATACCTTTCGTGATATTTCGAAGTCTACTATGTTGGATAAATATGGAGATGTTAGTCCAACAATATCCGAATCACTTAGGATATCAAATTATAAAATGTGTAAAGATGTGGATTACCTATATTATGTTGGATATTCTACATCAGTTTTTAAATGTGTTTCTGGTCACGATTTTGAAATAAAAACTGATAATTATCACACAAGAAATAAGGCGGGTGTACCATTATGTACCATCTGTAACCCGATAGGTAATTCATCTTCAATAAAGGAGAAGGAGTTATGTGATTATGTGAGTTCAGTTTATTCCGGTGAAGTTATTCAATCATATCGTGATGGTTTAGAAATAGATATTTACCTACCGGAACTTAAAATAGGTTTTGAGTTTAACGGATTATACTGGCATTCCGAGGAATATAAAAACAAGAATTATCATTTAAATAAAACTAATCATTTTAAGGAAAGAGGAATTCGTATAATACATATATGGGAAGATGATTGGATACTGAAACGTGATATTATAGAGAGTCAGATATCTAATTTGGTGGGACTAGTTAAAAACCGTGTATACGCTAGAAAATGTGAAGTTGTTATTCTAGACAATTGTTCTGATTTCTTAAATGTGAATCATGTACAGGGTAAGGATAGAAGTGTTGTTAAGATGGGTTTGTTGTATAATTCAGAGTTGGTGTCAGTTATGACATTTAATAAATTAGAAGGTCGTAAGAAGTTACCTAATGGTGAGTGGAATTTGTCAAGGTTTTGTAATCTATTGAACCACTCAGTAGTTGGTGGATCATCTAAACTATTATCACATTTTATAAAGTATAATGAGGTATCTCGTGTTGTTAGTTACGCTGATGCTGATTGGTCTGTTGGGAATTTATATTTAATCTTGGGATTTTTGAATATTCTCGAATCTAAACCAGATTATAAATATGTTGTGTGTGGTGTTAGGAGACATAAACAGAATTATAAGAAGAAGAATCTTGGTATACAGGGTCAGTCAATAACTGAGAAACAACACATGGCATCTCTTGGATATTATCGGATATGGGATTGTGGTAAAATAAAATTTGAGAAAATAATAAACCTTTGAAGAATACAGTACTATAACATGAAAGCATTGAGTAATCCGAGAGGAGCAAAAATACATGCTGAATTTATGCACATAGATAATAAAGAATTATATTACGAGATAATAGTATCAAAGGCGATTGGTAAACTGACTAGGAAATCTAGTAAAATGTTGGAGATTCTGGGAACAGAAGCAATAAAGAAAATGAATAAAAGGTTTTTTTATAAGGATGATAAATTGGATTGTCTTCAATTAGGACTTTTGAAGATGTACCAGAATTGGTATAATTTCAATGAGGATAAATCAGAGAATGCCTTTGCGTACTTCACCGAGATTTTCAAGAGAGCATTAACCGAGCAGTTCAACGAACTTTATAAGAAAAAAGGTGATCCAGATAACAATATAAAGTTGATATCTATACAGGGATCTAATGATGGTCAAGGATTACACTCGATTTAACTTTCTGATTTAATATATACTCAATGAAGTACATTTTAGAGTATGGTATGTATGAAAAATCTGAGAGAAGAAGCATTCCTATAAACGAAGAACGGTTTGTGGAACTATTTGAGAGAAATTGTAAAAATTTCAGATTCGAAAATACTCAGCTGTATAGAGGTCTTCGTATCGGTGAAGATACTGATTTCTTTTATATAGATCCTACTATACGTGAAAGGGCTCTAGTGGACATGCGAGAAAGATGATTAAGGATACTGAATACAATACTAAGTTGAGAGATGATGCGGATTTCAAACATTTACCCGATAGAAGTAAATCTTTAATTGGATCAACCCACCCAAAGCTTGCTATGATTACAGTTGGTTATTTGGATGGACCGATAGAAGCTGATAAGACATTTATAATTATACCATTTGATAACGTAGAGATAGCTGTTTCTCCTATATTAGATTTACAGGCATTGGATAAACAGAGCGAACTTTTCATAAAGTCAAAATTCCTGTTAAAGAAATATACTAAAAATTTCAATATATCGAGAACACCTAAAGAACACACAACAATAGATTCTAACGAGATTTGGACAGAGGGTGAGTGTCTTCTAGTTAGATATTCTTCTTTGGATCGTTTAAAAGAATTAGTAAAAAACCGTTCAGTCTAATATATCATTTAGTATATCATTTCGGTGTTTTTCAATCGGTTTAAAGTAATGTTTGAATGTGTGTTACTGTAACACTAAACTCCCGAATTCCTCACTTAATAAAGTGTAATCTCCGTAGAACAATCTATAAGATAAGATGGTTCCTTTACGTATTAGTATTGTATCATCCTCCATAATATTCGGCCAATATATGAAATCTATCAATGTTATTACTTTATTCATACAACTTCTATAAACATTTGTATAATATGTTTATAGAAGGTGTATGAATAAAGTCGCATTAATTACCGGTATTACCGGTCAGGACGGAAGTTACCTAAGTGAACTACTACTAGAGAAGGGATATGTTGTACATGGTATTAAAAGAAGAAGTTCTTCCTTCAATACTGAACGCATAGACCACATTTATGATGATGAGAAATATAAAGATAAATTCTTCTTACATTATGGTGATTTAACAGATTCAACCAACATAATAAGAATTGTACAAGAGGTTCAACCTGATGAGATATACAATTTGGGAGCTCAATCACATGTGATGGTTTCTTTTGAAACACCAGAATATACGGCTAATTCGGATGCAATTGGTCCTTTGAGAATACTCGAAGCTATTAAAATTCTGAAATTAGAGGAAAAGACGAAATTTTACCAAGCATCTACCTCTGAGATGTTCGGATTAGTACAGGAAGTTCCACAAACAGAAACAACACCATTCTATCCAAGAAGTCCTTATGGATGTGCTAAGTTATACGCACATTGGATAACAGTAAATTATAGAGAGTCTTATGGTATGTTTGCTTGTTCTGGTATTCTATTCAATCACGAGAGTCCAGTTAGAGGAGAAACATTCGTAACTCGTAAAATAACTCAGGCAGTTGCTAAAATAAAGCTTGGTTTACAGGATAAGTTGTATATTGGTAATCTTGATGCTGAAAGGGATTGGGGACATGCCAAGGATTATGTCCGTGGTATGTGGATGATGTTACAACAAGATAAACCTGGTGATTATGTTTTATCAACTGGTAAAAAGATTTCGGTTCGTACATTCTGTGAAATGTCATTTCGTGAAATTGGAGTTGAGATTAACTGGGTTGGTGAGGGTGTTCATGAGGTTGGTGTTGATTCAGAAACACAAATGGTCTTGGTTGAAATTAACTCTAAATATTTCAGACCAACTGAAGTATGTGAGTTATTAGGTGATTCTACAAAAGCTCGTGATGAACTTGGTTGGGAACCTGAGTGTAGTGTTGTGCAATTGTGTAGTGAGATGGTTAAATATGATATAAATAAATTATCTAGAGTATAAATGACAGTTATTAAACCTTATTCTAAAATCTTAGTATGTGGTGGTAATGGAATGGTTGGATTATCCATAATCAGAGAACTCAAATCAAGAGGATATAACAATATCATATCACCGACTAGTACAGAACTAGATATGACAAGTCAATTTGGAGTAGATGGTTTCTTCAAGGAGCACAAACCAGTTTTCGTATTTATGGCAGCTGCAAAGGTTGGTGGTATACAGGCTAATAATACACAGAAGGGTGAATTTATGTACAAAAATCTGATGATTCAGACTAACATAATACACTCATCTTATGTTTATGGTGTTGAGAAATTATTATTTCTGGGTTCATCTTGTATTTATCCAAGAATGAGTCAACAACCAATCAAAGAAGAGTATTTAATGACCGGTGAATTAGAACCGACTAATGATTCTTACGCCTTATCAAAATTATCGGGTATTAAGATGTGTCAGTCGTATAATGAACAGTATGGAACAAACTTCATATCTGTCATACCAACTAATTTATATGGTCCAAATGATAATTTCGATTTGAATTCTTCACATGTATTACCAGCTTTGATACGTAAAGTACACGAGGCTAAAGAAAAAAATGATAACAATGTTGTTGTTTGGGGTTCGGGTAATCCAAAAAGAGAATTTCTGTATGTTGACGATTTGGCCGAGGCTTGTATAGACTTATTTGAGAATTATAGTGGTAATGACGTAATTAACATAGGTACCGGTGAAGATATATCGATAAAAGATCTTGTATATCTTATACAGTATGTTGTTGGTTATACTTGTAACGTAGAATTCGATTCAAGTAAGCCAGATGGTACTCCGCGTAAATTACTGGATGTATCAAGAGCTACCGAACTTGGTTGGACGTATAAGACTTCACTAAGAGATGGTATAGATAAAGCGTATAAACATTTTTTAGAGAATGAATAAATGTTATTTACAGAGGTGGGAATCCTCGGTTAGAAATTCTGGTGTGTATCCAGGTGGATGCTCACTACACACCACACCAAATGAACATTCTTCGTATGTTAATGGCATATACTCACCAAGAGGTGAGAAAGTCCCTGAGGAGTACGAGAAAACGTCTGGACGGCCTATTATATGCTACATCAATGATAAGTTATATGAACTAGTACAATCTACGGGTAGTTTATTTGTACATGAGAGTGGTCTTTCGAATATGGTTGATATGTGTGATATCAGTTTCCGTTTTTAATTGAACTTCTTACTTTTTAAGTGCATCTCTGTTATAACGATGAACCTAAATCCTTTCTTATCACAGTATTTTATCATAGCTTTCCATTTAACTGAATTCTTTTGTCCTTGTTTGAGTCTATATTCTAGGTTTTTTAGTTTCTTGGGTGTAGACTTTTGTGGTATTTCGAATAATTTTTTCTCAAATAGTATCACATCTTCGTATTCTTTTTGAGGTTTAACTTCGCATATAACTTTACTTATCTGACCACTTGTTTTTTCCAATTCGTAGTAGAAGTCTGGGTAGTATGTGTGGTTTTTGAGATTTATATCCCCACCCTTTTCGTAGTGTGTCATTTGATAAGGTACTTTCATACACTCACCACACCATCGTTTTATTTCCTTTTTCGAATCCAACCAAACCATTAGTTTGTATTCTAGTCCTGATCTATAATATATCCCACCTTCCGAATTTAGTTTTATAACCTTGTCTTTGTTATTTGGTATGAAATTCCCTTGGTGGTACTTGCTGTTATTGGGTTTTGAGTTTATCATATTTTATATATAACTGTATGGGACCTCTCATGGATAGATTAAAATTAAGTCAGAAAGTTTTTGGGACGGATATAGTTGATTACTATAAGAAGAATACTCAGTATATGTATAACTTGTATAAAGAGTCGAGTAAAGAATGTGAATCGATTAACAAAGAAGATATACAAGTTGGTGGATTCTACCATCTTGTGTATAGAGATGATTCAAACTGGATGAGGTATTCACCTATATTTTGTTGTGATTATAGGAGAATGGATAATATGATAATCATAATGGGTGTGAATTTTAACTTCATACCACTCGAATTAAGACCCAAAATTTTCGATCCTTTTATAAGGGAAGAGGATTTTGATAAGAATACACTACTCGATGTCGATTTTAAGGGTATGTATACTGAATTATTGAAGATTGGGTTCGAATACTCCATTCAGGAGTATAATGTAGCTCAGATAGACATTATACACAGAATAGGACTTGAAATATTACCAAGGTTCATGTATTCATCATTCCCGAAGAACAAATATGATCCAAATAAGCTTATGGCTACATGGGAAAAGAAACTAGAAACAAAGGCCCAAAGGCATAAAGAAATAATACAATCTGTACTTAGTGATTTCTATGATGTTGAGAATGAAATGAATGAGAAGTATGATGCTTTATCAGGACACATAACTCGATTACAGAAGAGTTATACAAAATATGGAAGACCATGATGAAAAATATAGAAAAAGGGAGAAACATAATCTAATATATACAAACAATGAAAGCTAAAGAAGTAATGGATAAATATAGCATAACCCGGAGAACATTACATAATTGGGTTAAGAAGGGTTTGATTGATTTCGAAAAAACACCTTCCGGTAGGTATATATACCTAGATAAAAAAGATAATGATAATGAAAGAGTGTAGTAAATGTAATATAGAAAGAGATATTAGTATGTTCTATAAGGATAAATACTCACCTGATGGACATCGGACGAATTGTAAAGAATGCTCAAAGAAATATCGTGAAGAATCGAAAGAACTAAGTAAAGCTTATAGGGAGAGGAATAAAGAATCTCACCAAAAAAGAAATAGTGAATATCAAAAAATGAATAAAGAAATAATTTCCATTAAGAAAAGGGAATACTATTTAAAGAATAAAGAATCAATACTTGATAAACGTAAACAATATTATGAAGATAATCGTGAAACTAAAATGAAATATCAGAGGGATTATCAACAAAATAATAAAGAGAAGAGAAATAAATACCTTCAGGAAAGAAGGGAAAGTGATCCACTTTTCAAATTAACTACTAATGTTCGAAACCTTATTAATAATTCGTTCTATGAAAACGGATATACTAAGAGTTCGAGAACACAGGAAATACTTGGATGTTCATATAGTGAATTTAAAAAGTATCTCGAATATAAATTTGAGTATTGGATGGATTGGGGTAATCGTGGTATCTATGATGGTGAATTGTGTTCTGGTTGGGATATTGACCATATAACACCATTATCGATTTGTGAGAATGTGGAAGAACTATTGAAGTTAAACCACTACACGAACCTACAACCATTGTGTAGTAAAACAAACAGAGATATAAAGAAAAATAATTTAATATACTAATATGTCAAGTTACAATCCAAATAATAATCAACAAGAATTTTCATATGTCAATTCGGCAGTAGAAAATAGAGGACTCTTTTCGAGAATTCTTAGAAACCTTTCTAGTTGGGGTATGAACTACGATGATATGATCATGCGTAACCAGGTAGGTGTCGGTATTAATGAAGATCCGTACTCAACTGAGGGAAATTCGATGTATGATTTCTTTAGTCGTAAAGCGGTTGCATCTGTATTGGCTCGTAAATCTATTCCTTATTTGGATAGATCATACTCGGACAAAAGAAGAATACTGAGAGAATATTCTATAAAGGATGAAATTAGAGATTTTATCTCGTCTATTGCTGATGAGGCAATTGTTTATTCCGAACAAGATTTCTGTAAAGCTTCTTTGATATCAAATGATTATCCACAAGAAGTTAGAGATAAGTATTTGGAATATTTTCAAAAGATTTATTCTCGTTATGGTTTTGCCGATTCTATATCAGCATGGAACTTAATGAAAGATTTCTTGATTGATGGATATATAGCTATGGAGATTGTTTGGGATGATAAAAAGAAGAACATTGTTCACTTTAATCGTATGTCACCAGAAACATTAGTACCGGCATATGAGCCTAATATTGGTCACCTTTGGATTCAGTTCCCGGAAGACCCACAATTGAGAAGAATTTTACTTGATTCACAGATTATATTTATATCATATTCAACACAAAATGATTATTCTGAGACATCTTATGTTGAGGGGTTGATAAAACCATATAACCAATTGAAGATTATAGAACAGACAAAAATAATGTTCAACATGATAAACTCTACACTTTATCAGAAATTTATCATACCAACAAAAGGACTTGGCCGACAAAGAGCCGAGGAACAAATTGGTCAATTGATACAAGATTATTCAGAGGAAGTTGAATGGGATGATACTATGGGTACATTACAAATAAATGGTCATAAACACTTACCATATAATAAACAGTTCTGGTTCCCTGAGGGTGATGCTGGGATGCCTAGTATGGAAATTGTTTCGCCAGAAGGACATAACTTGAATGAGGATGATATTCTGAAATGGTTCTTCAATATATTGAAAAGAGCTTCTAAGATTCCATTGTTGCGATTTCAAGATGATAATGGTGGTGGTAATGTATTTACGGATGCTGCTGAGATAACAAGAGATGAGGCTAAATTCAGTAGCTTCATACAGAGATTGAGAGCCATATTCAAAGAATTGATAGTTAAGCCTTTGAAGTTACAGATGTTAGTTGAGTTTCCGGAATTAAAAGAAGATGAGAAATTACTTAATCAAATTGATATTGACTTTATTTCTAATCAACTATTCGAAGAGTGGAAGAAATTAGGTAATCTTGCTAAGAAAGCTGAGATTTTACAAACAATGGCTGGCGTAGTTAAATCGGATGGTAATCCTTATTTCCACATCGAGTACCTTGTTGATCATATTCTTAAATTATCACCCGAAGACAAGCAAGAAAACCAAAGATATTGGTTACGTGATCCGGATGGTGCTGGTAGTGCTGAGGGTATGGAAGGAGAAGGTGGTGCTGGTGGCGGAGACGGAGGTGATTTCGGTGGAGATGCTGGTGGCGGAGACGGAGGTGATTTCGGTGGAGATGCTGGTGGTGGAGATGCTGGTGGTGGAGATGCTGGTGGTGAAGATGCTGGTGGTGGAGATGCTGGTGGGGATGAATTTGAATTCTAAATTACTTCAAGACAAACCCAGTAATCTAATCCGATGAATATATAGGATATATTTTTAATTGTTCTATTGATTCTTTAACTTCCTCATATATTTTGGGATTAGATATCTCATAATTAAGTTCTATCTCATCCACGTACAGATTATCATCAACAATAAATGTTATATCAGTTATTATAAAGATTGCATCCACAATATAACCTGTTGTGTGTTCACTAGAATTATTTAAATATATTGATATCCTTGGGTTCATCTCACTTATAAATAGTGTTGATTTAATACCCATTATTGAGTTTAATTTTAAACTACGGAGACAGGATTTATAGGAAGCGTACGTATCAAGCATTCTTTCGAATTCCCGAATATGATTATTTATTTCTATTTTTGTTATCACATTATTATATTCAGTAAAGCCTTTAATTTATGCATTTCCTCTGGTGATAGATTTACTGGATCATCAATCTCATCAATTGTTTCTTTCGAATTATATAGGCCATTTTTATTAAAAGTTTCATATATCTCCTGTGTATTTAAATTAACTGTGTTATCTACAATCTCGATTGAGTTAGCTTTTAGTAAGTACTCTTCGAATTCCTCAACTTCTTCTTCTGTGAAGTCATTGAGTATTGAAACCACATTCCATTTTAGTTTATCCTTGTTTTTACGGATGAACTCAATAGGTAGTGGTGTTGTTGATATTACATTCCACAAATCTTTGCTCTCGATGATATCTATGTATTTAGATAAATCTAACTGATCGGTTGATGTTAAATAAACAATCATTTTTTCCCAATTTATATAGTCATTATATGAATTTACAAATGACTTATCTAGTGATGAATAAATCGTCATTGATAAATTACTTATGTCTTCTAATGACATAAATTCTTCTTTGATGAACCATTCGATTAAATTCTGACTTATCTTAATTCCTGATGATATTGCCGTAAATACTTGTGTTTCGGTCAGTACATCTTGACACCTCATTATAAATTCATCCTCTGTGACAAAGTATCTAAGGAAGTCATATAGACCATGTGATTTTAATAAATCAACTGCTTGTTCTTCTGTGATAGCTAATTCTTCGTCTGTCATTCCAGTCGATTTAGTTATTCTTAATTTTCTTACTTTTCTCATTTCTTCTTTTGTTCTTTTGTTCTATAGTAATTGTTCTCTTATCAAATATTTTTTTATTTTGTAAAGGATACTCAACTCCAAAATTATCTTTTAGAGTTGTTATTCTTTTCTTTTCGGAACATTTTCTACAGTAATAATATCCCCATAGATTGTCGTATTTAACGTAATTCTTAAATATTACATCTTTCTTGAGTCCACAACCATCACACTCACACTTTATTTTCTGGTGTGATCCTCTGGATAATAACTCAACGGGTATTTGTATTTTCTCACCAATGAATATATCATATCCCATATCATCAAAGTATTGATAATTAGACTGACTAATTTTTATTTCTATTTCTCTGGTCAATATCATAAATAACCGGTGGTATTTTATGTATATATCGAAATATTGTTGTCCCGTGTATATGAAGAAGTATATAATCTCAATCATTATACGAATTTACAACCAATGTGGGTAATTGATAATCTTAAGAAGGGTAATAGATATGAATCTTAATATCCCGAAAATATATCCATGATAACCGTCAATCTCTTGGTTATTTCTGGAAGTCCAAGTGGTTGAATAATACTATTTATGGGTCTAAGAATACATTTGTAAAATTGTGTATCATAATCAATCTCAGGAGCAAGTTCCATAGGAAACGAACCTCTCTGAAAGGCAAAGACTGGTGATATCCTAGTATCTTTACAGTAGAAGTATTTTATCTTAACACCAGACTTCAAGAATTCATACTTAGATTGTAAATCTTTACGATTATGAAGAAGATGATTGTGATAGGCAGCAGCCTTGACGGCAAAGTGAGCTCCACTAACAAATACTAACCTATCTTTCTCCTCTAAGACTTTCTCTTCATATTTATTAACTGATGTCTGCATAGAAATTGAATCCATATCAGAAAGCTCAAACTCTCTTCTCAAATCCTTAACTTGTTTCAATAGGTTTTTGATATTGAAATCATCAGGGTGAGCAAATATGTACTTGATAATATCTACAATTTTCTCACGAGCAAACAATGGTGTTGATGATCTTACGAGTTCAACACCTTTTGGGAATATATAATCGAGTCTTTCATAATCAATCCCATCTTCATGTAATATATGTTGGATATATTTCTTCTTAGCTATATTAACAATCGATTCGGATATTCTCTCTAACTCGAAATCTTCTTTATTAGTAACCCCATATTCACCAGCGTATGTATCAAGACAATCTTTGAAATATTTAGCATATCTAAAATGGTCAAATCCTTGTATAAAGTCTAACTCACATGACCAGTTCCAGTATATTTTATTTGATATTTCTGGTAGTATCTTACTATTAAAGGTTCTATCTTTTACAAAAGCTCCATCAACAACAATTCTATCGTAACCATTTCCAATCTCTTCTAATATTGGTAATATATCAAATTTACCAAAATTTTCTAAATCTTCGATGTATATCGACTTAACATTAGGGTTATTTAATTTTGTTTCTTGTCTATGTTCTAATATAAGAACTTTGCTAGTCATTCCTTCCAATCGTTCTTTATCTAGGAAGTTATTTTTCCACTGACATTTATTCATAACTGGTTCGAATGAAACGAATAGTGAATCTGTATCAGCATATATAGATACGTTCTCATCTTTTGATATTGTTTTGATTTCTTTCAAACCCATTATTTTATGTAGTTCGAAGTCTAGATGCCATAAATTGCTCCAGTATTCGACATTATCTGTATCCATCCTCTTAGTTAATTCTCGACCCTGTGCTGTTATACTACCTGCTACGTGCTCATTGAACAGTATAAAGTAGGGAGTCGCGAGCGCTCCGTAGCTGCCGTTCAGTACTAACTTTAGTGCGAGTTGTAAACTATTATAATAGTCAACTTCGGCTTTGAGTTTGGATGCTTTTTCTTTTAGTATTTGTAATTTATTTATTTTCTCCGCTTTTGTCATAGTTCTTTTATGGTATTTTTATAAAAAGGTTTGATAAGTATATTAGTTGCAGTGTGTTGTGATAATTTATATATAGATAATGTCTGATTATTATGTTTATGTTTATATGAATCCGTTTGTGTGTTGTAATAGAACATTTGGTAACATTTCATATATGTATGAGCCCTTTTATATAGGTAAGGGAAAGGATAGTAGATACATCTCACACCTCAGAAATTATAAACTAAAAAAGAATGATAGTTTCTTATCTAGAAAGATAAATAAGATATTAAAGAATGGGTGTAGTCCATATATTACTAAGTTGTATGAGAATCTGACCGAGAAAGAGGCTCATTCTATTGAGATTGAGTTGATAGATATTATTGGTCGAAGGTGTGTTGGTAAGGGATCATTGGTTAATATAACCTGTGGTGGTGAGGGTATTTCGGGATTTAAGCATAGTGATGAGACTCGTGAGAAGATGTCGTTGAAGGGTGAAAAACATCCAAATTGGGGCAAACCACGTAGTAAGGAAACAAGAAATAAAATATCTAAAGCTCTAACATTGAATAATCCAATGCATAACCCATTGGTGGTTGAGAAGGTTCGTTTACAGAATTTGGGTAAAACACCATGGAATAAGGGATTGTCAGCTAGTGATGTTTCTAAGAAGAGGATGAGTGAGAGTAAGCAAAAGTATGTAAATATACGAGGTGTGTCTAAAAAAACTGATGAGGAATTTACTTTTGGTAATACCAATGAGGTCATGTATTTCCTATCCAGAACACATAGAATGGTTATGATTTATTTCGATAGGGGTGAATCGAAAGATTATTGGTGGTCATTTGATAAACTCAGGTAAGCGTCAGCTAATAGAGTCTGAGTTTTTGTTATGAGTGTAGTAGTCCTATAAACAATCCACCTTTTAATTTTACGGTATTTTAAGGCGATATATACTACATAAAAATAAATCGCTGAAATACATGAAACCAGTATTAATTGTAGAAAACTCGACTAACTCTCTAAAGAGGTTAAATGAATCAGTTGCACAGATGAAGGATCAGTACCTATTGAGTGGTATTTTTACGGAGTTTGGTGTTAAGAACAGAAATGACCGTGTTTACACGGCTGAGAAGTTCCTTCCAGCATTGAAAGAATTAACTGAAAGAATTGAGACACTTGGTGTTGTTTATGGTGAGTTTGATCATCCAGATGTTTTTGATACATCTTTATCGAGATCATCACACACTATACAATCTACTAAGTATTTATCAGAGCAAAATCGAGTAGAGGGTGAGATTAGATTACTTTCTACTTATTGGGGTAAAGAAGCAAAAGCACTTGTCAATGATGGGTGTCCTATTTTCGTTTCATCTCGTGCTGCTGGTGTAACAGAGTCTGATGGCTCAGTAGCTTTGAAAAAATTATTCACATATGATATCGTTGCCGATCCTGGATTTGGATCAGCTAAAATGCACGTTAAGCCTCTCAATGAGAGTCTTGGGTATGCCGCTGATACTAACTTTAGAATCTATGAGATGTCGGATGAATCAAAAATAAATGACCTATTTAACATGAATCAAAATGATCTCGTAACAAAAACACAATTATCGGAATACTCTAAGTATCTTATTACTGAGTTAGCTTCTACTAAAAAAGAAGTTAAGACGGCACTTACTAAGGGTAACTTAACACCGAAAAAACTAGAACAACTTCTAGAATACTATGACGAACTTAATGTTACGAATGGTAAAATGACTAAATATCTTGATTACTTGGCTGAAAAGATTCAATTAGTTGTGTCAGAAAACAAAACACTTATCGAAAGAACAGATAAAATAATTGAACACAATGATTACTTAGCTGAAAATCTAGAAAAGTCTATTAACTACTCTGAGTATATCGCTGAGAAGTTAGACAAGAATATCGATTACTCTGAGTATATCGCTGAGAACTTAGATAAGTCAATCTCTTACGGAGAATATATCGCTGAGAACTTGGACAAGTCAATCTCTTACGGAGAATATCTTGCTGAGAACTTAGATAAGAACATCGCATACTCTGAGTACATCGCTGAGAACTTAGATAAGAACATCGCATACTCTGAGTACATCGCTGAGAACTTAGATAAGAACATCTCTTACGGAGAATATCTTGCTGAGAACTTGGACGATTCAATTGCATACTCTGAATATTTATCAGAGCATGTTGAGGGTAACATTGCATACTCTGAGTACATCGCTGAAAACCTTGATGATAACATTGCATACTCTGAGTATGTTGCTGAGTCTGTTGATAAGTCAATTGACTATCAAAAGACTATCGTTAATAAGTTGAATGAAGGACTAGTAACTGAAAATGTTGATGGATCAACAAGAAGTATGTTCCCATCACCGGAACAAGCTGGGTTCGTATCGGTTGAGGAAGAAGAAGAAGAAGAAGTTGGTGGTGACGGATCAGATGAAAATATTCCATCTGCTGATGAAACACCTAAAGTTGAAGAAGAAGAAGAAAAAACTTGCGACACTGATAAAAAAGACGAAAAAGACGAAGAAGAAGAAGAATCATCTGAGATTTCAGGAGATTCTGACACTGAACTTTCGAAAAGTATAGATAAATTGATTGGAGAAGCTAAGAAACGAAAAGTTTCTGAAACATCCGATTTACATTTCTTAAAATTCTTGAACAAATCACAGGTAGATAGTTTCTACGACCTTGTAAATGAGGAACAAGAAACTGTTAAACTTTATATAAACGAAAAAAGTTTCTTCACATCATATGATGTATTGAAGTTAATCTCTGAAGCGTTAAGTACTAAAAACGAGACTCTTGAAACGAGAGTTATCCGATTGATGCCCGAAAACATTAAGCCAATCTGGAACCAATTGAACGAGAGTTCTAGAAAGTCTGTTCTTTCACAAGCCAGACTTTACCCTGACGAAGTATTGAAAACTGAATCTCAGTTAGAACACTTCTGGAGAACTAGAAATCTCAAAACAAATGAATCTGTAACTAAAAAACTAGTTTCACACGAAGCACTTATCCAAGAGGATAGACTGAGTGAGAATGAAATGGGTTCTATTATGGAACGATTCAAAAACCTTTAATCTGTAGGTCAAATAGATAAAAAAACAAATTTTAAAAAATTATGTCACACATTAGAATAGACAAAAATAAAGCTGTCAAGAAATGGGGTCCAGTATTGGAAAACATGGGAGTTACTAATGAGGAAAGAGTTGATTGGTTATCAGAATATGCTGAATTTCACTCAATTAATGAGAACGCATACGTAAATGCTACAACAGCAGGTATGGGTCCCATCAATTCTCCTCAACCAGGTACACTTCCAGGACTTCTTGGTGGTGGAGCCGGATTTGGTGGTCAATCACAACCAGGCGAATTGCGTATAGGATCAGGTGATCTTGGTCAAAACTTGCTACCAGTAGCAATGAAAATCGCAGCACAAACAATAGGTTTAGACCTAGTAGCTGTAAAACCTACTCCGGGTCCAAAAATCGACCTTCTTTATATTGATTTTCAATATGATGATTTGAGAGATGTTGGTGAAGACTCACGACCACAAGTATTTAAGTTCAATTCAACTGATACTGCTGCTTATACAGCAAACATCGCTGGACTTACTGCAGCTATCGCTGCAGGAACGGGAATAGTTGAAACATCAGGTGGTTTATCTGGCGGACAAGTGTTCGTTAATATCACAACAGGTCTTACAACTTATGCTGAACCAGTAGGTGATAAAGAAAATATGTTAGAATTCTTAGGATTCTCTCGTGTAGATGGTCTTCCAATGTACAAAGCATGGAGACAAGCTAATTCAACTACTGCCCCAGGTGGTGGTGGTGCTGGTGGTAATGGTTACCCTTATGTATATAACCAATTACAGAATACGTTCGGACCAACTCCGTCAATGAATGCTCAGTTGAGCGCTGGTGTATTTAGTGGAGGTGTAACTTATTCGCGTGATTCTGTTGGTATCGAATTGGTATCAGCTCTTGAAGATCACCTACCAGGGTTTTCTGCAAACTGGAACTCATCAAATTCGTCAGGTGATTACCCAATGGATAGAGATATGGATGATAAAAGATACTCAGGTGTTATTGGTCCAAAAATTTCGTCAAAATCTGTAAAAGTAGGTACTATTGAAGTATCAACTGCTCTTAGAAGAACAGAGATTGAAGATATTAAGGCTAACACAGGAATGGATATCGTTCAAAAAATGGAATCAATCTTGGTTAATGAATTATCTCAGGTAATTTCTAAACAAATTGTTTCAAGAATCTTTGAGTTAGGAGATGCTAACAGAGCTTCTGCACCACTTGGTGGAGTTGGTACTATTGTTGGACAAACTATTTTCGACCTTGACACTGCATATGCAGCAGCAGGTATCGTTGGTGGTGAAACAACTCACGCAGTTCAAAGAAAACTGATCACTAAAATGCTTCACGCATCAAATTACCTTGCTACCGAAGGTCGTGTTGGTCCTGCACAGTTTGCAGTAACTAATGGAGGTTTGGCCGCATCACTTATGGATGTAGTTGGTTATACTGTTAATCCAGTAAAATCTAAGTTGAATGGTCAGGGTCAATTGTACCCAGTAGGTCAAATTGGAGACATTCAAATTTATGTTGACCCGTACATGAAGTACAATGATAACAGAATCGTTATTGGAAGAAAGAATAACCCAGATCAACCAGGTTTGATTTTTGTACCATATCTTATGGCACAGTCAATCTCTGTAATCTCTGAGGCAACCTTTGCTCCAAGAATGTTACTTAGATCTCGTTACGCAATCGCAGACGTTGGGTTCTTCCCAGAGAAGCAGTATATGACTATCCGAGTTAAAGATACATCAGTTCTTTTGAACTAATAATTCTTTTACTAATAGAGTTTAAAAAGAAAAACCTCCCCACTTATGGGGAGGTTTTTTCTTTTTAAACCAGTCACTCTTACATTTATTTATATGACGTATCGTAAAACACACTCATCACAACGGTTGGGTTTGTATTCACGATTTCACAACATCACACACACCATAATATATAAGAGGCGAATGTTGCCTCAATATATAATTTATGTTTGTTAAGAAAAGATTAGATATCATTACTGAAATATTGGATGGTAGTCCATCGAGAATGAGGGTGTGTTATTTTAAAAAGAACCATTTAAATATATTGGAACAAATAGAATCTTTTTGTTCCAATATAGATGTATCTTTTAAGCAAATGATATGGCATTGGGTTAATGATTCATCATCATATTATAAGTGTGTGTGTGGTGGGTTTACAACTTTCAACAGGAACTGGTTGGATGGATATAGGGAAAATTGTTCACCTAAATGTGCCCAGGGAAAAAAGACCACGAAGGAGAAGAGGAAAAAGACCACAATTGAAAAATATGGTGTTGATAATATTGCTAAATTGTATAAAACTAAGAAAAAGCAAGCTATTACAAACCTCGAAAGATATGGATCAACTTCCTCTTTTCAGAACGAGGCTGTTCGTTTAAAATATAGAAAAACTTGTTTGTATAGGTATGGTGTTGATCACTATTTCAAAACTGACGAATTTAAGGAAATCTCTAAGATTAGTAATTATGAGAAATATGGTGTATCACACTTTGTACAGAGTGATGAATATATAAAAAGGTCAGTTTATAGTAATAATGAGAAGTATGGTCGGGATTGGTTTACACAAACGGAGGAGTATCTTATAAAAACCAGAAATACTAATAATGAAAAGTATGGATTTGATTCCTATGTTAATACGTCCGAATATAAGTCCTTGTTGAAAAAGACTAATTTAGAGAAATATGGATCGGAATGGTATTTCCAATCCGATGAGTTTCGTAAATCCATTGAGGGTATAATGGTAGAAAAATATGGTGATGGGCATTATTCAAAGACACAAGAATATAAAGACCGTGTTAAGAAGACCAATGTAGAGAGGTATGGGTCCGAGTGGTATTTTCAATCTGATGGGTTTCGTGATTCGATTGAGGATATAATGGTTGAGAAGTATGGATCATCTCATTATTCAAAAACAAAGGAGTATAAGAATTTGTTAAATAGTGATGTGTATGTTGAGAGGCGTTTATCACAGAGGGTTGGTCATTATAAAGAAATGGGATTTTCATTTATATCATCATCAGAAACACCAGGATTTGTTGATTTATATAGTGATGTTTGTGGTCATACTTTCTCCATACACCCAACAACACTAAAGCGTAGAATCGATGTTGGTTTGTGTGGGTGTGTTGTGTGTAACCCTTTGAATAATGGTTCGGGTCAAGAAAAACGAATCGGTGAGTGGTTAGATACATTGGATATTGTTTATATTTCGAACGATAAGTCTATTATTCAGAATATGGAATTGGATATTTATATACCAAGTTTGAATTTAGCTATTGAATATAATGGACTTTATTGGCATTCTGATATTTATAAACATGTGAATTATCATCTAGAGAAAACTCAGAAATGTAATGATGTTGGGATTCATTTATTACATATTTGGGAGGATGATTGGTTATATAAGGAGAATATAGTTAAATCTATATTAATGAATTTTATGGGTTTGTCTAGTAATGTATTATATGCTAGAAAATGTACCATTTCGGAAGTGGTTGATAAGAAAATGGTTAATTTATTTTTCAATGAAAATCATATACAGGGTAAAACGAATTATAAAACCTCTATTGGATTATTTTATGGTGATGAGATGGTTTCCTGTATGTTGTTTCATAGTCCGAGGGGTGAACATGAACTCGTTAGGTTTTGTAATAAGAAATTTACATCTGTTGTTGGTGGAGCATCTCGACTATTTAAATATTATATAAATAATTTTGATATCAATCATATATCATCATTTGCGGATATATCCATATTTAGTGGTGATTTGTATACCAAATTAAATTTTGAACTATCACATAGAACTAAACCAAATTATTGGTGGGTGGTTGATGGTATACGTAAACATAGGTTTACTTATAATAAGAAGAAGTTGATTAAAGAGGGATTTGATCCATTGAAAACCGAGGTTGGAATTATGCACGGTCGTGGATATTATCGAGTATATGGGTGTGGTTTGGATAAATATATATGGAATCATAAATGATACTGTTTAATTTATATATAGTATATGCGTTACCTAATGAGTTTCAACGAATCAAAGCAATTTCCCAATTTTAAGGATATTGATATTGATGAATATAAAATACGTATAGGGTTGGATGTTAAATCGAGTAATCACCTTGTTCGTGTATTGGCAGACGAAGATGATATTTGTGTATCAATCGATGATAAACGAGGACATATAGCTTTAATACGTATAAGAGAGAAATTACCAACACAGGAATTGATTAAAAAAGTAGCTTCTAGATTGATTAAACTATATGGTATTGAATTACCACAGAAAGCAGTATGGTCAAAGGCCAAGTTTGTTGGTGATAATATAAATTCAAATGATAAGGTTATTTACCTGAAGGTGAATGAGACTGTATCGGTTGATAATAAAATTGATTTTATTGATAATGGTTACGATCCAGCCGATGTTAGGTATACTTTCTTACGTCTTGTGCAGGAGACATATCCACATGGACACGAAGATGGGTTGAATAAATTCTTACCGAATGTTGAAACAGATGAATTTGGTAATCGATATAAAATCATCGGTGAATCGAAAACAATGTTTACATCACACCTGGACACACAGAGTGAGGAAAAGAGTGAAATATCTCTATTCACAAGACAGGACGGTGACTCTGAAATAATACACACCGATGGTAATACTATACTTGGTGCGGATGATAAAGCTGGTGTTGCTCTTATGATTCATATGATGTATAAAGAAGTGCCTGGGATATATTACTATTTCATTGGTGAGGAACGTGGTGGGATAGGTTCTGGTGACCTCTCTGAGTCATTTGATAAGATACCACATTTAAAGGGTATAGAACGTTGTATATCATTCGATAGAAGGGATAATAACTCAATAATAACTATTCAGAACGAAGAACCTTGTTGTTCTGATGAATTTGCTACTTCACTATGTGAAATGATGAATTCACAAGGTCTTGAAATGGAACTGGATCCAACTGGTGTAGCCACTGATTCGGCCTATTTGATGAGTAATATACCCGAATGTACTAATATATCTATCGGATATATGAATGAACATACCGGTGAGGAGTATCAGGACATGACATATTTGAAGAAATTATCAGAGGTTGTTGTGAATATTGAATGGGAATCGTTACCTTTGGTTAGAACAATCGAAGAAAAATGACATTACAAGACTTATTAAAAGAATGTGGGTTTAAAGTAAATGATATAAAATCACGTATTATAAATGGAACCATCGAAGTTGATGGAGTGTCTGTTACTGATTTAAAATTAGAACTCGGTGATATATCAGAGGTTATAACAGAGGGATTTTTCTTTTCTAAATTGGTTGAGTTTGGACTAACCGATAAGGCCAAATCACAATTGTCTTTTTTTGGTCTATGTGGGTTAATGGGCGGTGAGTTTAATTTTGAAAACGATTTAATTAAGTTCTTATCTGATTGGAAGATGATATCCACTTCCGATTACAAGGCAATCTTCGTAAAGGTGGGTAATCCATCAATAGATGGTGTGTTATTTCATATGGAGGGCCATAATTCAGTTTTTAGAAAAGTTATTATCAAAAAGATGGTTACTGTTAGTATCGATAAAATTCAATCCGATTTGGATAAGGTTAATAAACAATTGGGTAATCCAGGATTTGTTGATAAGGCTCCTAAGTTTAAAGTTGATGAAGCAAAGGTTAGAAAGAATGTATTGGAAAGAAAATTGAAAGAATTTAATGAAAACGATTTGTTGTGATATAACTAAACTAGTTTAGTTGCTTGTGCATAGATACATCTCATACACACATCATAATTTGAATATCCTAACTTCTTAGTTGGGTTATCTTTAATAATCAAATCCATTTTAAGAGATTTACCAAGAGTTTTGGCGGCAAAGTATCTGTGGTGTCCGTCTTCTAAGAAAAACCCTGTACCATACTCATTCTTTTCATAGGATACATCGATAGGCTCTGTTAAATCAATTGTGAGAGAGAATTCCTTCTCGGTCAATCCCTTGTGTTCAATTTCATGTTTAACGTTCTCCAAATCAGTATGCCATTTTATTTTCAATTCACCTGGTGTGATAGTATCTAGTTCTTCATTGAAACCGTATGCTAATTTATCAAACATATTGGTGGGTAATCCACCACCACGTAAAAATTCCTCATCAGAATCAAACTTCTTAACAAAGTTTATTACCTCATCTGTTAAATCGATATTAATACATTCGTGTGATATCTTATGATATCTGTCTGTGAATTGTTCGAATACTTTCAGATGTTTCATAAGTTATTTATCTGTTTTTGGACAATCGGTATTAGGTCTATGTTATCTGTGTCCATAAGGTAGTCAAATATAGAATTAACAAAGTCTTTATCCTTTATCTTTTCATCATCTAACATCTCAATGAAATCACCCTCTGGTAATACGTGATATAACCTACCATTTACTTTATTCGATAGAAAACTTTTGAACTTGGTTAATCCTTTATCATGTCCAATGAATTTACCACTCTTTGGATTTTTATCTGTCCCACACCAACTACGTACTTTGAGTTCTTGTTCGTGTGTCATTCCTTCCACACGTATTTTATATAGTGGTCGGCTTATGAGTTCCATTTCCCAGTAGTGTGTGATATCTGTTCTTTGTTTATCAACCTTTAATATCATTTTCTTTTCCCAGAAATATTCACCTTCTTTCTCATCATAATCCTTGTCATGGTGTTCGTATGTTATGTAATTATCATCTTCATCGATTTTCTTCTTGTTTTTAAACCATCTAGCAAAAAATTCATCGAGTGGTATACCAAGTTCTCTCTCAACCCATTCTTCATTACTTTCGGTGATAAATTCATTATATCTCTGGATTTTCTTCATTTTCTATATATAAAATCCACATAAACTTTTTAATACATTTTTACTATAATATATAGTTTAACATGGGTCCGTATGGCATTTGACTTATAAGGAGATTCGTTAACACGCAAGTATCGGTTTGATTAATACCGATTTATCAAAAATCTATCAAAACTGTAAACGGAAACGTTACAAACGAAGTAGGTACTAGTGAAGATTTAGTAGCTGTCCTACAAAACAATATGCTCACGGTAAGAGAGCTGGAAGTAGCGTAAGTTAATTCTGAATTCGACCACTGAAATACAACAGTTAAAAATAGTGTTAGTTTTTGTTGGAGTTCTTTAAACACAAAGAAACCTACTATTTTGTTGAGTCAAGAAAAATTCAACTAAACTTGTGAATGAGTGATATCGTTCAATTATGAAGACGAGGGTTCGAGTCCCTCCGGATCCACATCAAATGGAAATCAGATAATATCTGGTTTCCATTTTTTTTTGTTACTTTTATAAATTAAACATTTGTATAAAATTACAGTATAAGGCTTATGGAAGAAACTACATTTAATATTACAGACATTAAGAAAGAATTGATTAAGAGTCGTACAGTTGCTCATTTCAGTCATTATATTTCAGGAAACCTTTATTACACGGTTGAATTGGAATCTGGTAAATATCAGTTCCCGATATCTACTATTGAGGAAGGAGAAACCTACAATACTAGTGATGAGGGGTTATCTATGTATGAAGTAGAGACAATAAAATTATCTTCTGATCTCGGTACTACAGAATTTAGTGCTGATGAGAAAGCATCATATCTCAATCGTTGGATTCAAAAGGCGATTAAAAAAGATGTGTTTATCAGAGTAGTATGATAGATTGGTTTAAAGGACGTTGGTTCTTCCTCTCAAATTTTTACCCATGTGATATAAAGCACAAAGGTATAATATATCCAAGTACGGAACATTATTATGTTGCTCAAAAATTCAAGGGTATGCAATTTTATAACGGACATTATTTCACCGAGCCAGATTTTAAGGAATTGTTGTGTAAGGTAAAAAAAGCTTCTGATGTCAAGAAGATGGGTCGAACATTGAAGAACCGATCAGACTGGGATTCTATTAAGTATGATGTTATGGAATGGGGTGTTCGATATAAATTTTCCGAAAATGATAATCTTAAAAAGATGATACTATCTACTGGTGATGAGAACTTAGTGGAATTCAACTTTTGGCACGATAATTACTGGGGTAGTTGTACTTGTGTTAAGTGTGGTGATGAAGGTGTGAATAATTTAGGTAAATTACTTATGCAAATACGAGAAGAATTAAAGCCTATTAAACAACCATCATTCGAGGATAGAATGAATGAACAATTTTGGAAGAAAAAAAATGAATGAGTCACCATATATTATATTTGGTAAAGAAAGACGGACACTGAAGAAGAAGTCTAGTGAGCTTAAATACCATTTAAAAGATTTCTGGTACAAAATTCAGTTAGATAGAGATATGGGTTATGGTATTAGTGATTGTGAATCACAGAAGATATACGATAGATTTGTTAAACGTAAAAGACGTATTGATTTTTTTCTGAGCATTACGAAAAATCAATGATTATATTATAAATGTCAAGCTCTATATTCTCACTCTTACTCTATTTCAATTCCCAATGTCTCAAGGTCTGATATCCAATCCTCTTCATTATCATATTGTACGAAATCAAATTTAGATTCACTTACTTGATTAATTCCAGTTGTCCCGTAAAATGGATCAACATCTATAATCCAATAAATTATTTCCGTACCTTCCCTATTATCTATAATCATAATGTTATTCTATTTTTTATACCCCACCTCCATCAGATATGGTCCATCCGTAGGTATTGATTAAACTTCTTCTTCAATTTCACAATACCAACCGTCAACATCTTCTTCTACGCCGTACCAAAACATAGTTGATGTCATATTACATCCTCTATCTTCTGCTTCTGCAGCTGAGAATGCTAATGCTAAATCTTCTGTGTCAAAATATAATTTCATAATTTTTATTTAATTTTAATAGTATGCGTAAAAAGTATTTTGATCTGTTTCTATTTGAGATCTCTCTGAATCAGTAAAAGTATTAAATACAATAGCCTCATTCAGTTGTGTTTCAACATTCATATAGTTGAACATAACTGCATTACTAGTAAATATTGAATTACTTGTCCAATCAACACCAATACCATTAACAATACACTCAATGAGGTCAACATTTACTAAGTTGGTTGTTTCAAGATTACCGTTAGCATAAACATCACCTATTGTGGTACCACCAGAAATAGCAGCTCTAGCAAGAATATAATTGTTACCGAATCCACCGTGACCACCCATAACACGCCAGCCTATGCCAATAGCAGTGGTTGATTTGAAGGCTGTAAATACTGCACCATCTGTACCGGTTAATATAGTATTTGGTATAATATAACCTCTAATGCTACCAAGAATATTACCTTGTGATGCAGGATAGCCATTACTATCTGTCCACATAACTCCACCAATTATCATTTTATATTGATAATTACGATTGTTTTGGTATATGTGATTTCCATTGCCGGTTTGGTCATACCATATTGTAGACTTAGCATCACCACTACCACACCAAGTTTCAGCAGTACCATCTGCTAGTTCATCAACAGTAAAATCCAATTCAACATTATCTGATTCTCGTCTTAATCTAACTACTGGTTGTCCAACATAATCACCTTTCAAGTATCTACCAAATGACCAAGCGTATACTGCTGTTGATGAAATATTGTCTAATAAGAGACTGCCACCTGGACTAGAGCTAAATGATGCGTTATAATATACGTTTATTCTACTCATTAGTATGTTCCTGTTAATGTTATATTAGTGTCTGATACAGCAGCCGTATAAATAATAGTAACAACATCATTTAAAGCCAATGTAAATGGTACATTAACCGATGATGAGTTAACTTGTAAATCACTGATTGATAAACCACCAGCATCAAGTGTGTCTATATCACCAACACCATTCGAATTAATAGTAAATTCAGATGTATCATCACCAGTCTCAACGAGTATATCAATTAATAAATCTCTCGTAGATGTACATACTATTTCCTGTGAATATTCGGTTGAATACGTTGAACCGTCTGAGTCAGTCCAATTTACATCAGGTATACTATATGTTGAAACTGATGGGAAAGTCTGTGAGAACGAACCACCTGAACTCTGAACCGATGAATTAGGTATTGAATAAGATACTCCTGATGGTAGTGAATAGGTCCAACTCACATCGGAATTAAATAGATAACTATCTGGTTTCTGTGCTATTTGTATATATTGTCTAATCATAACTTCAAACCATTCATTATTATTAGACCTGGTGTATCAGTGTCTATCGTCAATACATCAAACCTATTTATAGTTGATCCAAAGCTGTATGTTACTCCATCAACTATATGTGATACCGACATTGTTGTTGATGTTACATAATTATCAAATTTCAAATTATATGGTGATATGAAGTCATAAGAAGATGCTTCTTCAAAGTGAAATATATATTCGAGTATATTTGATGATGTTGCATTCCAACTTGTAGCTCCTCTAATTAAATAATCTCCAGTTGATAGTGTGCCTTGATAATTAACATCCAGTAAAATATCTAAATTTCCCTGTGGTCCAGTTGGTCCAGTGATTCCCTGTGGTCCAGTGATTCCTTGTGAGCCAGTTGGTCCGGTGATTCCTTGTGAGCCAGTGATTCCTTGTGAACCAGTTGGTCCGGTGATTCCTTGTGAGCCAGTGATTCCCTGTGAGCCAGTGATTCCTTGTGAACCAGTTGGTCCAGTGATTCCTTGTGAACCAGTTGGTCCTTGTGAGCCAGTTGGTCCAGTGATTCCTTGTGAGCCAGTGATTCCTTGTGAGCCAGTGATTCCTTGTGAGCCAGTGATTCCTTGTGAACCAGTTGGTCCTTGTGAGCCAGTTGGTCCAGTGATTCCTTGTGAGCCAGTTGGTCCAGCGGCATTCACACTATCAACATATTCTTCGATTATTTTATCAATTCTGTGTGGTGTTTTGTTCGATAATTGATCCACTTGTGACTTAAGTACTGGTAAAGCCATTGTAGATTCATTTGATGAATTGAAGTCGAGACTTATGGTTCTATCAGAGTTGAAGTTTATCTTAATTAAGTTATTAGACCTAAAAACATTCTTGATAGTATATGGTATGAATGTGTGTGTAACAACAAGATTTTTATCATATATTTTGATAGTTCTATCGGTTGAGCTTAGTGGATTTAAAAATGTCGAATATGTATAATTACTCATACATCTATATATTAAAATCAGGACCAAATATTCTCTAAATTAATCTTAGATGTTATTTCAATTATATCTTGGTCGTTTATATGACGGAACGTAAAACACACAAGTCTTTATTTTGTGTGTAGTTCATCAAGGTATATCATGTACCTATATATATAAATAAATAAAGTTTATATTTTGATAATACATGGTGATGCGTTCGAGGTTCTAAAGACGATAGAATCTAATTCTGTCGATTTGATTTTAACCGATCCACCATACGGAATTTCCAAAAAATCATATTTTAATGAAAGTGATTATCATTTCAAGTTCTCACAAATGACTCACTATTTTGGTGAGTGGGATGAAACTGAAGTTGATATGTTTGAACTATTCAAAGAATCATTTAGAGTGTTGAGGAAGGGTGGTAGTATAATAACTTTCTATGATATATGGAAAGCTGATATTGTCCGGGCAGCTGCTGAAACAGCCAAGTTCAAACAACCAAGAGTTGGTCAGTGGCTGAAATCAAATCCAGTACCTATAAATTCCAAACGTAATTATCTATCGAATGGATCCGAATACTTCTTTATGTTTGTTAAGGCCGGAAAACCAACATTCAATTCAAAATATGATAATGCTATTTACAAATATCCACTATGTCATGGACATGAAAGAACTAAACATACGACTCAGAAGCCATTGGTTTTATTCGAAGACTTGATATCTAAGCATTCTAACCCTGGTGATATGGTCGTTGATATGTATTCCGGATCTGGTACAACAGCCGTTGCTTGTGAAAACTTAGGTAGAAATTACATATGTTCCGAAAAAGATGAAAATTATTACAACATTTCACAGAATAGACTCTCAGAAATAAAACAAATGAATAAAAATTAATATAATAAAAAAACTATACAATTTATATGTCATTTGAACTTAAAAATTCACAACTAAGTAATGAAACACTCGGTGTTATTAACCAATTAATCGAATTGGATATAAACGCCACTTCCGCCTTTAAACTAGCCCGTATAATAAAATTTATGTCTTCTATTACAGAGGATAAAATAAAGATTGAGAAAAAAATTTATGAGAAGTGGGTGAGTCGTGATGATGAGGGTAATCCAGTTATTCCTACTGATGATGAAGGTAATCCGATAAAAGGTTCTGTTTCTATTTCTGATGTTGATAAGTTTACGGAAGATATGCAAGAGTTAATGGATACCGTAAATAATATCCCATTTGATAAATTGAATTTTTCCGAACTTGGTTTGAAAACAGCTAAGATTAAAGACATTATAAAGATTGAATTTCTTTTCTTACATGATTGACCCGACTAAATGGGATTGATTTTTTTATATATAAGAAAATTACATTTCAAAGAATGTCACCAACTTATTCGATAAATACTGGTAGTTCAACAGAAGCTATAACATACAACAATATATCAGATTTGTTGAGTAGTTTACCGAACAACACAAATAACCAGATATCACCAATTGATGTTAGAAATGCCGCCTTTTCCAGTTGGGAAAATGCTGTTTTTAAATACACGACAAATGGTTCAAATTCTTATATTGGTATTGGTAGAGATGATATTAAGGATAAAATATTCTTCGGTAAGAAAAAATTTAATGGTAGTCATATAATAACGCCTACATTAGCCACATCAGATACCGATATATTCTTTTACAATACAAAATTAGATTCTGATTCAGGTCAGGCTACTAAAATACAGTTCTTGGGTGGTTCTAATACATCAATACATCAATACGCTCCCTACATATCTATACAAGAAGTTTCTGGTACTACACCGTCACTTAGTTTCAATTTAGCACATACTAATCCTTTTGGTGGTGATTTTAATTTTCAAGCTGGTAACACTGGTCGTATATCGATGAATGGTATGGTTTTCCCATCATATAATGAACTCGGATCGATGGGTTCTAATTCAGCATCTGATTCAGATTTATTTTTAGTACAGACATCTGCTGGTTTTGTTGAATTGAAATCAGCAACACTCACACCAACAACTATCCCAACATTCACGGATAACACACCAACACCAATTGGTTATGGTGGTATTCCAGCCGGTACAACATTTTCTAATATTGCATTAAGTGAAATGATTCGATTGATGTTATATCCATATTTAGGACCACTATCATCTATCAATATACCAACAAGTATTCGAGAAAGAAATCATGTTTCGAGTGATCCAGTTTATTATGAATATTCATTGAGTAAAAGGTCTAGTGATTTAACATCACTTATATCATTTGATGGTGCTATTCCACCGATCGGAACAGTTGTAGGTTCTTCAATAACGGGTGGTGGTTACGTAACGAATAATTATACATCTACTCAGTCTATAACAAATACACAGATACAAAATAGTACATCTGGTACTTTCACATTCTCGGTAATAGTTAGTGATGGTACCCAATCAACAACGGCATCGGCTGTTGTTGATTATGTTTATCCATATTATTATGGGTTCTCAGCTACAACTTCGAATACAACATCACTTATATCATCCGGAACATTTAGTAAATTAATTGATGGTTATGCTAGTCAATCATTGGCTATAACAGGTAATGGATATTTACATTATTCATATCCATCATCACATGGTGATCTCGATAAGATATATGATGGTAATGGATTCTTACTTTATGATTCTACCATCACATCAACTTCATGGACACACTCAACCATTACTGGTGTATCTAGTGGTTCTGGATTATGGTCTGGTGTATCATATAAGGTTTATAGAACTACTGATGTGATAGAAGTTACTTTACCAACACAAACATATAAATTTAATTTTTAAAAATAAAAGAGAATAAACAGACGATGGGAATAAACATAACAGATGGATTTTACTTGGGTAGTTCAAAACCTATAGATACCAGAATAGTGGCTAGTGATTCATCTACCAGAACATCCATATCTCATAAGTATGATGGCCTTCGGGTGTTTCAAACAGATACGAGAGAGCCTTGGGTATGGAATGCTTCATTAACAATTTGGGAGTTAGAGAGTACTGGAATTACTGGTAGTACAGGGATAACAGATTATTTATCCAAATGGTCTTCTACATACTCACTGACATCTTCAAATATTTATATAAATCCAACCAATGGATATGTTGGTATTGGTGGTACTGATCCAACCTCAGAACTTCAGATAAATGGTTCTAGTGGTAATCAACCAATTAACATTTACAATGATAGTTCTGTTGGTGCTGGATTTGCTTATAATTGGAAAAATGATGGTGGTAATAGTGTTCATAATCTATCACCTGGATCTTTTAAAATGAATATTAATCCAACTACTAGTGGTTTTTTGTTATCCATTAGAAGTGCTGGTGATTTATCTAGCAGATTCAATGATATTTTCGAATTAAACAAGACAACAGAGAGTGGTAAATGGAATATTATAAAAACGCCAGGTTCTGGTAACTTTATAAATGGATCAGTTATATTCGATAATCAGACATTTGGTATTGGATTTCCAGTAATAACGTATAAGAAACCACAACATGTTTATATCGATGGTCCTACCAGAACTAACTCAGCTAAATATGAATCTGTTACATGGGTAACATTTAATGGTTCTTCTATTGGTTATCAGAACGGTGTTAATCGTTCTGATTCTAACATCCCATCAACTACTACCATAAAATCTAACACTTACAAGATTAGGTCAAGTGATGAGAATATTATAATTGATTCTATTTCGAAGGATATAATGTATATTTCGGTCGGTGACCTTGGAATAAATACGGACTTAATAGGTAGGTCAATTGAGATATCATTACAGAGTTCGGCCGGAGTTTGGACTAATGTAGCAATACAATCAACTAATGATGTTGTTGACATCAATGGGAATAATACCGATGTGGTGTTATCCACTGGTGAATCTGTTTCTATGATATCGTTTGTCTCTGGTAAGTCTCTTAAATGGAAAATATTACACAGAGGTCAGAATTTAGATGCTATTTATTATGGACCAACTGGAGCAACTGGTGGTAATGGTATAACAGAAGTTTTAACACCAACATATACTATATTATCATCAGATTTACACATATCATTACAACACACATTGACTGGTACGGCTTCGATAACATTACCAATATTGACGGCATCATTACACGGTCAGGCTTTTCATATAAAGGATGCTGACTATAATTCAGAAACAAATAACATTTCTGTATATCCCTCTGTTTCTGATATGGTGGAAGGTACGGCAAGTTTCACGATTGATGTAGATGGTGGTGTTTTGTCTGTGAGAGGAAATAACACGACAAAAAATTGGGAAGAATTTTAAACTAAGTAAATTAGTATTGGTCTTCGATAGGTTCGAACCACCAATTGAAATAGACTAGATTATCATTCTTTAATGTATATTGTTCTGAATCATATTCGAAGTGAATTGCATCATTATATGATTTAAGTACTTCTATTTCAGTGCCTTCACTAAGTTTCATCATCTTCCCATCAGTAGATGAGTAACAAACTATACTTTCCTTAACCAATTTGAAGAAACCAGATTGTGGTTTTAGAAACGAAAGAATTGCCTTTATTAGAAATCCTTCCAATCGTTTTACCCATATATCTGTTTGTACTAGATCCTCATCTTGAAAAACTTCTGATATAACTTTAGGATCATGTAAGATATCCTTAACAACACCCCAATATTCCATCTCACCGATTACGAAACTGATGTAAACATCGTAAGTGAAATTTATATTCTTCGTTATGCGTATTATTTTAAGGGTTTTGACATCTTGTTCTTCTAACGATAGTTTAGACTTTAAAGCTCGGTAGGCTGTTGTCCCGGACATCGACTTATGAATATCACCAATTCGTGATAATGCTGTTCTTATTTTATCGAGGTGTTTATCGTGTGCGTCAATTGAAAGTTGTGGATTATCAACATGTGTTGCTGGTGAAACCGTATCAGAACTCATTCGTTGAAGATTGAATTCTGAAAACTCACGTATAAGTTTAGACTTTCTCATATTAATATATATTAAAAACGAATATCTTATAATGCACATAAACCGATTTGATGAAAGTATGGAAACTGAGGATATCTCTCAAGAACGAATTGATGAAATATCCGATGAATTGTCTGAAATATCCGACACGGTTTCTAAGAAGAATGAATTCATTGATTTATTACTCAATGAATTGGAACAATTTCTTAGTAGGTCGGGCCGTAAAGTTGATCAAGTCGATGAGGTTTTTACTAATTTACAGATGGTTAAGAAAGATTTTACCGAAGCATTGGGTAGAATTAAGAAAGTTACTTCTAATTTAGAAGATTATAAAGAAGAGGGTAGAAAGGATCTTTTTTAAACTATTAATATTTTATTACTATAATATGTGATGAAAATACCAGGACTTGTTTATGCACCATATACTATGAAATGTAAACCGTTAACTATCAAAGCAAGAAAATCGGTTTCGACTAGGTATGGTATTAAAATAGTTATGAATAGTATGTATGGTAGTTTTGGAACCGAATATAACACATTCGGTGATAAATTAAAAAAAACTATTGAAAGAATCCGATAATATTAATATAAATGATTTAATTACTACCGATCTTGGTGAATTATATACGAAATCAGAAGATGTGAATTTTGATAATCCACAGTCCATTGGTGGATTGATTACACGCAAAATTATAGAAGAGACATTCACCGATAAATTAAAAAAAATAATTGTCAAAATTAAAAAATAATATTATCCTTGGTAATAAAATTATCAAAAATGAATTAGACAAATATTCTAACACTTCTCTCGATATATCATCATGGGATATGTCTAATTGTGAGAATTTTAAAAGTTTTAGTATGTGTAGTGATTTAACACTTGATATATCATCATGGGATATATCATCATGGGATATGTCAAATGGTTATTCTTTCAAAGATAAACTTGGCAAAGTAATAAAATCACTTAAGGAATCTTAACTTATAAATAAGTTTGTACATTTTTATAAGAATATCATCTACAATTGATTGTATGTGAATATCTTCTTCTAATATAGCTGAGTTTCTTGTTCTTTTTATGAATTCAGCTGTTTCTATGAAATACTGTACAGGTTCTTCGGAATCATTCATATCTTTATTAATTACATCATAACCCTCAATAATATCATATTGACCTTGATATACTTCAACGATATTATCAATATCGTCAATTATGTCTGTATAGAATGTTTCAAGTGCCATGTGTGTAGCGTATGAAGATTCTCCATTGGCTTGTAGGTGTAACATATGAGCCATTTCTTTACTCTCAAATAATTTAGAGAAGAATTTAACCGGGTTAGATTCAGTTACATCATTACCTTCCACATCACTGACTTTACCATCTTCTGTTTCAGACATTTCAATGTCAGTAGGATTGATATCAATTGATAATTTATCTTGCTCAACTATTCTTTTAACTTTTATTTTCTCTTCTATTATTGAAAATCTTTCCATGTTTATATCTATATTTTTCATATCTATATATTAAACTGGATTCTTCAAAACCACACTAATTTAGGGTTTTCGTTATTAATATATAATAAAAATAGAATTATACTCATATGATATATTTAAGACATTTTTTGAAATTTAAAGAATCTGCTGCGGTTGGTGAAACAGAAGTTAAGCCAGATAAGACAAAGGTTAAACCTGCTACTAGACCAGGAAAACCATCACCTTTCCCGACAAAGAAACCTGGTAAAGATGATTTGGGTGATCCAAGGGCTGAATTACCACAATCTACAGAAGACGAGGTTATCAATAAATTTAAGGAAATTGTTAATAAAGATAATATCGATTTGAAAAAATATTTTCCAGAAGTATGAAAAAATATAAAGAATTTATAAAAGAAGAAGCTGAACTTAAAGATAATGCCGGTATTCCTAGGGGTTGGAAGGATAAAACTGATACTAAGGCACAGGCTGATTTGGGTGTTAGTAAAGATGAGCCAATGGATCCTAATAATACTGGTAGTGGTCTTGGACAACAGGGTGATGTGTTAGCTAGAGAAATGTTTATGAAATCAAATAGGATAAATAGTATAATTGAAAAAGCTTTTAGGAATTCTAGTAAAGAGGATATATATAAAAATCTATCTAATTTATCTATTGAGGCGGTGAAGGAAGAATTCCCAGGAGTGTTTGATAACGTAATACTTGATGTGAGTATGGTTGATCATGGTGATGTTTTTGATAATTTTAATTTTGGTGAAGTCGAAAGAGAACCAATTGATGATGATGAAGTGGCTGATGAGTTAATGGATAAAAATCGTGAAGAACGTGAGGATGATGAGGATTATGATGCTGGTGATACTCAGGAAGAAATTCTTGATATGTTGGCAGATGAGGATGGTTCATTGAAGAGTGAAATTGATAAAGCTAAACTTATAAATTCTGTAACACAGGGTGAGGGTGTTAACACCAAAACCATAATACATGGTGATGTTGTTAGAAATGGTTTGAATGATTTGTTTGGTACAGATGGACCAACTCTTTTAAAACTATATTCTGATATAGCTGAATTAGCTACCAAGATGAACTGGGTAATGTCCGTTGATGTAACTGCTGGTAATCTAGAAATGAACTCAGAAGACATATCCGGAGCCTGTGAGGTTGATTGGTCTGATGATGATGATGATGAAGGCGGAGATGGTGAAGGCGGAGATGGTGAAGGCGGAGAGGAACAATCTGGTAAATATGTTATTAAGGTCAGAGGTGTTGATTTAACAATGCTTATACATGAATTGGTTAAGGGTATGTACCTACTACTAGCATCAGCTGGATTACAATCCATCGAAAATAAAAATGTTAAGCGTGCTACTAAATTAGCAACTTCATCATACTCAGATGAGTCAGAAGATTTCAGATATGGTCCTTATATAGCATCAGCACTTAGAGATTTCATAAATACTTGTGAGGGAGCTGATAAGGTTGATGCTGTTAGAGTCTATGTTTTTGGATCAATGGTTCAATTACCATCGGATGAATTCGTAAAACTTATGTTTGGAGTGTTGGATAAAACGTCTGAGGCTAAAAATAAGATAGAGGGTATAATCGGTGAGATTATTAAATCTTTTGAGGATTATCAAAGAGGTGAAGTTGAAGATGGACTTGATGATACTAGTAGTAATATACCAGGATTGGATAGTTCTTCGGATGATGGTGAGTATGCTGATGGTAATGATGATGGTAATGAATTAGATGATATAAGAGCTAAGGCTGACTCTCCAAAAGGTTTTGAGGAAATGACTCAGAAAGAGTTACAAGCTAAAATTGATAAATTAATTGATGATGGTAAGTTTGGTGAAATTGCAGCTATACAGAAATATATAAAAAATTAAAGACAAGATTATGAGGTTTTCGAATTGTTGTGATTTTAAAGAATTTAGTCATATAAATGAGAATATAAATCAAGGTAAGAAATTATTAAGGGATTTGTTTCAAGTTAATAAGATTATAAAAAAACTAGACCCATCTAAGTATGAAGTTGATCCGACCGGTTTGATTTTATGGGATAAGGAAGGATATCCTATTCCCTTGAAAGATATGGATCAAGGAATTATCACAAAGGCTAAAGACATATTACAGACTGATCCTGAGAAATTGGATCCGAATATAAAGGATGAAATAAAAGAAACAGATTTGCAAGAGATTGAAAGAGCAGATGTGATGGAAGAGATTAAAACCTTAGTAGGTAAGAAACAGGGATATGTTTACATGTTCCTTTATTTCAAACTAATTGAACAAGTAGGTGATGAAGATCTCACTTCTATGATGAATGACCTTAAGAAAAATGGCGACTTACTACAAAGGCTAAGGCGTAACATAACTAATTACATCGATGTAAATATTTCTAATAATTTTGAGGAACTTGTAGATGATATACAGAATATCGAAAGATATCGAAAGTCTAAGAAATTTGTAAACGAATTCACTGCCGATATTAAAAAGGAATATGATAATGCTCCTTCGTATCTAAAAGACAAGTTAGTAAATGTTGCTGATTCCTTTGGGGAACTTGGTAAAGAGGATGGTGTTATTAATAAGGCTAAGCAGAAAGCAATTCAGAAAAGATTCTTTACTAAGATTAAAGCATATCCAAATTTACAACAAATAATTGTTGGTGCCGAATCATTTATAAAAGCTGAATCAAATGAGACTTATAGTAAATTCATCGAACAAATTTACAATACGATGAGATATGGAAAGGATCAGGCGGCACATATTTTATATGATGAGAACGAAATTGTTGTTTTTGAATTGAACTCATATGGTTCTTGTAGAGATTTATGTGGGTCTACAAGTTGGTGTATAATGAGGTATCTAAATTCCTGGGATCAATATGTTGGTGGCGAGACTGTTTATAACAAACAGTATGTTCTTGTGAATTTCAACATAAGTATGTCTGATCGTGAGAGTTTTGTAGGTTTTACTATCGAACAAGGTAAGAGTATTAGAGCAGCCCACTATAAGAATGATAATCTTATGGAGAATCATTTAGTAAGTGGATTTTTATCTAAAGTAGAACAGGACTATGATATACCAGATGGTACTTTATGGTCTATTATGAAGCCAATGGATGAGGAAGAAGTTGAATCTAAGAAGCGTAGAGTTTCTGCCAACCGAGATATAGCTAAGAAAGGAATTACACTAGAAGAACTAACACAGTATCATAGAGATAATGGTGGTGATATAAATTCTTCAAAAGGAGCAGCACTTGATAATGCAGTTATCGAAAACAGTATTGAGAAAACTGAATATTGTCTATCGAATAATGCCGTAACTTCATTGAGAGATGAGTTCGATAATACGATGAATAAAGTACAGACGTTTCCTATATTGAAACTAATGTTGAGACATGGAGCTGTTTTAACTTCTCATGTATTTAGGCAAATGTTGGATGATACAGAAGCCGTTAGATTCTGTTTGGCTAATGGGATGGATCCTGATATGAAAAATGGTATGCCAATACGACTAGCTATTAAGAGAGGTAACTTAGAAATTGTTAAGATGTTGATTGAAGCTGGTTCGGATAGTGGTAAGGTGGATGGTAAGACATTCAAAACAGCACTTGAACACCAAATGATTGATATATATGAGTATTTGTTAGTAAATGGATATAATATATCTATGACCTCTTCTATGGAGTGGATGGGTATATCAAAGGTTAGATTGAGTCCATCCGAAAGATTAAAGTACTTGAAAATGTGCCAGGCTTGGTTAGATAATGGTGATGGACTTCCAGAACTTGATGGACACCGAATGGAAATAAGTGATAATAACTGGAGAGATGTTAGTTACGATACAATAGTCGAGAAGTTCGGTAATTTTGAAAATTTCATAATATCTAAATTTCTAGATTTACAAGCAGTAATATTATGTTTGGAAAATGATGTTGATCCAGAGGGATCGACCGAAATTATTAAGGCTATTGTGGATATTGGTAATGGTAATAGTACGTTGGATGAAGTTAAATCTATTTTAGGTATCCAATAAACCTACTAAGTTTATATCACGATTAAGGCCAGTACTTTTTAACAAACCAGTAATGATATCATCAAGTAATCTAATTTGTAATGATTTAATTGTATCAATTAACACACCATTGAATTCTTCAAACAAACCTGGATAGTTCAATCTTACAAATTTATCACCATTATTATCATCAAAATTAATTTCTAAGTTTCCGTTTTTATACATGTAAATGTTATATCCGTAATACTTATTCTGTGATGTATTCACCCCAGATGATGTTTGTTTCACAACATTATTATTATTTCCAGAATTATATGATATGTTCAGATATTCTTCTGATACCTGACATTGGTTTGGAATTATTAATTCTTTTTTACATATAAAACCTATTAAATTCCTAATTTCATTTACCTTTTCTTCGGGTACTTGAGCGTATAAATTTTGGGTTACTCCCGAACTCTTCAGTGTCATATTATCTATTAATCTTTCACTATACATTTCGGATTTTAATTCTTTCTTTAACTTTTTAAATTGTTTCTTATTTAACTTAATTGATTTCTCCATATAATATATATCAATGATGTGAGGGAAAGTTTCATATATATATTTAAAATAGTCATTTATTCATATGAATATAATTGGGATAGATCCATCACTAGTATCAACAGCTATGGTAGTAAATGGAAAGATAATAAATTATTGTCGGGAATCAGACGCAACTAACAAGTCGGGACTAGCTAAGTGGTTTAAGATGTGTGAGGGTTTGTGTGATTTTAGATACATCACATATAGGAAATTTGAGGATTATTCAGAGGGTGAAATAACTAAACTGATGGACTATGATTCTATAACACAACTTATAGTATCTGATATACTGGATAATATAGATGTAACCGAAGAAACAAAGGTGATGATTGAAGGTTATAACTTTGGTGCCCAGGTTGGTGATTTACTTGACCTTGTTACTTTCTCAACACTTCTACGTAAGAAAATTTTCGACCAGGTAACAGAAGATATTTATATAATATCACCTACTCAGTTAAAGTTAGCTAGTTGTAAACTGACATATCCAGCAATTGAGCGTGAGGTCGGTGTTCGTAAAAAACGTATTGATCGTAAGTATAGAAATAATATCGGTATTGCTGGTGGTAACTTTACCAAAACACATATGATGTTGTCAATCATCGAGAATGAAGAGATAGATTCCGAATGGTTTAAACATGTTAAGTATATTAAAAACGATTTATTAGGAAAGAAACAGGTTCCGAAACCATACGAGGATATAAACGATGCTGTACTTATGTATCACATATTGGATAATAAGCAGAGTGAAAATAATACTGAGATGAATGTTTAATAGAGATGATTATGATAAATGTGATGATGATATATCATTCGAGGATCTCATAAAGAAATATGATATGAGTCCATTAGTTCATATATCTGTTGATGAGGAAGGTGTCTTGGTGTCTGAGAAGTGGTCGTCTGATGAAAATCTATTTATAACTAGTGAACGATATTATTACTTCGATATATCATTGGGTATATACTATATGGAGTATTTACCATATAATGTTAAAATGAAGGCTCTTAGAGAGATACTTGAAATATATGTTGAGATGGAATTATTCGAATTTGCTGTGGTTGTTAGGGATGAATTAAATTATAACTGTAAATAGTTGGTGGTTTGTAAAGTTTCCGTATATTTGATATATGATGAGGAAACAACTGGACACCAACAAATCACTTGATTTCATCTTCGCTGGTAAATCTATTTTCACATGTAAGAATGTTGAGACAGGGAAAAGATTCACTTTTGGTGTTAGAAAGCACAAAAAAGATGAGATTTATTTCGTTAGTGTTCTTTCAAGTCCTGATATCTACACATTCATCGGATCCATTCGTAAGGATACAAATTACAAACATTCACTCAAGAGTACTGTTACAGAAGATGCTCAATCAGTTGATGTGTTTGATTACATTATTCGATCTCTGAGAGTTGATAAATTACCTAAGATTGTACAAATATGGCACGAAGGTAAATGTGGTAAATGTGGTCGTAGATTGACTGTTCCTGAAAGTATAGAAAGTGGAATTGGTCCTCAATGTTCTAAAATTAAATGATAAATATTCTGAATATTATTTTCATACACATATGGGTTTTATTGGCATGTTGGTATTTCCTAAGAGAAATGAATTCGATTCCAATTATGTCAGAGATACGTGTAGGAGTTCGTTGTAAAACTTGTCTCACCAATAAGAAATTAAGTGCTAAGTCATATAAGGATGAGTTGAATGAAAAATATTGTGGTGAGTGTAAATTACAGAATAGTCGGAATAAAAAACTTGTAATAGTATCAAGTTTGATGCGATATAAATATTACTGGGATAAGTTAGTCGAATTCTCACTAACTAGTACATTTGATACTATAATTATAGGTGTATTATTATTTTTTACGACATTAAATATAATTCTTGTGATATTAGATGTTGGAAACCCTTCCCTAATATATAATATCCTTTTAATTTTATATTGGGGTGTTTATGTAATGAGAGCTAGATATATAAAAAATAAAACCCAGTCAAATTGACCGTATTTCTTGGGAGATAAACACGAATTCTACCAACTTCAACACTTTCTTTTCTTAAAAGAAAAATATATCAAAATATTATAGGTCAATAAATAAATAATTATTATATTTGTAATATGAAACAAGAACTATTAAATCTTATCGAAGAGAAATCACCAGGATCTCAACCACTTCTATTGGTTATACGTGGTTCTCGTGCATACGGAACTAATATTCCAGAATCCGATACTGATTACGCTGGTGTATTCGTACAATCAATGGACGATATTCTTGGGATGAGTTACAAGGAACAAATCAATGATGATTCAAATGATATCGTTATTTACGAGGTTAAGAGGTTTCTTCAATTAGTTGAACAAAATAACCCCAACATTCTCGAACTAATGAACACTCCAGAGGATTGTATCATATATAAGCATCCACTATTCGAACTTATCCTTGAACATAAGAATAAGTTCTTAACTAAGCAATGTGCTAACTCATTTGGTGGGTATGCTAAACAACAAATAGATAAAGCAAGAGGCCAGAACAAGAAACAAAATTGGGAGAAGGATAAGGTTACTCGTAAGACTCCACTAGACTTCTGTTTTGTAATTGGTGGTGACCAAGATGGTGTTGGTTCCAAAAATCTAAATAGATGGTTGGGAGAACAAGGTATAAATCAATCTGAATGTGACCTTGTTAATATTAGCAATGCACAAGGTGTGTATTCTCTATACACTGGATTACCAAGTACCCGTGGTATTGTTATCGAGAATTCTACTGAACTTAGAGTTTCATCAACTGAGAAAGGTTCGAAACCAGTTGCCTTCATTTCATATAATCAAAATGGATATACTAAACACTGTAAAGATTACTCTTCTTATCAGAAGTGGTTAGATGAGAGAAATGAGGCTCGTTGGGTCGATGTTAAATCACATGGTCAGAAGATTGATGGTAAGAATATGATGCACTGTCGAAGACTAATGGATATGTGTATTGAAATCGTAAATGGTGAGGGTATTAATGTACGAAGGCACAACGCCAAAGAACTCATTGGTATTCGAAGAGGTGAGGTTGATTTAAAAACTTTGATTGATGATGTGGAAAAAGACATGAAAGAGATAGATATTTCTTTCAAATCATCAACTTTACCAGACAAAGTTGATAGGAAACTTATAGAAGATTTACTAATTAAAGTGAGAAGGGGAATAAATAAATAATACATAATATATGTACGTAATAATAGGATTAGTATTTTTGGGTGGGGGAGTTATTGGATATCTATTATCTCAGTTTATTCGTTATAGAGAGGTTCAGAAACAAAAAAACGAGGTTAAGAAATCATTCTACACTATATTAAATACGGTGAGTGATGGTGATTGCGTTTTTGTAAATCGTATAAATGAATTAGTTGTGTTTGGTTTAGATAGAGGAATTTATTCCGGTCATGTAATAACCATTAATATTACCGATCGTGTGATGAGTGTATCACATAACAATAAGTCCGTTCTCGTATCTGATTTTATTCGACTTAATTTTCCAGACGATAACGTAATTGATGAGATTATCGATGTCTTGGAGGATATGTTTGGTGATAAGATACACGACATCGTTGTCGTTAATGGTGTTATAATTGACAGGGACTTCTTGGATAAAACATTAAAAGAAACTAACCCAATGGGTGATTTTAAGAATATGGATCAGACACCTAGTGTACCGATGTCAAAACCAGAAATGACCGTGGATGATGTTTTGGATAAGATATTGAAAACAGGAGTGAAGAGTCTATCGGAAGAAGAGATGGATATTTTAGAGAATCGTAGTAAAGATGATTGATAGAGTGAGGAATGGTATTTATTTCGATGATGAACTAAATCCATATACTGAGAAAGATGCCAGAAATGAATTAAGCAATCTACTATCACAGGAGAGGTATGAAGAATGTGTAATAATTAGAGAATATTTAAAAAGATTTGAACATGAAAAAAATTACTGTAGTGAAAGAACTTAATCCCCTATTTAATCTGGTTAGTGATGAATTATTGATAGAACTTGATCTGTTCTTTATAAACACATCATTGGATTCAGAAGACCGTGTTAAATTGGTCAGCATTATATTGAAATATATAAAGAATTGAGTTGTGGTTGATTTACTACATATAAATGATATCATGGGTGATATTAGTAATCACCAAGGTATTTTAAATATCGGTTATGCTGAATATGTAGTACCGTTTAAAGATTATTATATTGAAGTACATCCATTCGCTTATATGGTTTATGAGTATATGTACTTTGATGGTCCTAGGAAAAGTACTAATGATGGTTGGTCAATATATAAGATGTGTCGGACACATTATCCACACACATAATAAACCGTTTGAACCATATTATAAAATATATAACTGGCATCAGAATTATTTTATTGATGGCATTTTGAAATATTCACCATGTGATATATTCGAAATTGTAAGTGGAATTAAAATACATACTGATAATGTTACCATACACGATTTAAATAATCCTGTTGAGGTTTCAAAGTGGGAAAATAAATATGAGGAAGATTATAAAAAATTCTTATCCTTATCTATAGGTAATATAAGAAATTGAAAAATAACAAGAATATTAAGCTGATGAGTGAAAAAAACGAGAATAACATGTATGATATTCTATCTGATATCTATAAAGAAGACGATGGTACGATATCAGAACAGGGTCAGAAGAATCTGAATGAAATACTCGGTAAGAGTGAGAAAAGAAAATCAAATATTAAAATACCTTCGATGGGTGATTTTAGTAATATATTTAAACCCATAATGAAACCATTTATAAAACTAGATGCTCTCATTTTCAGAGCACCACCAAAAATGACAAATGCCTATAACCGTAGAGGAAGCTGGATAAGATAAGATATATGAAAAAATTTAACAATAGACCTAATAAGTATATAAGTGGAGAGAATGGATCAGGATGGGTGTGTAGAGCTACTGTCACAGTAACCATGATAATATTCGAGGATTACGTATTATGTCTTAATCGTGGTAAGGATGTTACTGAGACTGGCTTCTGGTGTATGCCATGTGGATATCTTGATTATAATGAAACCATAAAGGAAGGTGCTTATCGTGAGGTATATGAAGAGACGGGTATTGACTTTCGTGAATTATATACAATAGTTGAGACGGAAAGAGTTGATGAACCGGGTACTGGTATAAAACAAAGCATATTCTATCATCATTTACTTAATACATCTAAGAAACACGAACATAATATATTGATAGTGGATCCAGGTGAGGTAACCGATATTAAATGGATTCACAAGGATGATATTAAAGATTATGAGTTTACATTCGGACACGAATTACGAATAGGTGATTACTTTCAACTTAACTGATTCAATATTTAATATATAGAGAAATAACTATTGTAAATATGCAAGTTTTCTCTAAAATGAAGCCTAAGTCCGATACAACACCAAAAGATGAGGATGTAAAGTTCGAAAATGATTATGTAACCGTTTTAGAGTATGAAGGTTGGTCTATAGTAGACACTCCTGATATGGTTGTTTGTATCATTTATTTAATCGAACAGAATCGATTTATACTACGACATGAGTATATTCCAACTTTCAAATATATAGACGGTCAAGAGTATCACATGACTGTTCTCAGTGGCACTATGGAGAAGGGTGAAAGTCCAAAACAAACACTATTGCGTGAAATAGAAGAAGAATCTGGTATTGTTATATCACCCGAAGTAGAAATTGAATTTATGAAACCACTATTCGTATCAAAAGGCAATACTGCTAAATTCCACCCATCTATCATAACACTCACAGAAGCTGATTATCATGAAATAACACCTAAGGGTGATGGCTCTGAAGTCGAAGACAAGAGTAAGACAGCTAAATTAGAGTTGAGATATCTCAATGCTGTTAATTCATCAGACCTCATAACCGATTATATGGTTGAAAAGTTCAAACTATTCGTTAATTTCGAATAAATTTCCGAATATGTGTTGAATTTACACATAGATATAATACAATTTCCTCGATTAATATATAATGTATGAAAAGATACACTATATATTCATACATACTATTATTATTATTATTATTATTATTATTTTCCTGTGTGGGAACAAAAAACTCTGGTGATGTAGATAAGAGTAATGATGATATATCACCACTAGAAAAGGTTGTTGTAGTCAGTAATAGTGATTCTGATGGCGTTGTGGATATATTGGATTCGGAACCAATCTCACTTCCGGTAATATTAGAATCTCCGGTAATGGCCGCATCAGAATCAAAACCAATACAACACCTAAAAGATTCACCAAAAGATTTACCAACATTACTTATGAATACCGAGGTGTCTAATGATAAAAAAATGGTTAATATAAACGATTTAAACATAAATACTGGTGAGATGTCGTATGATATTCCATTAACTATGGAAGTTGGTAAAGTACACACCGTAAGATTACGTATAAGTAGAAAGACGGGAAATTCGAATTTAACTGTTGGATTCGAAAACGATACAACAGTTTATAAAATTGAAACTGGATCAGTTATGAGTGTACTTTTACTTGATCCAAACCCCGATGGTGTAAATAAGCAGTTTGAAATTGTTAATTTGACTAACGGACAACAAGCTCTCGAAGATGATGGGAGAGTAAATGAGTGGTCATGGGTAGTTACCCCAATACGAGGAGGTGAGGGTAAATTGAAGTTAATAATAAACATAACGAAACAAACAGAGTTCGGTCCGATGGAACGAAGTATAACAGTGTTTGAGAAGGATATTGATATATCCACTAATCATAAATATTCTATTCGAAAGTTTTTATATGATAATTGGGAATGGTTTGCATCTTCTGTAGCTATTCCTTTTTTTGTGTTTCTATGGCGTAAACGTAAATATATATTATCACACATTAAATAAACACACTTAATATTTGGAGGTGTGGGTAATTATATATATATTTATGTATGGTATTTAAATTGGGATTAGATATACACGGAGTTATTGATAGTTTACCAGACAAATTCAAAATATTGACTAGTGTACTTGTTGATTCTGGGAATGAAGTTCATATCATAACTGGTGGTTCATGGTCTGATGATTTAGAAAAAGAATTGAAAGAGATGGGTATCCGGTGGACACATAAATTTTCTATTTACGAACATTTGATTAAAATGGACACACCAACTTGTGGTAGTGTTACATTCCCTGATGGTACAGTTCAGTTGAAATTTGTAGACGGATATTGGGATAAAGTTAAAGGAGAATATTGTGAGAATCATGGTATTGACCTACATATAGACGATACGTTAATATATAACGACCACTTCAAAACACCATTTGCTAGATTTTGGTCGAAAAATGGAAAACCGAAACAAGCACATAAATCAAATAGACACCTAGACTAACATGGAAAAATTATTCTACCACATCGAGATTTTAGAAACTCCTGACTTTGTTCAGCAAATACATAGTGATATGTCTGATGAAGAATCGGAAATTACTTCTGATATTAATGTTGATATGATTGATATTATAGAAGGTAACCAAATAAACACATATGTGTATGGTGATAAAATGTCTGTTGGTGATGTGTGTTCTTTCTTAGAAGCCAAAGACGTTCATTACAAATTAAAGGAAATAACGGATGTTGTACTAAGCCAGAATATATCATTTGAAGATGAATTATTTTCTGATTTAGTAAAAAAACATATCGAAAGTAATTTAACTATTGATATGGTTCTTGAAAAAATTAAAGAAAAAGGTATTGGCTCTTTAACTGATATCGATAAGAGGGTATTGAAGTCGATTTAACCTCCTGATCCGAAACTATGTCCTTTGGATGTCCAATTGATATCCTTATAAGATCTATAAGATAATTTCATACCGGTGTCTGTTTTTTCAAGTCCTGGCTTACCCTCAAATTTATCTTTGGAAGCTTGTGATACTATATCATCTAGAATATCCTGTGTTACTTCTGGTAATCTTCTGGAATGGGCTGTGGCAAATTTATTTAGTTCTTTTCTAAATTTCTCTTCTTTCTCTTTCATACTAAATCCGAGAATTTCTTCATTGATTTTCTTCTCTACGTGACTTCCGAATGTATTTAAATGTTTCATACTGGATTTATATATCTTTTTGTTATATATTAATTATAAAAAGCCTATTTAATCACATATTATCCGTACATTCATACTATGAGAACAGTTAAAGATATATTTAATCTACCGGCACTTATTCTACACGAAATCTCACACGTATTGGTTTCACTTATTTTCGGGGGAAAGTTGAATAGTGTTAAGGTGAATAGACAAAATAACGGCCAATTCTCTGTAATACTAAACATACTCGGTCTAAACAGTAGATTCTCCGTTATGTGTGTTGCAATGTCACCACTACTTATCCCAATCACATTCACATTACTATCATTTATAAACCAAGAATTTCTATTTTATTTCGTATACGCTGGTCTTAATTACAAGACTACTCTTCCGAGTCCAATGGATTTCAGAATTGCTGATATGGAGTGTCCAACACTACTTAAACTAAATTAAAAATGGAAATACTTATCGATAAAACTCTTTATGGTCAGGACACCGGTAAATTTTACGGAGATAGCCTGTTATATAATATAAAAAGAGGTAACACCACTTATTTATCAATCAAACCTGATCATCTCAGTGATTCCTTTTGGAAAGGATTTTTTGAAGAATCAATGTATTACTACAAAGATGTTGAAATCATAAACAGATATGTTCATGTCGATGCTACTAATTCACAAATAGAAATTATGCAAGTGAATTTGAAAATTCTAAGTGCTATTGTTAATAATACTTAACGATATCCATTTTTAGGTATATTCATATCTGATACAATATCAACTTTAAACGAAAATCCGGAATCTACATCATCTGAGTATGTTGTGTCCGAATCAAACTTTCCACCAAATGATGATGGTCTAGGTCCATTTGCTTTACGGTGATTCTCCTGACGTTTACTCTCAATTCTAGCATCTTCAATTCTACAAAGTTCTTCGTAGTCCATATCACCCTTTGGATCATTATTGGGTGTGTGTGATGGAGTTTGTGCGATATCATATCCATATTTTCTAAGCATTTGTTCCTTTTCCCAGTTAGAAATATTGGGTTCGGTAGCTTCTTCACTCTGATTATCGATAACTCTTATATCTGCTCTAGCCATAGTACTATATATTAAATTTGAAAAGAATTAAAAGATTCGAAATATTTGAACGTATCTATGAACTCCTGTGCGTGAATGATGTCTATTTTTCTAACATATTAGTGTATATATCATATTTTATTTATAAATTTACAATATGGATATAATCGATAAACACAATATAACAGAAAAATCAGTGGCTGGTGTCAAAACATGTCCATTTCTTAGTGGTATGAACGTTATATGTGTTGATGTGTCTGATGATG
>Ga0208768_1000174_pt1 | contig 48563 bp, 72 predicted proteins | sample AntAceMetag02UK1_FD_184760 | JGI IMG/M metagenome (GOLD analysis project Ga0208768, IMG submission 184760) | Saline lake microbial communities from Ace Lake, Antarctica - Antarctic Ace Lake Metagenome 02UK1 (SPAdes) (version 2) | ecosystem: Environmental > Aquatic > Non-marine Saline and...
TTCATTTTGAAGTTTTTTACGTTCATTGGCGGCCAATTCATTATTCGCTAACTTATTTTCTATCGCCTTTTTCTGTCTCAATGCTTCGTCTTCCCTGTTACGAGCGTCCTTGAGTGCACTGCGTTTCCTTTCTGCATCCTCCTCATCGGAAATCACTCTTTTTATTGCATTATTGGTTAGTTTTTTTGAAGCTACCGCTATATTTTGATTTCTTTTCGTAGCCTTTTTTCGTGCAAAACCTTGTATAAGACGAGCTGCTGCATTTTTTCTATTTTTGTTTTTCTGCGCCTCAAACTGATTAAGAACTAGCTTTGCTCGCTCATTTTCGGCGTTTTTCTTAGCCTTGTTAGCCACATTACGTTCATTTTGAAGTTTTTTACGTTCATTGGCGGCCAATTCATTATTCGCTAACTTATTTTCTATCGCCTTTTTCTGTCTCAATGCTTCGTCTTCCCTGTTACGAGCGTCCTTGAGTGCACTGCGTTTCATTTCCGCATCATTTTTCGCCTTTTTAACTTCTTCATCGAGTTTCGTTACATCCTGCGTCTGACTCTTAGATAGTTCTGCGATCTTCTTAGTAGCCACGTTTAATTCAAGTTGTAAACGGTTACGTTCAGTCGTATCACCCTTGTTATCAGCTGTTCCGATTTTCTTCTGCAACTCAGACACCCGAGTTTCAAGGCTGTTGCGTTGCGTTTGTGTCTCCTTAATCGTCGATTCAAGTGATGAAATACGTTTTAATGCAAGTTTTTCGCCATTGTTCATTCTTTTTTGAATATTCTTGGCCTGACGTAAAGCGATATTCATCTTTTTAGTCGCTTCATTAGTGGTGCGTTTCATGTTGTTTAAACTTTTCTCGAGATTATTCGTTCTTTTCGCGTTAATGGTCGCCTTGAACCTAGCTTTACTTCTGTTTATCCGAGCCATACCTGCATCGAGTTCCGCACGCTGGGTGTTACGTTGTTCTCTACGTAGAGCGTTATTAGTTATAACAAACTGTCTTTGTTGACGTCTACGAGTAAGTATTTTCGATTCACTTAGTTTATTTTCAGTATACTTCTTAGTATTTTCTATGCGTTTATTTGCGTTGCGTTTTACAGTTTCTATACGTTGTTTGGCATTTATTTCCATTCGACGTCTCTCATTATTTATATTGGGTTTATCTTCACTTTCCGTATTAGTTTTACCGTTATTTTTAGTATTAATAAGAACTTTTAATCTTGATTTCTGACGCTTTCGGGCTAACATGTTTCGTAAACTAGCAGGCTTTTCACTTTGTTCGTTAGTCAACTCACCGTTACTATTTTCCTCATTTCTAAACTCGTTATTAACATTTTGCTCATTTCTCACACCGTTACGATTATACTCATTATCATTATCATTCTTCATTTTAGAAACTACACGAGAACCCGGTAATAGGATAGGTTCGTACACGTTCATACTCGCAAGACGCCTTCCTATAGAACGCTTTAAATCTACGATGGTCTTATCCGTCTCAATAAGACCCACCTTTTTAGCAATTCTTTTAACAACTCTCGAAGTTACTCTCGATTTATAAAGGGACTCGTAGTCCCTTTTTGTGAGAGGGGATTTTGGATCTAATAAATATCGTTTATCCCGCGTTAGAACTAAAGGTGGAAGTGGTAATTTTCCGCGAGATATGTCTCTCATAATATCACACATACGATCCTTGGGAATTTGCATTTTCCTACCTGTATGTAGCTTAATCAGTTTCCTGATATTTTTTGTTTTAACATCTGGATCACACACATCCATCTTGTTATATCTAGATAAAATAAATATAACACATGGGATTTAGTTGTTAAACCCTAAGAAGAACATACGCAATTTATCATCATGCGACATGTCAAATTTAAATAAGTTGTAGTCACCTGTTGACACAAATATAGTTTCGCATAGTCCGCGCGTGTCAATATCAGCTCTCAGACTTATTACCGAACCTAATAACGTACTAATAAAAATATTAAAAGAATCTATTTTATCTATATATCTCTCCCTGACCTTAAGCTTGAATGCTAATACTTTATGATAAGGTTTCCCCAAAAACGGTGTAATAGGAATATCTTCCTTAGTACCACCATCCAAATACACGTTACCGTCATATTGTTTTGTAGCTGCTATGAATGGTACTGATATACTCATACACACCGCATCTACTACGTGCATATTAGGGTTTATATCACTTGAAAAATATTCAGTTCGCCCCCTGTTTAAATTATATACAGAAATGTGCAATTTCTTTTTCAAATCCTTAAATTTAACATCAGATCCAAAAACATTCACCAAAGCACGCCTGACAGGGTCCATGTCTACAAGACCATAGTTTCGAAAGAATGTCCGTAATTTATATTTTGATAATCCCTCTATATCAATTTCCAGAAACTTTCCAAGTACATCGTCGAGTGGTATTTCGAGTGCTAGACACGCACCTAATATAGCACCAGCTGATGAGCCTGATATCTCTTTTATATTTTTTAATTTATGTTCGTTCCGTTTTAATGAGCCAATGAACCCGAAAATACCCATAGAGGATGGACCTATAACAAGGTATTCCATGTTATGTCACTTAATAGAACTGAGGAAATTGCTTTCGCAAAAGAGCGAACACAAGCGCGTAAACGATTGTGTGTGTCATGATGGCGACCTTGGAAGTCTTACCCGACATCACCTGACCTGGGGGGATGGTGAGAAGCATACCGGGGCTGAGCGCCATGAACAGCGCAGTTGTCACGAGCAAATCGTTCTGTGTGAGAACAAGGCCCATGGCCTTCGCGATCATGGAGTAAGCCAGGAAAAACACGAGACCGTGGAAGAGAACAGACACACGGTCTGTACCAACCTTACCGATGGAGAATTTCATACCGTTTGTTCTCAACAACATACCGGGGCTGAGTGCAAGGAACAATATCGACGGAATCGCGACTTTCTGGGAAGTGATAAGGGGGAGCATTTAATATATACACATATATTTTTCAGCGTAGTCAGCGAAATGGTTGAATGTAGCACCACGCATCATCACTTCATGCTGACCATTATTATTAATGATACGACGAACATTATTCCAAATGTGTACAAGATGTTCGTCATACCATGTCGTATGTTCTTCGTGATCGTTATACGTATAATGATCGACATAACAAAATTCCACAAAATCACAAAATTTCCCATAATGCTCGAGATGTGCATCGTACATCAACGTCCTGATGGTATCCCACATTATGTTCAATTCTTCTGAATATTCAATTTCCCAGTCTTCGATAGTGAGTTCAATTTCATCCTCATAAAATTCACCATCACTGTCAACATCAACGTCGTTACCATTGGTAGCTTCGTATACGTATTGCGTCCAAACCATATTTACTGTACTTTTTTAGATTTCAACCCCGTAATGGAGATTGTAGATGTTTCCTTTGTTGGTAAACTCTCGAGTATAACCTTTAATACAGATTCAGCCTGCTGATCGTCTCCCTCGAAAAATACGTTGAGACCTTCTTTAATCGAGTCCTTATTAAGACCACTTTTACGGATGCTTGTCTTAACAGTGATTTTACCAGTCTTGGTATTAATGACGTCGAGGCCGTTGTCTATCATTAATTTTTTGATGTGCAACTTAAGTGCTTTTTCTGCCTGTGCCAGGACTTTAATATCGGATCGAGCTTCTTTAATCTGCTGGTTAAGTTCAACTAGTTTAGAGACGCCGTTTGTTAGATCGTCTGCGGTTACGCTAGACATGTATTTTAAAATCGGGAGTTAGCTTTAAGTCCTTTAAACAAGGGGGCGTTGCATACTATCCGTGCTGATAGTAGAGTTATTCCATGTAAAAGCCTCTTTGGGATTGGGAGGTTCAGCGCGAATGGATTGATTAGCGTTGCGAAGAGCACCGCCAGTTGTTTCGGGTATTCCGATCTGACTACGGGGGTCGAGGAAGTTCTGACCAGCGAGAATATCTTCAGGGGCGAACTCACCAAACTCCTCCTGGGAAGCAACTTCCCGTGGGAGGAGAGATGAAGCAAGACCTGTACCAGCTTTCATTTCACAGCCAGCCGCGCCTACACTTTGTGTAGCAGGGCTAGATATAGGTGCGAACAAACTGCTTTTCATCGAGTAAGTGGATGTTTTACCACGAGATTTAAGAAAGACAATCAGTGTTACGCCTAAAAGTACAGCGACCAACATGCGACCATATGGTACCCGGTTGATACGCTTTGTAAGAGACATCGTTTATATACTGTTAACAATTTTTTTTTATTGATCATCCTCGAACATGCAATCTTCTGGATAGGTTTCATCAAAAGTTTCACCTACTTCATCTGGTTCAACTTTAAGGAGTTTCACCTGAACAACATTCCACGCTGGACCAAAGGCCTTTTTAGCAAACCAAAGTCCATTAAATTCGAGAATTACCGAACAGTTTTCACCGACCTGGAGCGCATCCTTATCGGCGACCACCTTATCGGATCTAAAAATTTTAGTATGTTCGATTCTGTCTGCTGTAATTGTTTCGTCTCGAATATAAGATGTACGAATTGTCTTATCCGACAACTTCTTCCCAAACCAAGTTTCAGAATTTTCAATGGCACCCTGAATGTTTGTATCATGCAACGATTCAATAGCATCAGAAGCATTAAGATCGAACATGATATCATCATCCGTAATTTCTACAATTTTCACATCGTCTAGACGCGTGAAGCATCGCTTGCGATCATCATTGAATGCACGAACGTGGTACAGACCATCTTCACCTTTGGAGGGAACGCCGTAAATCATTGTATATCATATACGTATCATTTCTTTAAACCAATGAAGGGTATAGCGGCGGAACGTTCAAGAAGTGGCTTTGGAACCCATCCATCACGTCTAGGCCTGAAACCATATAAAGTCGCCTGCATGTTTACATTTTTAGGTATACGCTGGGGTTCTAAAGGACGTAACCTGAATTCATTTCGTACGTATGCATTTGTGTTATTTTTTTTCCATTTAAGTGTTTTAAGGTTAAACCGCTGATTTCCATTCGACCTTTCATATCCTTCTACTACGGTATTCTTGGTCACAGGATTTACACCGTGTACTATTTTTTTAGATAATCTCTCCCTAGATGGCTCAGTTGTAAATTTTTCGTATTTCCTGGGGTTAACACGAAGCGCCGTGTTTATGGACACGGTTCTCTTTTTAGTAACCTTGGACGTATATACGCGGTTTATTTTCGATTTTACCCTCTTAAAAATACTATCTATCGAATCTGTAGATTTTATACGTTTATCAAATAGTTGTGCAAGCTTAAATAGACGTTGTCGATCCTTTTCCCTCTTTTCAGGTCTGAGATTCAGTGTATGCATCAGGTATATGTCATCTATGAGAAACTCTTTACTCGCAACAAATACCTTTTTATTATTTGTTATTTTGTTCGTGTTAACGTTTCTATATGTAATACCCCTTTTAAGAGTTCTTATGACATCGTAACCAAATTCATTGGGACGCATAAAGGGGATATCCAAAAGACCTCCTAATGTTATATCTTGGATTTTACCCTTTTCAGGTGAAAAAAAGCGTGTATTCAAGTCGAGAGTAAATAATTCAACGTCAATAAAAACATCACCCTTTGATGGTTTATTATTTGTCCGCCCCTTTTTCTTTTTTATGAGGGTATAACGTCTAGTTACATAAGGACCGGATTGTTTAAATCCTATACCGAGATATTTCAACACCTTTTTATCTATCGACAAGACCCGCGCTTTGATTCGATTATTCAATTTTTGAGCAATCTGACCAAGTTTATCCCATAAAATAAGTTTAATAGCTTGAAGCTTCCCAAAATACTTAGCATCGTATGCTATCCTCGGTATAAATTTTGCATCTATATCACTAGTAATAACTCTTTGTTCATATGGTACATAGAGATTGAAAGCTTCACCTCCACTCACGACCAAATCTCCCATATTTTTCATAAACTCACTGATTTCACCGATTGTACTGAGAATTATGTCGCGTGTTATATCGGTGACACATACATATACAAATTTATCGAATGATTTCGTAGAAAATTTTTCTTTTACTCTCTTCCTAAATTTTCCTAAATCTCTTGCTTCGTCCCTGGTAAAATATTTTCTCAAATTCTCATCTTTAAAAAATAAATTGTCGTTCATATATTTATCAATGACAGGCTTTGAGTAGAGTTTACCGTCCATTATTATACATAAACATTTTTTACACACATGTACTTAAAGATGAACTGCATATATAATGTACAATGTCTACTGAAATCCCATCCAAACCCACTGATTGCCTTGAAGAGATTACCGCGCTTCGTAGTGAACTTAAGTCATTGACTAAGCTTGTACGAAAGATTAAGGCTAAGCTCGACGATCCTAACGGAGAAAAATCCGCCAAACGAGCCAAGAACAACGGGTTTAACCGTGAACAGAAGATTTCAGAGGAGCTTCGTGCATTCCTCAGCCTGCCCGAAGGTCAACTTGTTTCACGTAGTACCGTAACTCGTTCTATCAACGAATACGTAAAGGCTAACGGTCTCAAGCATCCAGACAACGGTCGCATTCTCGTTCTGGATCAGAAACTCCGCGATTTGCTTAAACCGCCTGCTGAAGTTCAGGTTACTTTCCTGAATCTCCAGAAGTTTCTCAGCCCTCATTATACGAAGGTTGAGGTTGAAGCGTAAGAATCTATACTTAAAAAAATAACAACACATATAAACATGTCGATAGATAAACAATCTATCGAAACCCTTGTTGGTACAAAAATATCTAATATAGATTTGTACCAAAAAGCATTTACTCATAAATCTGCGTTAAAGGATAATGAAGAATTATCTGGATCATTCGAGACATTGGAATTCATAGGTGATTCAGTTTTAGGCTTTGTTATTACAAAGTTCTTATATGACAAGTACGAAACACGACAAGAGGGTTTTCTAACCAAGGCTCGTACCAAACTCGTACGCGGTGAAACACTTGCAGATATAGCTTCTAAATTAGAATTGCATAAATGGATCCAAATGGATGAAAAAGGTATGCGTAATCACTGGAATTATAACCCTAAAATATTAGAAGACGTATTTGAAGCTATAGTTGGTGCCATCTACATGGATTTAGGTCTTTTACATGCAAAAGAATTTATTCTACGCATCTATAATAACCCTGAGTATATAAACCTACAATCTATCATGATAGATGACAATTTTAAAGATCATTTGATGAGGTATTGTCAATCTAATAGTTTGGAATTACCAACTTATAATATACATGGACATGATAACGGTATTTTCTGTATACACGTTTTCGTAGGAGGTGTATGCTTGGGAATTGGTTCTGCAAAAAATAAAAAACAAGCCGAACAGAATGCCGCAAGAGCTTTTTTTTATCCACCTAAGTCATCATACCCATATCATTAATAACATGAGTTACGATAATTATTCACCTAAAAAAAGAGTAACGAAAAACGATAAAAAGGAGAAAGGCTCGATTTACTCGAGTAAACATATCAGGTTGACACTTAAACGTTTGGAGCAACAGTCAATTAATGAACGAGAAGGTAAAAGTGCTCCTCGAGAAGGAATATGCACCACAGAAGTCGGAAGAATGGTTAAACCAACGAAAAACCATGCTCACCGCAAGTGATGCAGCAACTGCAATTGGAAAAAATAAATATGAAACGCCAGATGGTCTTCTACTTAAAAAATGTGGATTAGGTGTACCCTTCTTTGGAAACGATGCCACGCGTCACGGCGAATTATACGAGGACGAAGCTCGTATTCTTTATGAGGAGCGATATAACGAGGTTGTTCATGAAATTGGTTTATGTGGTCACCCAGTCGAAACATGGTTAGGTGGAAGTCCGGATGGTGTTTCAAATTCGGGAAAACTCATCGAAATTAAATGCCCCCCACAACGACAGATTATACCCGGTGAAGTACCCGAGCATTACATGCCACAATTACAACTCTGCATGGAAATTCTCGATCTCGAAGAAGCTGATTTTATTCAATATAAACCAGCCACCACCAATTGGCCTAAACCAGAAGAATTCGACGTAGTCAACGTGAAACGCGACCGTGAATGGTGGAAAACATACCTTCCCGTCATGAGAGAATTTTGGGATAAAGTTCTGTACTTTAGAGAACATATAGACGAACTCCCTAAACCGAAAGAGAGAAAAAAACGTATCGTAAAAGAGAAAATTCATACGTGCGAAATAGAATCCAACCCAGAAGACAATTATAGAAGTGAATAATACCTAAGTCGTAAGATAATTTTGAAAATTTCAACATTCTAAATAATACCATGAACAAGTACACTCTCAACGGCACCCTTTATGCACCTTATCAAGTGAATGGGGCGAAGTGGATGCATGATATGGAACATCAACAAAAAGGACCCAGGGGTGGATTTCTTTGCGATGAAATGGGACTTGGTAAAACCATTCAGATCATCGCGACCATCCTCAGTAATCCAAAACCACACACGTTGATTGTGGTCCCTAAAACAATCGTTACTCAATGGAGTATAGAGATCGCCAAATTCGCACCCGGTCTCTCTATCCTAATATACGACGGACCCGAAAGAACAAAGGATATCAAAAATCTCGAGAAAGTTGATATTGTTCTTTGCCCTTACAGTCTCGTCTACAATCGCACGACTCTTCTTCACGCGATAAAGTGGGATCGTGTTGTTCTTGACGAAGCTCACGAGATTCGTAATCGTAAATCACAAACATTCAGGGCGGTTTATCGTCTTAGATCCGATATTCGGTGGATTGTGACAGGTACACCCGTATTCAACTCTATGGAAGATTTTGTATCTCTTTGTTCATTTCTGGGTCTTTCCAAGGCAATTGTTCAAGCCATGACTAAAGATATCAAAGATATTTACATCCTTAGACGCACCAAATCTGACAATGGAAGTAAGCTTCCTTACTGCCATTTCGAAAATGTCGAACTCGATATGTATCCAGAGGAACTGCTTATTTACGAAGAAGCCTTTTTCGAGTCTCAAGAATTCATGCGTGATATTGTACACAGCGCGATATCTATCGGGTCTAAATCTATGCAAATTTTGGAATGTCTACTGCGCGTGCGTCAAACTATGATATGGCCTCAATTATATCTCGATGGGATGGCTAAAAAACGAGGCATCGATCGTATCGTATGGAATCACAGTACAAAGAAGATTGATACATTGATCGAAAACGTTTCACAACACCCAGACGAGAAGACGGTTGTTTTTTGTCAGTTCAGGGGTGAGATGGATCGTATTGAAGAAGTCTTCAGGGGGCGTGTATTTAGAATTGATGGAATGGTAGAAAAAGATGAACGTCACATACGTCTCGAAGCGTTCAGTCGCGCACCAATGGGAAGTGTACTTATCGCACAAATCAAGTGTGGTGGCGTTGGTTTGAATATCCAATGCGCGAGTCGTGTATATATAATGGCCCCTTCTTGGAATCCATCTACAGAGCTTCAAGCTATTGGTCGATGTCATCGGACTGGTCAGACTAGAGATGTTTATGTTAAGAAATTTTTGTATTCTGACACACCTTCCACCAGGAGTGTTGATATGGCAATGATGTCTCTCCAGGGTCACAAGGCTTCTGTTTGTGCAGAGGTTCTTAACGATAAACGTATCGAATCTCAGATTCCGAATAAATGCGAAAAATCTATCGATGCCATCAGGAAAATTTTCCGGTGATATAGTAAAACAATGACGATGGTTATAACAGAAGGTTCTCGCGCGGAAGTATTCCATGGCACAGCTCAACATACAGCCGGTGGTCTTGCAAAGAAAGATTTGGTTCAGGATAAGTATGGGGCTATTAAGAGTAAAGCCGCCGTCTCTGCCGCTAAGAAGCGTATGAAGAGTGAAGGTGCGAAGGCTATGGTTAAGGTTTTCAAGCCTGCTAAGAAGGGTGATTTCAAACTGGTTCCCAAGAAAGGTACCAAGAAATATAAAACACTTGTGAAAAAAATGAAGTGATATAGTAAATGACACTTGCTAAGTGGGATGAAGCGGTCCGCGTAGCAAAAATCAAGTTGAAAAAGAATCCAGATGATTATGGTATTGTAAAAGGTAAGCTTCTCAGGGAAGCTCAGATTATTTATAAAATTTTATTAAATGATAAGTAAGCTATAACACAAATTGAAACCCCTTAAGTTGTTGTGGTTCGTGCACAACAAGTTGATTTAATTTCCATGTAACCCCAAACTGCTTGTTTAGAAAGTAAACTGTTCCCATTTCCACTATACCAACCCCCGAGTTCCGCGCATATAATTTATTTTCTGGGTCATTTTTCAAATGTTTCTTTTCACTGTCGAAAATACTGGTTTTGACAGTTCCATCACCAGTTACATCTACCTTAACTCTGAATTTTGGTTCTCTATCAGGTGAATGTTTAAGATTCGAATTGAATATAGACCGTAAATATTCCACGCTCATATCTTTACCAAAAATATTTGTACTTTGTACAGCCACAGCCTCGATTATCTTATCTTCTATTTGAGTTAATGTTTCATAAAACAATTTTACATAATTTCCAGGTTCGTCATACCCCTTTAATGAAAAGTCTATATTCCATTTAGTATTTCCAACTGCGGGAGTGAATCCAGACATACCAAATGGCATGTACATACGCGGTAGTTGAAAACGTATAGGCTTACCTTCTTTCGTACACAACGAAATTTTACGTCCGTCATATTCTAGAATATCAATCGTATCGAGAACTGTCGTAAATTTGGCCATATATATACTTTACGGGATAAAACTTTAAGCTGAACATGCAGTACACTCAGCTTCTAGACTGTATTGAATTGGTCGCGCCTTCGCTTTACTACGTAGGTAATACATACCCGTTTTCAACCCAGATTTCCAGGCATACATGTGCATTGATGATAATTTCGACATGGTTGGATTTTCAATAAATAAATTCATACTCTGAGATTGGTCGATATATCTTCCCCGATCGCGAGCCATATCTATGATAGTTTTCTGACTAATTTCCCATACGGTTTTATACAACTTTTTAATATCATCTGGAATATCAGTGATATTTTGGATAGATCCTCCAGCCTTGACCATTAAATCTTTCATGTCTTTAGACCATAGATTAATTCTTTTCAGGTCCTCTATGAGATGTTTATTTACAACAACGAATTCCCCTGCGAGTGTTCTACGAAGATATATATTCGTAGTCCAAGGTTCGAAACATTCATTGTTACCCAGTATTTGAGCCGTGCTAGCAGTGGGCATTGGAGCCACTAAAAGAGAATTGTACAACCCATTCTTGACCCTTTGTCGCATAGCGTCCCAATCATACATCCCAGAATGAGGGCGAGTTGTGTCATCTGTCTTCCACATGTCGAATTGTAAAATACCCTCCGACGTGGGACTCCCCTTGAACGTTTCATATGCACCGTGTAAATCGGCCAGTTCACAACTGGCTTCAAGTGCTGCATGATAAATTGTTTCGAAAATAGTAGCATTTATAATCTTAGCCTTTTCGTCATCAAATGGTATACGTAACATACAGAAAACGTCTGCTAAACCCTGTACACCTAACCCAATTGGCCTGTGGCGCATATTTGATGTACGTGCAGTATCGACTGGATAAAAGGTCCGATCAATCACTTTATTTAAGTTTTTAGTTACGATTTTAGTTACTTTATGAAGTGCTTCATAATCGTATCCATCACTCTTCACATATTTAGGAAGTGCTATGGATGCGAGATTGCATACCGCGGTTTCACCTGGATTTGTATATTCAATTATTTCTGTACACAGGTTAGAAGATTTGATAACCCCTAAATTTTTTTGGTTTGATTTTGAATTACATGAATCTTTGTAAAGCATGTAGGGTGTGCCAGTTTCACTCTGAGATTTAATAATCGATTTCCATACTTCAATCGCTGGTACAGTCTTATTCGCGAGACCTTCCGATTCATATTTAACGTATAATTCCTCAAACGCGTCACCGTATACGTCTGAAAGACCTGGAGCTTTATCAGGACAGAAAAGTGACCAATTTCCATTCTCTTCAACGCGTTTCATAAATAAATCCGGAATCCATAAAGATGTAAATAAATCACGACACCTAGATTCTTCGTCACCTTGATTAAGGCGTAGTTCAAGAAATTCCATGATATCCGCGTGCCATGGCTCAATATAAATCGCTATAGAACCTTTACGTCTACCAGCTTGATTAACATAACGAGCAGTTGCATTAAAAACCCGGAGCATTGGTATAATTCCATCGGAATGACCATTGGTACCTCTAATTTTAGATTTATTAGCACGTATATCATGAACATGTAAACCTATACCCCCGGCCCATTTTGAAATTTGTGCACATTCCGTTAATGTACTATAAATTCCATCTATAGAATCACCTTTATTGGCAATTAGAAAACACGAAGACATCTGCGGTCTAGGGGTACCAGAATTGAATAGTGTTGGTGTAGCGTGTATAAATTTACCGGTTGACATGTGCTCGTATGTCTCTATTACACTGTCTACATCAGTCCCGTGAATCCCGATAGCAACTCTCATAAACATGTATTGAGGCGTCTCCATCAATTTATCATCATGTCTTTGTAGATATGATTTCTCGAGTGTTTTTAATCCGAAATAACCAAATTCAAAGTCGCGTGTTTTTACGATCTTATCTTTTACCTGTGAAGACACTTCGACTATTTCGTTTGTAACGATACCAGCTTTGTTCAATTTTTTCATGGCTATATTAAAATTGGTTGGAGCTATTTTTTGAATGTTACTCGCAATGATTCGTGTAGCTAAAATTTCATAATCAGGATCACGTGTAATCATACCGATACAAATTTCAGCTGAAAGAGTGTCTATTTCCTGTGTTGTAATACCATCATGGATAGATGAGAATACCTGTTGTGCGATCATACTCGCATCTACCCCACTCGAAATTTTACAGGGGTCGTTCATAAGTTGTGAGATCCTGTTGGTGACCTTATCAAATTTTACGTCTTCAACATGACCGGAACGTTTTACAACCTTCATTATACAAATAATACTAACATATCTTTTAATTACATTTGAAATCTTCACTTCGGATGGCTACCGTTCCGATGGTTTCAGCATACCTATTGGGCTGAAGAAAACTTGTATTAATATAGAATGGCCCATAGACACCTGGTTTAGAGATAGGTGGGTATGATGCCGGAAAACATTCGGGCGCATCGCATGCTGGCGGTTTCATGTTACAAGCTGTCGTTTGGTAAGCTTCGTCAAAATCAGCACCCGCTATCATTTTATACTTTATACACACTTTTTTTCCTGGGTTATATTAAATGTGTGACAATACTCGTTTAAATTCAATCAAACAGACACCAACACCACTGAACACGCTATTTTTTTCAGATTTCAATCTTAACTTAATCCAGCGAGCTGTTCGACAGTCGTTTAAAGATAAAACTGGTGTAGCTATCGATTACCAAAACCCTGATGACATGTATGCTCTTATGCGCGTCGTGTTTATCAACAATGCAGGCAATCCTAACACCGGTATCAATAACCAAGTGAAATTTATGAATGAAATGGTAATAAAGACGGCCATGTCACAGGTTCAATCAGGTGTGTCTCAATATATGGGATACATACGCGACCTGGATACAATGGCGGTACCACCTACACCACCAGCTAACACGAGTACATTTGGGATGAAAATCGATAAAAGTGATAAAATCGGCGTATAAAGGATAGCATCATGTTACTATCAAGATGGCGTCATTGAACTATTATAAAACTGAAACCGAAAAGATATGTAAACTGAAGGGTTGGGACAGGGTTGAAATAAATACTGTATGGTTACTCCTTTCTGAAGAATTCGGCGAACTTGCATCAGCGATTCGTCAGTATAAAAAAACTTTTAAAAAAACAAATATCAAAAAGGATAAAGGTATCGATATAATGATGGAGATGGGTGATGTGTTTAGTTACTTATTTCAATTGGCGCATATGTTAGACGTTGATCTGGATAAGATGTGGATGGAACATGGTAAAAAAATGGTACATAAAAAATATATATCGTGATAGTAAAGATGAGTAAGTATATGCTCAGTGATCAAAATACTATGGATGATATGAATCCGTTTGTTCAGCGTGACTTTTCCTTACCAGGGGCTATAGGTAAACCAGATTCCTTCAAAAAATACGTCCAACCTCGTGAAAAGGGTGTTGATCTTATGAATGATAATACACACATTTGTAATTTTGGTGTTACTTCCGGTGATAAAGTCGTTGAGACATGTCGACCATCTAAAGTGAAATGTCGCTTATCTAGATCTCTTCTTCCAGGGAGAAATATAGATATGGGATTTGGGAAAACACGCGAAAATACAAAAGAATATTTCGAAAATAACCAAATTAGACGTAATCTCGATACACGAATTATGATTGTTATCGTTATCATAATTCTTCTTCTATCGTCCTTAAAACGGTAAATAAATTATCAAGTCTTTTGTCGTTTCTACATGTTTGGATAACACTTGGGAATGTAGTTGTGCACAGTTCGCGAATGAACTTTTTCTGCCATGTACATTTCTTATTTATGATTGGAGGTGAAAATGTAGGGTCAATAATCTTAATAGCGTTCATAATACGTATGAGTGAACGAATATTGTAATTCTCACACATAACATTATCAAGTTCTATATCTGCAAGGTGTCTCCGTACTGTGAGTGTTTTTTCGATCATCATGTCTAAAAAATCGTCATAGCGATATGTATTTTTTTTGGATTTTATATCAGACCACCCACCAATTGCAGTCGTTTTGAAAATTATAGGAATGACGACATACCCCTGTCCTTCTATGTATTTTTTATACTTGATTTCTACACATGGGATAGCATATTCATTTATATAAGCATTCGCTTCTTTAACGAATGAAGGCATATTTGCAATCTGGTTTAAAGTGTAATTTCTTCTCTAAATCCTTTAACTGTTCCTTTTTTTTAGTATCAATACCTATACAATTATGCTTTTCCAATTGAAAACATCTCATACAAAACTGCCCGTTGCAATATTTACAGTCCATGGGTATCCCACATTTTTTCCTGCATAATTGACATGGCATCTTATTATATACTATAATTTTTTTCAACTTAAGTCGTTCTTCTAATTATTAAAAATTAAGTAAAATGTATTCACCTATCGCAAATAACACATTCTCGTATATTTTAACTCAGAATGAGTTTAGAGATAGTTACCCGGAAAATATACGAGCTTCGCGTATCAAATTGACAACTATCACCATGATATCATCATTTTCTAAACATATAAATGTCGAGCGAATTCGTGCTATTTTCGAGGAAGTCAAGGATATAAATTTACACCGCGATAACTCGACTGACAATAAACCCATCACGTGGTATTTAAAACCGACGACGTTTTATAATCAGATTACGCTTACATATGACGATGAGCATAGTACGAAGTCTATAAAAATTTTTCCAAATGGGAGTATTCAAGTTGCTGGATGCGAAGACTTGTTTAATTGTACATATATCATATCCGGTCTTGTACACATTCTACAGGCGTTTGATAAAGAAATTATACCACCAGCTGACACATTCCGTGTTGTTATGATAAATTCAAACTTCAGTTTGAATTATAACATTAATCTGATAAAGACAACCGAACATTTTGAGAAATGCTCCGATGTCTTTAGAGTATCATTTGAACCGGATAGATATTCAGCCGTGAAGGTGAAATTTAAACCCGCTGAAGATATGAAGGAGATTACCACCAGTATTTTTGGATCTGGGAAGATTATTATAACAGGCGCAGAAACACTCAAGGAGATTGTATATGCATACAATATTATTAATCAGCATATAAACGATTGTCCAAGTATCAGGGTATCTAGAGTCGAGATCGCCGATAGATTTGACGAATATTTTGGATATAAGATTGATGATGTTATTGTTAAAATTAAAAGTATTGGATTTAAGAGTTGGGTGAATACTATAACGAATCGACAAATTAATTTCTAATTATATGATATATGTCTCAACGACTTGGTATGGCCGATGGCAGATGCCACACAATCAATAATTCGTCGAAGTTGTACGACAACTTCATAAAAACACAGAACGGTATCAAATTTGAAGATAATTATTCTTTCCGTAAACTTCTTCAAGACAAGGGACCCGCTATTCACGTAACCCCTTCACCACAAAACGATGGCAGTCCATGTGGGTTGTGTGATTCCACATTAGACTTATCTGAAATTAACTGAGTAAAAAAAATGAAAATAATCTCATATTAAATGTATGGCAGATTCTCAAGATTGTACAACATGTGCAATATGTCTCAATCCAGTGAGAGAAACGAGGCACAATAAAGTAATCAGGTGTGGTCACTTATTTCACTCTCACTGCATAGAGAACTGGAAAGCTAGGGGTAAACAGACCTGCCCGGTTTGTAGAAAAATTTTCGATGGTACTAATTTTAAGGTAACTGTAAAAATCGAGAATATGCTAAATCATTCGACTTTTACAACACCAGTGGAAGAAGAGAATTATATATTTGATACATTGGATGCATTTTTTGATATAGAAGATACACACGATCTCGAGAGTCTACTTAGAGACTTTGGGGTGAGTGTGTCCAACCTTGATCCCTCTATTCTTTACACAGAATGAACTACAATATTTATTGTAATTTAATCCATCGTATTTTCTAGAAATCTTCCTAGGATCTGTAATTAACTTACCTCTAGCACCAACAACCAGTGGACCTGTAGCCCAACCACGTTTATGACTAAAAAAATCAGCCTTAAACGTGATAACTTTCCCAGGGGTTAATACAGTTGTAGCTTTTTTTATACGCAATACAGGAACCTTGAAAAATGACGCAATACTCGTATGTGTATCACCTTTTTTTACTTTATATTCAGTTTTACTATGTTGTTTATAAAAATGAAAATCACCCTGACACAGGTAGTTAGATTTCTTACATGTAGCTACAAATAACATAACCTTGTAATACGAAGGCTTACATTGTGTACCAGCTTTTACCATGTATATTTTTTTGGGGTTATCGGCGACTACTAATTTTGGTATTTTTCCACAGTTAATGTATCGTCCAGAAGCACTCAATTTCGCACGCTCTCCAGGCTGACTTTTCCAATTTCTATATTGCTGATAATCATTCACGGCATATGCGTAGCAATTATTGTTATTCTTACCTACTTGACCACCCCATCGTCTAGTAGTAAACATATGTTCAGACCCACTAGTCGGTGGATGTTTAGTCATTATATTATCTTAGAAAAAAATATATACAGATAGTAAAATGATTAAAGATATTATGAAGGCGAAGAACAACAGAGAGGCTTTTATGGAAATTTTGACGTTTATACTCTCAATTCTTGTATCCACGTTTATACTTCGTTTCACGTGGAACTATTCTCTCAGTAAGCACATTTCCGTGCTCAAACCCATCAAGACATTCGTAGATGCTCTTCTCCTATCCATCTCGATTCAAGTTATTCGAGGTATTTAAACTTCTTTAAAACCAACAACGCGTTCACCTGAAGAATGAATCATCGTGGGAAATCCATCCATACCTGCACATTCTTCACTGTCACAGTCGACGAAAGTAAACGATTTATCTTTACTTTTCATATAGTCAAGTTGTTTACGAGTCCAACCACAACCCATGGTCCCGTATACAGTCCATTCACCCGAATCGTCAGTCGTAGCGTAATTTTCAGTCAAAGACTTTACTGCATTTTTCTTTCCCATCTTTACATAAATCCATGTATTTATGATAAGTAGCGCGATAAGAGTGAACATATTTTATAATACATACACACATTTTTATCTGCGTGAATTGTAAGAATGAATAACGTGGGTCCCAATCTCAGGAAAAGATTAATGACCAATCAATGTTCATCGAAATTTAACTCAGTGACTAAAATAGGTTCTGGGCAATACGGGGATGTATTTAAAGCATGCCTGAATGAAAAATGTCAGAAAAAATTCGCGTACAAGGTTTCTAGTTCGAATCTCAGGGCTGAGCATAATCTGACTAAGAAATTCTTAATAGGTGTTGGTAAAAAGCACGGTGCAAACGTATACGCTTACGAAAAGTGTGGAACTCAGTTTCGTATGTACTCGGAATTTTTAGATGGACAACCCCTGAAAACTTTGTTACCATCACTGCGCAAAGATCCAGCTAAACTTCAATCGATCGTGTTCCAAGTGTTAACTATATTACGAACTCTCAAAGTAAATATGCCATCATTTAGACACAATGATCTTCATTTAGACAACGTTTTCGTAACTAATGCGGGTACGAAAGTTAGAATCATCGATTTTGGTTTATCATTCTCTAAGGATATAAAAAACCCTGAAATAAATTCTACGAATAATAAGGGTTCATTTTTACGTGAATATGGCATTTATAGGGGTAATCACCCGATGTACGATGTGCACTTCTTTTTAAATAGTCTATACGTATCTACATATTCACGTGAAGACAGGGGTTACGGAGATTTATTGAATTTCATTACAAGTATATTTCCAGTATCGTCTGGATATCTCGGGAGAGTGTCACCTAATATTTTTTCGTATCGTCTGAGATCTGTTCAAAAAAATACCCAAAATACAAGAGAAGTCACTACATTTAGCAAAATATTTAGACATTCGTACATGAACACCGAGAAAGTCGTTTCTAGAAAATCTGTAATGAAGAGTATATTAAAATCAAAACCTCGGACTGTTACACAGAAAACAATACTTACCAAGACCGATATCAAAACGAATAAAGATGGTAATGTATCCATGTCAAAAAAATTGAGTAACGCGGCTAAGATTCTCAAAGAATCTAAAACTAAACCATTATATAAGAGACCCGCGACGTCAAAAGCGAAACCCCCCTTGCCACCTAAAAATAGTAAATCTACATCACCCAAGAAGAACACCCCAACGTTGACTAATACGAAAAAGCTTGTTATGAAAGGTACACCACCTAATTCGTCCGATAACAATGAAACATTACAAAACATGCAAACACGCCTACTAAAAAACTCGGAGACGAGTTCAGGTGCAATAATTTCGAAACCACCTAAAAACCGTTTATCACGGGGTAAAGTTTCATCCGCGTATGTAAAGAATTTTATGAAAAGTATGACACGTAAATAATACAGTTAAAGACGTTACACAATTCTTTAATAATGGAATGTTGTGATGTTTGTTGTGAAAAAATAAACAACTCAAATCGCAAAAGAGTAAATTGCCCCTTTTGCGATTTAAAGTACTGTCGTACATGTGCTCAGAAATATCTTTTATCAACCATCGAAGATCCTCATTGTATGGGGTGTAAACATGTACATAATAGGGAACTCGTAAGTTCTTACTGCTCAAGTAAATTTATACACACGGATTTGAAACAGCATCGTGAAAATATATTATTTGAACGTGAAAAAGCGCGAATGCCAGAAACACAGCCACATGTTATGCGAGAACTAGAAAAACGAAGTTTACGAACATCTTATATTTACATGTACTATTTACTTACGAATATAGATCTTGATTGTACGTTAGATTATCACGTGAGACCTTGTTTGAAGGAAACTATCCGAGAATATATAGTGTATATATACGATCAAATACAGACGCTTCGTAATTTTGATACCACAGTTGAAAATGTATACGCATTTTCTCAAAGTTGTCCAGATGAAGAATGTAGAGGGTTTCTAGATGATGAATGGAAATGCGGAATTTGTAAAAATGATTTTTGTAAAAAGTGTAACGAACCCGTATCATTTAATCATACATGTGATATAGATGTAGTCAAAACATTAAAATTGTTAAAGCGTGATACCAAACAGTGTCCTAAATGTAACGTTCCTATTTATAAAATAGAAGGTTGTGCGCAGATGTGGTGTACACAATGCCACGTAGCATTCGATTGGAAAACTAGAAGAATTGAAACTGGTAGAATACACAATCCTCATTATTTTGAGTTCAAAAAGCGGGGTAGAGAGCACGGTGATATCCCATGTGGGGGTAGACCAACGCATCGAGAATTAATACGAATACATGCATCAAAAAACATAATCATGATTTCAATGACTGTTATTCACCTTAATTATCACTTAATATATAGACATACATTTCAATATGAAGATAATATCCATCTTCGGATGGGTTACATATTAAAGGAACTTACAGAGAAACACATGAAACGTGAATTACAACGCAGAGATAAACATAATGCTAAGACTACAGATATACAGGACATTTATACGATGTATATAGACACGGTTGGAGATTTATTACGGCAATTTATTATAGATATATCAAGAGAAGATGAAATAATTCGAGAAGTGCGAGAGTTGACGTCATATACAAACGATGTCATCGAAAAAATAAGACACAGGTATAGATGCTGTGTCCCACATAATATAATATTGGAATTAGATATATGATAGTATTCATTTTTGTATCGATAATTTTATTGATTATACTACTTAGACCCATATACCAACACCCGCGTGTTATACGAAATGTATTCAGTCATAAAGTCTGTGATCATATTATCGAACTGGCAACACCCAGCCTAGAACCGTCATTAATCGGCGTCGTCGCTGGGTCAGTAAATACATCTGAACGGAAAAGTGAAACTGCGTGGCTCCCACCAGACACTTCAGATACTGTGAGACGTGTTATAGAGAAATGTGTATCCACAACAGATCGACAATTTGCCAATGCGGAATATTTACAGGTATTAAAGTATGAACCGGGCGGTTTCTATAACCCTCACCAAGATGTATTTGATCGTAAAGACGAATCAAATCCCCGTGTAAATACATGTATTATAGCTTTAAATGACGACTATGAGGGAGGTGAAACTGCATTTCCAACGTTACAAAAGGAATATAAATTGAATAAAGGTGATGTTTTACTTTTTAATACCTTAAACGATTGGGGATTTCAGACGCAGAAAGCGTTACATGGGGGGAATCCGGTTATTTCGGGTGAGAAGTGGATATGTAATTTATGGATACATCAACACCCTTATAACTCACTCAGTTAAACGGGTTTGTCAGGTTTATCAGTTTTTTTCCATTTTTTAATTTCATGAATATAACTTCATCACATTCACCACCTTTCATAGACATTTGTACTTCGCCACATACTGTACCAGGTTTCTTATGCCTATCGCACGCATTTTCAGTCCTCTTTGCGATATCCATATTTTGACTATATCCAATAAAAGTCCTTTCAACATGACCATCTTTCTTATCTGTAGCTTCGACTGTAACCTTCCAACAATAACTACCGAAATCCAATTTACTTGGTGTATCAATCGGGGGTGGTGATTCTGCTAGATATGCGTTTGTTTTGGTATTTCGTTTTTTATATGTAATTGCGTATATTGGAGCGAGTAAACTCAGCATTAGTATACACACAACCGGATTTTTTAAGTGAATTTATACACCTAAGTTAACAACGTATATGTTTATTTTTCAAGATGAACATTTTCTTTCTATCCATGATTCCACATGAAATTGCGACTCTTTCATGTGATCAACATGTAATTAAGATTCAGCTTGAAATTTGTCAAATGCTATACACTGCATGGTTTTATGCAGAACAAGAAGAATATGTACGAGAACACGCACCGTATACGAAAAATGGCTCACAACGTGGATACAAAGCAGCTCATAAAAAACACCCGATGACGATGTGGATTTCTTCAAATTTACAAAATTACATGTACGCGTGTGAAATTGGACTCGAACTCGCGCGTGAATATACACACCGATTTGGTAAGGTGCACACGTGTGAGCAACATCTACACTGGTTGAAAGAACATGTACCCTCGCATTTCGAGGAACATAAGAGTGACACCGCATACTATTCAATACAAGGTATTCCTGAATGTATGCCCGAAGGGTATAGATCACCAGATGTAACCGAAGCGTATAGGAAATATTATATCGAAGAAAAATCTATATTTGCTAGATATAAAACAGGGTTACCCGAATTCATGATAACGCGTAAAGAGCTTTCGGTAGAATAAAATGTAATTATATATAAATGAATATCCAGAATAAACTACCTTTTATGTCAAGCGTTTTTGGACACCTTATATTTCAGATGTTTATAATGTATAGATCCCTCGAAGCTACGATCAATAACGCGAGTTTAAACGATTTTGCGACAAAAAATAGACTGTTTCTCGTACTCTCTAATCTCGGTCTCTTAATGACATTAATTTTCGTGAAGATGGGTATACCTTATAAGATAGCCCTATTTACACTCACGTCATTCACGACGGGTATGCTCATGCATAAAATTACGGATATGAAAGAAGCTCTTGTCGAATCTCTTGGTATATTTATCGCGATGCTTTTCGCTGGTATAGTCACTGTAAAACTGGGATACAATCTATCAACTCTCGGTGTGATATTGTTCTTTTCTCTTATAGCACTCATATTTGCACGATTACTCTCACCTGGTGGGAAAAAATACACAAAGATAGCGACCCTCATTTTCGCTTTATTTGTAGTATATGATACGAATCAGATATTACAAAGAAATTATAGCGGGGATTTTGTAAACGCGTCTTTAGATTATTTTATTGATATCATCAACTTACTTCGTCTTAGTTCAGATGAATAATTTGCCTCCGTGGAGATTTGAACTCCAGACCTCTTGATTACAAGTCAAGCGCTCTACCAACTGAGCTACAAAGGCGATTTCCTCCCTACCTGATTCGAACAGGTGACAAATGGAACTACAGTCCACTGCTCTACCAACTGAGCTAAGGGAGGTAAGCTCCCACCAAGACTTGAACTTGGGGTGGTGGATTCAAAGTCTACAGTGTTAACCAACTACACTATAGGAGCGCGTATATATTTAATGCGACCCATGTCTTTAATATGTTTCACCTGTGACGGCTTTGCATGCATCCTTTTTTCCTCTTACGTAATCGTCTATATTATCCACGTCTGGGTAACGAGTAAGTTCGCGATCTACGGTACTCGAACACGCACCTTGAATCAAATCTACGTACATTTGCTCTTTCACCTTACCTACTTCGATATTCTTGTCTACTGATAACTGCGTTTTAGCAGACTGTGCACCAGCTTTACAAACGGCCTGGAAACCATTTGTATACGATATTTCTGGTGAATCACCACCAATATCCCCTCCCAGTTTTTCAAAATAATTGAAATCTTCGCCAAACATTTCATCACACTTGTCTGTATTAGCTGTAGTATTCTCGAGGGTTTCTGTATCTCCTTTCATTTGATCTTGTCTAGCAGCTTCACCCCACATACCACCACCTATTGTAAATTTACCCCCGGAGATATTATATAAAAATTTGTCTATTTGCATTCGTACTTTTCCACCATCTTCCTTTGGAAATAATTCCGGTTTGAGAAAAAGTGTAGCTATGAATAAAGTCACGAAGAATAAGATCATAAATATCATTTACAATATAGTAAGAAATTAAATTGTGATTTCTCCGCGTTCAATCAACTTCTTACGGTTGACCATATGGAGTCCTTCAACTTCTGACTTGTTCTGTGCACCATACGGTACGGCATACCCTTCGTCGACCAACCACTTGTTCACGTTAGTCCATACCCCATCCTCGGAAACCCAAACTTCTCCGAGGACGCGACCGAATTTACCACGCGAGTCAGCTTCTGGGCATCTGAGCTCGATATCAATATCATCCTTTTCAGATGCAACAGCCTTTAGGCACCATTCCTTGAGCTTTTTCTTTGAAAGTAAACCAAACCGTTTCTCTTCCTTATCAGACGTGCGCGACTCTGGAGTATCGATACCCAAAAGTCGGACGCGTTGTTTGGTGCATACATCAAACCCAAGATCGATATTGACATCGATCGTGTCACCATCTACAACTTTAGCTAGAGACGAAACGCGGTAAATGAATGTACAAGGTTCAACGCTATATGTAGACATCTTATATCAATGTATATATACACATCTTTAAACCTTTATATCAAACTCCGTCGGATAAATTCCAACGTCGGACCACCGTCGTAAACATTCACAATTCCCGATGAAATCATCTTATCATTCACGGAAAGTGTGTCACTTTTACGTCTATATACCGTCACGAGAGTGCGTCCATATTTGTCATTTTTACCACAATTTATCCAAATCCATCCATTTACCTTATTCACACACATGAAAGGGTTCCATTGCTTATAATGTGCACGATCGTCGAACCCACACTCCTCTTTAAACATGTCTCGTGCTAGCTTTGCCATGTATATGTGGTCAGTTCTCTTAGTTGTCGATAATCTAGGTTTCATTTCGGATGAGTCGTAACCAAGTGTGCGGAATTTAAATTTCAGGGCACGTCCATGCTTCTTGACGACAGCGTTAAACGTGTCTCCATCGTATACACTCGTAATTTTAGCGTACCCTTCATATCCATTCAAACTAAAAACAGGTTTCGAGTCATCGACACCCGACAACAACCGTTTTGTGAAACACGACAGCATATATTATTAAAGAGAATAATGTCTTTATACAATATACAATGATGCTATGTCTTTTTAGTACACCACAGGAGTATTATAAACATAGATTGTCGAAAACTCGTGAAAACGTTCTCAACCATATCTATAAAACCACACCCGAGACGAAAACGCCAAAAAAACACGATAATTTGAGACTTCGTCTACGCTTCAAAGAAGCTATACAAGAAGCACAAGAAATTTTTTATGTAGATAAAACGTCTAATGCGTGTCATGTTGCATGGGGAGAAGTGGACGAACTTGAAGATTCTATACTACGTCTATATCCCGATAGATGGTGATATTCGGTGGTTCATCATCATACGCATAATACTTACATACATCAACTACTCTGTACTATATACAAATGTTATTTTTAAGTACCGCGTCGTTTTTTGGGGTTTTTAACTGTCGATCCCATTGTCATCGTAAGTTTTGGTGGTGTTTGTTTATTATTTTTAGTTATACTTTTACCAGTCACGGTTGCGAATAAGATTGGGTTATTTAGAAAAGCTGTACGACCAGCTATATTAAGATTTCCACCTCCAAATGATCGTATATTCAGGGTTTCGTTTAACAGCCCAGGAATCGCTTCTGCGAAGTCTAAGTGAAATGTTGTACAGACACCCCGCGTGTTATTCGCTTGTAAATTGGGGCCATTGTAATATTTTGCAGTGGTGTTATCGAATATATTCCCGAAAAACTTTTTCATGTTTGGTAATATTCGGTTTCGGAATATACTCCCATAACCGTTCCTTTCCATAGCACGATTTCCATGTGGATCAAATACCCATATGCGCGGTTTTGGCCTACCCGTATCCAGTAAGACGTTCAATGCATGCCCCAAATTTGGGTTATCGCGCTTAGTGATACTAATTAGAAAATAATGAATACTTCCCGCTGACGCGTTGAGTCTAGGAATATTTGTTCCATTATTCGTAAATTCTATGGGGGGTCTTTTGTTTAATAACTGCTCAGACGTATTTGCGACAATTCCATGATTTAGACTGTCACTGTATTCTAAAAACTTTACATTAATTCGCTTTCCATTATGACGAACGTTTGCTAAACGGGTTCTCATTTCATCGAGGTACCTAATGTACCCTGGTATCGTACATGCCATGCCCATTCCAATTGGCAGAGCCGGTAATTTCCGTGCAACCTTGGAACTTTTGACCGTTTTCGAAGGGCCTGGACTAAAGTTTATATTCGTTTGTTTATTACTAGTCTTACGCTTACCTGTCACCTGTGACATCTTAAATTATACATAGAATTTAATTTGTTTTCGTGATTTTTATTGGTGTTGATCGCCCCTTTATAGATTTGGGATCAACCTTATTGCCATTTTGTTTAGGATTGAACATCTTTTTATGCGCCATCCAATATTCTGGTGCACCAACTTTGAAATTTTTATGCATTTTCGCCTTATACCAAAACACACAATCTTCTATTTTATTTGATTTTGAAGTATTATCCAATACTATACATTCATAATTTTCTGTACAAGCGTCCATTACCTTATTGAACATGTCGAACGTTGGAAAAATGCCAAAAAATGATTTGTACAACTTTTCACGATTTTGAATAATATTTTCACGTAGTATAAACACGTAATCTACATTAGCACGTAATGCAGGTGGTAAGTCCATGCAGTACTGCATCGTTAACATAAAAAATATTTTCCAGTGACGACCGTTCATGAAGCATTGCCTTATACATGTATCACGCATAAACTTATTATCATACATGCAATCATCTAGTAATAAGAACGCACCAGAGTTCTTTTTACCTGCACCTACCAATCTTCGCTGACGATCCATAACTCGTTCTATAGCATCTCTATCATAATCTCCGTAAATGAACAGGTCTGGTACGTACTGTTGATAATAGTGATTACCTTCCTCTGTAGCGGATAAAACTATACCAGCTGGTAAGTGTTTTTTGTGCCACAGAATATCAGTAACTAGTGTAGATTTACCCGTGTTACGTTTCCCTATAAAAACACAGACCTTATCGTCTGCAATTTTACCTGGGTTGAATTTTCGTAATCGTAAATCCATCTATAATAGTGCCCCGTTTTAATTCGTAAAATTTTACTCACATCTATTAAGAATGGCAGGTCGCATACAACTTGCTACCACCGGTATTCAGGACCAGTGGTTAACGGGTGATCCACAATTTTCATATTTTGTCACTATATTTAAAAGACATACAAGGTTCTCCACTGAAGCAGTGGAAATACCATTCAGTGGTGACATAGGACTTGGAAAATCCATACAATGTAGAATACCCAATAACATAGGGGATTTACTTAGGAGTGTTATACTTAAAGTGACCTTAGGCAATCTCACCGCGAATGATACGTCTGGCAGTACGGATCAATACTATTTATACAATCCTTCCCTGGGTAAAGATATAATAAAGCACGCTGACCTATTGATAGGAGGGCAACTCATAGAGCGTATAACAGGGGATTACATAAATATGTACGATCAAATTTATAGTAATAAAGACGACGTGGAACAAACTCTCTATTTCTTGAATGGTCATGGTAATCACCTGACTGTTTCAGATACTTATAACACGTTTTATGTGAATTTACCATTTTACTTTTTTAGAAACCCAAGTTTGGCTATCCCTGTATGTGCTATCACTAAACAACTCGTGGAAGTTCGTTTAACTTTTAAAAATGTGGATGACGACATAACATTCAACTATAGTATTCCTACAGACGGAACTGTTAGACGAGAAAAAACCACAGAAGGTTCTATCGTAAACGCTTCACTTATCACGGACTATTACTTCATAACCGATGACGAAAAAAATTATCTAAGTACTCGTCCAATGGAATATGTGATCACTCAGTTGCAAAAGTCTACAATATCTTTCAAGCCAGCGGATATGAGCAAATCAGCTTTACTAAAGTTTAAAAACCCTGTTAAGGAATTATTCTTTATCGCAAAAGAAACTACATCCCCAATAAGTGGACAGGTTTACGATTTATTACTCGACACGAATTCAGAGGATCAATCATTTTCAAGTATCGTAATCGGAAATGGTACAAAATACAAACGTTCTGATCATAGAGCTATAAAACGTATAAAATTTACATGTAACGGTTCGACAGTATTTAATAAAACGGGTACAGAATTAGCATACCATCAATCACTTAAATTTCATACAGGGTGTCCAGACCCCGCTTACGAGTTTTATATGTATTCCTTTTCGCTGAAACCGGAAAAATATTACCCAACTGGACAACTGAATATGAGTCGGATTTCTCATAAACATATCAACATAGAGCTCGAAGACATTTCTTCAACTCGTGATATAAATGTAGATGTTTACGCATTAAACTACAATGTTTTAAGAGTGCAGAGTGGATTAGCGGGTTTAAAATTTTAGAGTGTAATATTAGAAATGGCTGGACGTGTTCAGCTTGCCACAACGGGTACTCAGGATATGTTTTTTACCGACAATCCTGAATATACACACTTTATAAAGAATTTCAGGAAGCATACGAATTTTGCTATGTATGACAGGGAACAAGAACTACATGGGGATGTTAAATATGGAAATACTTTGAAATGTACAATACCAGCCGATTCTGGCCATTTACTGCAATCGGTTCGTGTACACGTAGATTTATCCGCATTAGAGCAGAATGGTACACATTACAAATACGTAGAGTCTATTGGTCATGCTATAATAGAACATGTAGATTTAATCATTGGAGGACAGTTGATACAGCGAATACCAAGAGACTGGCTACACATACATAGTGAACATTACATCACACAGTCAAAACAAACAAATTTATCGAAACTGGTAGGTAAGAATCCAGGTGAAAATAGCGGAGATACTGTATCTGGTACTATTGATGGGTATTTGGGTAATGCCACGGCTTCGAGAACGTATATAGTTGATATTCCGTTTTATTTTCATAACAATCCGGAACTGTCTATACCCTTACGAGCTTTTACCAAACATGAATGTGAAATAGAAATTCAGTTAAGTAACAAAGAATTATGTATACACGATTACGTAAATATTACAAACAGACTGTACGACCCTAATGAAACCGTATATACTGTTTCAGCGGGTTCGCGGTATAAAATTTCTGGTTCCAATGAAACCAATCCTTCGCGATTCTTATCGGGTGCAGGGGGTCCAATCGAAGTACCAACTTTGACATTAATACGTGGAAATACATACACATTTAATCAACGCGACGCAAGTAATGAAACGCATCCATTATTCATATCTACCACCAGTGACGGGACCCACACAGGGGGGGGTGTTGCATATCCGGTATCCCATTTTACGATACCGAGTCCATACGAACCTGGTACGGTAGCAAACGATTCATTCGTATTTACAGTTCCCCTCGACGCACCTGATACATTGTATTATTATTGTCAAAAACATAATGGCATGGGTGGTGAAATAAATGTACGTAATCAAACATTTGATAGTAAAAAAGCCGTTATCAACTCTGTAGAACTTTATACGGGTATGGTGCATGTTGATCGCACGGAACAAATAAAACTGGAAACGTTAAAACGTGATTACATTATTACGCAAGTGCAACAAAATAGATTTAGAATACCAGTTTCATCGGGTGATGGAAATGATACATTGAAGTTCAGAATGAATTTTTCAAATCCAGTTAAGGAATTATATTTCGTTATCGCTAGGGTAAATAATAATAAGGTTATCCATAGTGTATTTAATTACGATCATCCATCTCAAATTTACCCAGTAAATGGCAAATATATCAATTACGAAAACTTGGTAGATTTAGAGCTTAATTTAGATAAGGAAGTTATATTAGATAAAGTTACCGGTAATTTAATAAATTTGCGTGCAGTTCAAAGTGGTATTCATCATTCCAGAACACAGTTGTTTAGACGCTTTTACTCATACAGTTTCGCCCTTGAACCAGAACGTTGGTATCCAACTGGTCAAAGAAATTTTAGTACTATCAAAGATCAACACGTGACATTAACCCTTAACAATAACACCAGTGATATAAGAGAACTTAGAGTTTACGCACTTAGTAATAATATATTACGCATCCAGAATGGAGCCGGACGACTTATCTTCCCAAATGGCCCAATCGGCGATTAATATTATTACACCAGTATTGGAAAGTGCTGTGGTGTTGTCGGGTCACTACGCTAGGGCCTGTGGACGTGACACGATTCTCGTGAAGGATATGGAGTATTGTATGAAATACTGTGCCATGCATACTGTAGGTCAGCAGATAGGGACATATTACCCCGAGTTGTATAATGAGGACGATTCAGGGGATGAGAATGATATCGTGATAGACGATGACGTTGATGAATCTATATTTGAACCCTATTCAGGGGATGATGAAAGGTTCTTGAAAATAAATGACGCATATGACGCATGGGATGGGTGGAAACCGACTAATCCGTCAGAAGCGATGATAAAAAATGCAGTTGATAGTAATGGAAACATGTCCCACTCCTGAAGGTTGGACAGATTCTAATTATAAAACGTTTAGATGTAGTGACGATACAGATTCGGTTCCTGACTCCGACACTGTCTCTGGGTCGGATACTGAATCAGAACACGGCGAGGATATTGTAAATATCAGGGGATATAAAAAGGAGGTTTATAAAAAAATATTAACCGAGGAAGAATTGTTACCAGAATAAAAAAATATACGTATAATATAAAAATGTCCGCCGAAGCCGCTACCGATACTCTTATGGCGATCTCCCGTGAACTCGAAACACAATCCCTCAATTCAGTCGTCGCCGGGTTTTCCTTCGCGGCCGCTCTTTCGTGGATGGATCTCGTCAGGTGGACTATTCATCAGGTCGTTAAGGTTCAGAAGAATGGTGGTATGAACTATGCGCTTACCGCACTTTTCACCACCCTCCTTTCCGTGATTGTCTACATGATTATCTCCCGTTTGTCTCAACGCGTCAAGAAGCCTCAGGCTCCCGTCTACGCCGTTACTCGATAAGCTTTTTTGGTTTCGTCATAACGATGAACATAATACCAGTTAATACTATAAGGAATATGTATATAAACGCATCCCACTTATTCAGATCACTAAAATCGGGAATCTGAATATTTGGTGGAAGAGTGTATTTTTCAACTCTATCCGCCTTTATTTCTTCTTTAAACGGCACCCTTGATAATTTATCAGTCGTACACTCAATAGATAATTTAATTACATGGTTAGCATTTCGGAAATCATACGGAATTAGTCGATTGTTACTACTATAGAAAAACTGAACTTGTAATTTTGAAATATTTTGTGAACCCGAGTCGAAATTGTGTACTACAGCATCATCACTTCCAGAATAATTGATAACATCACCACACATTAACATTTTACCAGTGTAAAATGGTGTATCGGAATATACGGTTTTATTTAATTCGTCAGCACCGTTGCTTATTTTGATGACAAGTGCATCGGGACCTTGTAAATTCAGACTACCCGTAATCAAAAGATCGTTAACACCTCCAGTTAAGGGTGTATTAGATCTCACATTACTCGCAGGTAATCCAATAATATCATGTGGGGTTGTATATCCCTGAGTAGCCGTATTAGAGAGATACCCATTTACACCATCATAAAATTTGAATGAAAAATCATAAGCTCCACCGGCAGGTGATGATAAGGATGATATAGTTATTTCATTCTTGTCCTTATTATATGTAAATTGTATATTATCATATAGATAATTACCACCTAGAGCACTATTAACCTTTGTCTGTAGCTCAGTAGCTAGCGTTTTTCCATTGTAGTTGCCAGGTGTTAACGTGACGCGTACAACCGTTTCCGGTGTAGTATGAACAACAAAATCAAATATATTATTCCTTTCATTAATTAAAAATTGACTCGCGTGTATTCTAGCTGATGCAATTGATATCTTTTTGACATCATAAATTGGATTTGTCAATTCGACGACATAATCGCCTGGATTCGGGTATAAAATTGGATCGCGTTCGCTACTATCTATGTCTAACGTGTATACGCTCATTAAAATATAGGGATAATATTTTAATGGGTGTTATTACTCAATAGTTTGAATTACATCATTTGCTGAGCTATGGGATTGTTTTGAATTTGTCTTTTAGCTATGGATAAACTATCATCAGATGCATTAGGGTTTAAGTTACCCTTGTATGCGTTAAATTTATAATACATATTGTTGGTATACTGTTGCGTCCACCCTCCACTCATGGGTCCGGTTCGTCCATCTACGCGTGTAGTATCAGCGCGCATCACTGTAGGCATACCACCTTGATTGAGTGCACCGGCACGAACGTTCATACGACCCGCGTTACCAGTCCTGTTCGCCTTACCACGACGATCATCGGGTCGGAAACCATATTTATTGAGTGTCTCTACTGAGTGGGGACCGGAAGACCCTATTTGAACACCGGGTGAAGAAAGGTAACCGTGTGCGTACGAACTTACGTTAGGGGCGACTTGGTTATTAAACCTGTACTGTTCTTCATTACCATCTTTCTTATTCCGTGTAGGATCTTGTGATAGCGTCATACCTGACACGATACGCTTCGCACCCGCGAACCCGAGACCGTCATCACGCGACCCTGTCTGAGATCGATTCGTTAATCGTTTTCCGTTCACATGCTCACCACGAACAACGTGTCCATCAAAACCTTGAGATCGCCCGCCAACAACTGGACGACGTTCGGGAAGAAACGCAGTCTTTTCTGGGCGATTGTTTCCAATTTCTCCCATATTGCCACGTCTTCCACCGAACACGTCATGCGCGGGTCCACTTCTACCAGGTAATGTTGTGAGGCGATACGAACCAATATTTTCAGGGTTTACGCGTACCATTTGCTGGAAACCGCCTGTTGCGGGAACATCTGGACCAACAGCAATACCTGGGCCTACAAGTTGTTTTTCGATTGGAGAAAGGTTATTCATCCGACCATTATCAAACATACGATTGCGCATTTCTAATACTTCACCACCACTTGAGCGTATTTGAGGTACAATATCTGAAAAATTACTACGTTCCATTTTAGGTTCTGGGAGGTTGTCAATACCTGTTGATACAGGTGAAAAGATGTTTGGTACTTCATGTTGATATGATCGAGGAACTTCAACCTCTTTCTGAACATTAGTATACTTTTCGGGTTTGGGATCGCTCAATTTCTTTCCTATAAAGGCTAGTCCGGCAATAGCTAAAATTGAAACGGGGTCTGCCATTCTTACAAGTTATAAATATTTTTTATTGAGGAGAGTATCTCGTCATGAACATTTGATTTTGAATATCGGCGCGTGTACTTCCAGGGTCGTATGTCATTGTCTGTAGGGGGAGTTTACATGAAACATCTTGAAGGGGAAATAGGTTTTGTTCATAAGTTTGCGTAACAATCTTATTAAATCGTGATGTAGACTGTGGTCGAAGCTGATCGCTCGTCTCTATATAATGTGCGGGTGCCCCCTTGCCAGCCATATAAGGTGCGGTCCCGTAAAGCATCGTGTTTGGACGGCTAGAACCATAGTTTAATGTGCTGGGCTGAGGATAGTTAAATACTTCTTCAGTCGCACACACGAGAGGTCGTGCGGGATTTTCGACCAAATTTAAACCAGGTTGAAGCTGATACGCCATTTATTATTACACAAGAATATTATCTATCTAAGATGAACCATTTCCACCACCCATTAAACCGCTCCTTTTATCGCCATTGGGTTGCAATCCTCCAAAAGCTTCGAGTTGAACACCGCGTGCATTTGGATCACATAATTGAGAATTAGTTCTACAAATGTCACCACCCTTTTTACCATATAACGATTCTGCGAAAGCGGTCTGATCACCTGGGATAGATGTCACAGGTCCTGAAACAAACTGCCTGGAATACGCATTACGTTGATACTCTGGCATAGGGGATCTGGATTTTTGGGCTCCGTATGGAATACTTCCCGCGAGCATTAAATTCACTTCATCTCGGACTGAATTATAATTACATGCCGATGGACGATCTGGTCGCCCGTCATAATCACTTAGCAATACATTGGCCATAGGATTATCCTGTGTAGGCAATTGACACGCGGTTGTATAATCCTCTTCAACAGGCATTGATGTCACTGAACCACCTTTTACCATATTAGATATCTCCATTACATAAAGAACCGATAAGCAAGTGGTTCCTAATATCAATACACGAACGTCGCGACGAATTAGGTATAGAATACATGTCGCGTAAATTATAAATCGAGCAGTAGCGTTAATTCTTCCTGCTGCTGTATGTTTTTGAGTTGGCCAAAATTCCGTGACTTTATCAGCCCTGATTATTTGTTTGGGATCATCAAACAGAGACGCCATTATATTTTATACACTTTTTATTTTTTCAACATACCGCCAAGTAATCCTTGCATAGACTTCATGAGTTTCTCTTCGTCAAAACCACCATCACCATCACCATCGTTTTGAAGCTTATCTGCACATTGCTTAGCGACAGCCTCGATCATGCTGAGTGTATCCGCAGGGATTGAAGTAATAGTTATACCTAGCATATAGAGTGTTTGGATGTATTGCCAAATTGCACCCCGTGTACCTTCTGACGCTTTTGGCCAACAATGTTGGAGATTGATATCTTTTAAAAAGTCGATATCATTTGCATTTTCTAAGAAAAATGAGTCGTCACAGTTATTAATTTTTTCTACATGGGGTCCAACATTCGCCATAAAACCGTCTACAATCAGTTTTCCATTTGCAGTTCTCATAAGTTCGAAAGCTGCCATGTATTTTTTCAATCCTTTTTCTTCTGGAAAAGCTGTGTGCAATTCCGTAAGAAATTGTCCCATCATGTCGTTAAAAGCGGTGATGGAGGTCATTATATATATTATATGAGATTAATCTTTAAGTCAATCAAAAGGGTTCAGTTGATATAGATTCACGCTTACCAATTCCATTTGAAATTATAAAGTAAACCAAAATACCAACTAAAGCAGCTGGTTTTGCATACGCGCTAGTCGTAAGTGTACCTTCATCATTAAGTCGAGCTTTTGCGTGGATATACAAACCTGTAATCCCCGCTGCTACGAGTGCGGCCGTTGCGGGTTCTCGGAGGTAGTCGTCCATATTTAATAACCAAGTTTTTTAGTTCGGGTATCAGTTGCATCTGAAAATAAGTCTTCAGGCTCATCCTGGTGTTGAACTGACGGCTGTTCTGGCCTGGACCGAATAGTCCTAAACTCATTTTGAAATGGAGCTGTAGGTGGTTCATCGGGATATTGTTGCATTTCTGGATTTACTTCACCTTCATCTCTAGGCGGTTCTTCCATCATTTCATCTAATGGGGGTGCATCACCCGGTTCCCCCCCTGGCCCTGTCATGTCACCAATATGATCTTCTCTCATAGGTTCTTGAGTTGCTTCATCGTCGTATTCGTCGATGTCATCGTTCTGTAAGTCTGCATCTTCCCCATTTACAAATTCGTCGGTTCCAGCTGACATGTATGTTTGTAAAATCTGCTGAACTGGTATAAGCTCCTTTACAGTCATCTCTACACAAATTGTAAAACGATCGTATAATTTATCATTGCGAGCGTGCTCGGATTGCGTTTCGCTGAAGATGTAAGGATCCTTATATAATTCCTTAGCTGCATTTTTATAACATGTATGAATAAAGACTTCATTGGTTGGCAATTTGACTGACATCTTTTTAGAATCTTTGCTCAAACGAACGGCTGATAAAATTTTAACTGAGCTTACAAAAACGGCCGCGACTAAATCCCTGAACCAAGCGCATCTATCGGCGATGTTATCCGTGTGTTGCTTCGCCATTGTATCATTCCATTCGGGCACATCCTTCAATAATTTCTGGAACATGATGAGAACTTTACGCCCTTTAGAGAGGTTATGCGCTTCTTGGTGCATCGCGTCAAAAACGTCAATCATCACTGGACATATAAGAATTGAAAGTTGTTCCATATACTCACGTTTAGCTTCAACTAAAACGTTCAAGTTTTCCATTTATGATTATAGTAACTTTTTTTATCAGGCGTTTTGCGCATTTCGCCTGTACTGATTTGCAACTTTTTTTAGATTAACGAGAGTTGGAAAATCTTCCATAGATTCGCATACGGGTGATTCACTGTTTATTTTTTTAACTTTCCATGTTATACTGAGCTCATATTCACCGAGTACTATAACATCAAAACCCGCTATTTCCAATTGTCGTTTCAAATATGAAATAGATTTCATCCTGTCAAATGTTGGATACCCCACTACGAAGGATGGAACTTGTGTTATAACTTTTTTGCGCCCGGTTTCTACTGCTCGTCGTATCTTTCTTGTAATTTGTTTGTAAAGCTCTTTATATGTTTCTTTCTTCATACGATTTCTTTTATTGACAATTTGTGAAATTTCTTCCACGTTTATCATTATTATTAGCTAGCCTATTTTTTTATTACTTCTAACTCGCTTTCCCTGATATCGTCATAGTGTACAAACTCTGAACCACTAATATCACTTTCAAACGGTGTGGTGTTTGAAGGTTGTTTAATATCAAGTTGTTGTGAATGTACCCCTAACACGCGCGCATTTCCAGAAACATACATGATATCAGACGTTACAGAAAATCCAAATGCGAATCCACTTGGTTTTACACACATATATACACATCGATACAGTGAATGATTTTTAGTTTTGTGCTTGTATTGTTTGATATCAGTAGTTTCTATGATATAATTATGAATACCCGTCTGATCATAAACGTATTTATTAGTCAATAGCACGAATTGCTCTGTTAAATCGTTATTAATCTCTATCTTTTCAGCTACTATATAGTCTCTCATATCAGCTCCGGGGTCATCTAGTTTAACACCGTCTATAGGTTTATAAGCGCCAGCGTAACCAAATTTTTCCGTCCTGGAATCGAACAATAGGTAAAGTAGTATTAGAACGAGTATTACGTTATACATTAATATATCTGCGAAAAAAACGTGTTAGATTTATTTGTTTTTTTTGATAAAATATAATAGATGTCTCTTCTTATTTTTAGCCCTAAATGTAAACATAGCGTCGAAGTGCTTAATTTTATTAAAAAACACAAACAGTTACAGCAAATCGTTCAATATCACAATGTCACTATAAATGGAATTCCTCCAGAATTTCAGGCAAAGATAACACGTGTGCCAACCATGCTTACTAAGAATGGTAAAATCCTCGTCGGAAAGGAAATTCAAAATTGGTTAGAGTCGTTATTACCAGTTCAAGAATTGGAGACGTGTGGCTTCGGCGGAATTACATCATCAACACTAGATGGCGAACCCACAGGGGAGATGTTCGGACTTGATGACTATGGAAGATCCCTTCAACCTGCAATGACACCAGAACTAGAAGAAAAAATTAGTCGGAAGGTTGATGATGAGCCGTATAGTGATATAAAGAATTAATTCCCGAATAAACGAGTATGAAACTTGTTACTGTACAAGCGGCCGCAATCAAGTCTACGTTTGAAGTACTTAAAGATATTTTAAATGATGTGAATATATATTTTAAACCGGATGGAATGTCTATAGTTACTCTCGACACTGCTAGGACATCCCTGATTGATATGCATCTACCATCTGAAAATTTCGAAGAATACGACTGCAAGGAGCCTATAGATTGTGGTGTTAACATGACAAACGTTTATAAACTTCTCAAAACGATCACGGTTAACGATGTTCTTGTTATTTCTATAGAGTCAAAAGAATACATGAACATCGAAATTCATAGCGAACATAAAAAAACGTCCACCAAATTTGCACTTAAACTTTTAGATATAAACGAAAGCCAAATCGAGGTTCCAGAAATGCAAATGACTGTAAACACACCAATCCCCTCAGTCGATTTTCAAAGAATATGTAGAGATATGTCTAATATAGGTGATGAGATAGAAATATCTCGCGGGGGGCATCTTTTGCGTTTACTGTGCAAGGGTGATTTTGCAGATCAGGAAACGGAAATTCAATGTATCGACGAATGCTCACACATGTCGGGTGTATATTCATTAAGATATATGAACATATTTACAAAGGCGACGAGTATGTGTTCTACCGTACAAATTATGCAAGAAGGACAAAATAGGTTCTTAATTTTAAAATACAATGTCGCAAACCTTGGTGAGCTTAAATTTTACCTAGCTACTAAGGTAACCGAAGATCTGTAAGATATCCAGTTGCGGTATCAACCGTCTTGATCATACCAAAGCAATTTTTAATTTTAATTTTAGGATAGGTAGTCGACAAACATAGTTCTGTAAAATAAAACATATCACTTATTTTAACTTTTTCACCGTAAAAATCTGAATGAGGTCCAGAATATCTTCTGATTTTTTCGAGTATATCTTTCACTGGTTTGTCAGAAGCATCAAGTAATTGTGCACTGGATAGAGGAATATGGAATGACATTATACTATTCTTTTTTGGTGGCCATGTGTAGCTTGGGTTGTTTGTTAGGTATTTATAGATCTTATTATTATACCAATATTTGACCCGTAATATCATTTTATCAATAGCTTCGGGAACGGGTGTTACGTCGGAATATAAGTCAGTGTTTATTGTATAATGTGAGGTGTCCACCTCGTGTGTACATGCACAATCTTCCCATAATAGAGTTTCTGCTATAAATGGTTTTGTGTGATCGAGACTATATTCGATGTATCTACTGACTATTTTAAAATCATGCCTTTTAAAAATAATTTCCATGATACGTTTAATTGTATAGATTGTGTTAATTAAAAACGAACGGACTATTTTAATCATTTATATACATGGAAGGTAATTTTTTAAGCAGATATAACAATAAAATAGATTATTGGATGAAAAGTATAGAAGATGATCCTAAAAATAAACGTATTTATGAAACTGACATGGCTAGATATATAGGAAACTGTATGCCGTATATACAACAATATATAAACGCTGATAATATTAACGAGGTGCATACAGATAATGTGTTTAAGTGTAAGGAAACTACAGGCCTTCAAAAAAAGGATATATATACAGATTATTTAATAAAAGTCGAAAAAAAAACGATAGATAGACCTATAGAGCGTATTGTGACTGATCAATGTCCAAAATGTCCAAATAGTAATGTTTTTCATTTTCGCGATACGAGTGAACTTGTATGTGATACATGTGGGATTATAATTGACGTACTCATAAGTGACGAACTCACATATAAAGAAGAACAGGAAACATCAGGGAAAATTATCAACTATTCGTACAAACGAGATAATCATTTTAACGAATGGTTGTCACAATTTCAGGCACAGGAAATGACGACTATTCCAAAAGAAGTCCTCGAAGAATTACGCAATGAGTTCAAAAAAATAAAAATTAAAGTGCTCACCGAAATTACACATGCAAAAGTCCGAGCTTTGTTAAAGAAGTTAAAATTGAATAAATATTACGAGCATGTTCCATATATAACAAACATTATAACTGGGATATCACCGCCAAAAATGCCCATAGAACTTGAAGAGCAATTACGCATGATGTTTAAAGATATTCAGAAACCATTTGACAATAATTGCCCCTCCGATCGAAAGAACTTTTTATCGTATTCATATGTGCTCTATAAATTCTGTGAATTGTTAAGTGAGGATACATATCTACAATATTTTCCATTACTTAAATCAAAGGAAAAACTTCATCAACAGGATATAATATGGAAAAAAATATGCGGAGATTTACATTGGGAATATATCAAAACCATTTAATCTAGTGTAACGCGTATCACCTCCGACTCGGATCCAGTAGAAGGTGGAAAATTTACTAGATACGCTTCTTGTAGATTCAATAATCGAAGATAGTTTCTTGCTTGAGAAACCATTACATCCGTTATATTTTTAACTGTTTTGAGTTCGATCACCGTTGTTCTATTTACGATAATATCAGCTCGAAGATTACCTATTGTATGTTCCTTAAACACAATAGGAATAATACGCTCAGTTTCGTATGATATTCCACGCTCTCTCAGTATTACCTCCATAGCATTGTGATAAACACGTTCACTAAACCCAGGTCCAAGAATTGTATATATTTCCTTGACGTATTCATGTATCATTTATATAGATTCTACGTTATTCTTTATACACTTAAAGACTGCCCGCCTATAATAATAGGGTCCCCCCCCATGTTATACATGAAAGCTAGTAATATAGCTAAATGCATCGTTCTTATAGCTCAGTTGGTTAGAGCGTGGTGCTTATAACGCCAAGGTCACGGGTTCGAGCCCCGTTAGGAACATTTTTTACATGTGTGATCCACATGTAAAAAATGCGATTTAAAATAATCTAAAAAACATTTTTTATTATTAAATGACCGATTCGGTTTATACATTGAATTTATCAGAAGACACGGAAAGTATGGTTCCAATCGATAAACATTCCAGATCGAATGCGTTTGTGCCAGAATTGTCTAAAAAAAATGTGAGTAACTATAAAGATACTATGGATTCGACGCCTATTGCCGATGTTATGACACAGCCTCACGAGGCTTCTTTCGATACCCCTATGATGGGTATAGATCCACGCGCTGTTCAGATGGCTCATCAACAGGTTATGATGGCACCTTCGTCTCTACAAAATTCAGTAGCGAAGGATTCTTCGGATAAGAAAAAGAAAAATCCATTCGACTTGACTGACGAACAACTTAATGCTCTCATCGTATTAATTGCTACCGGTGTATCCGTAAGCAAACCAATTCAAGAAAAACTTGCGAGTACTGTTCCCAAATTTTTAAATAATCAGGGAAATAGGAGTTTTGTGGGTTTAGCTTCTACTGGCGCCGTTGCAGCTATCGTATTTTACGTCGCTCGCAAATACTTTTAATACATGTCAAGGATATTTCCACCCGTTATCATATAAGTAGACATTAAGCCTATAGTCAATGCTATCATTGTCATCAATGTAGGTAACCAAGCACTTTTGATATCTTTCCCGTAATTCTTATACCCTTCCCTTAACTGTTTGGAAAATACCGATATTCCCGGTGTTGTCTTGAACCCTTCTGTTAAGGTAATCAAGAAGAGAATAGCTATAGATAATGTCAATATAACACTAACAGGATTTAGACTTACTATAAGACTTGTATTTCCTAAATACCATACAATAAAAGGTATAAAGAGTGTTATATTTGTCAGATTAACCCAATAGGGTGATTGGAGTCGTGTAAGAAACGCACCGATCATAACCAAGAACCACATCATTAAAGATGTCAGGACTCTAGAAGGTCGCGGTTGCCTGAGATTGAATTGCGTGCCGTTCATATATATCTAACTAATATTATTTATCAATGATCTTTTTTCCACAGAAGGATGTCAACTCATCTATATTCTCGTATATACCTATACTTATAGCTTCATTTTTCAGGTCTTTATAATTTTTCCAAAATGCTGGACTATGTGAATACTCATCAACCGTACAATGAGCCAACTCATGAAGAAGTACGTGAAAAACGTGGTTGGGTGTTCCATCAACGCATATCCCTATCTCCCCCCCTTTATTGGCATTATATCCTATACCAGATAAGGTAGATCCCTTGTATGCAGATATTATGATTTCATCATATAACATGTGAAAATTCTTATTTTCAGTCGCCTTTAAATGCTCCCTGAGGATTTTGTATTTTTCTTTAACAATGACGAGTGTAGAGTCTTCGTGAAATTTTAGTAACAAAAAGGCGTTAATCATCAACAGTATCAGCAGTGCGATCATTTCTATATACAAATATAAATTTACTGTATAATTCTGATATGGGATTACCCTTGAGAGATTCCCATTGTTTCATCGTAAACCCATGATCTTCTAAATACGTGATCAATAAATCCTTATGTGCGAGGGGTTCGGCTTTAGGACCCTCTAAATAATATGGAGTATCCGTTAAGTGTACAAATAACTTTTCACCGAATTGCCCATTACTCGTATCTTTCATTTTAAAAAAATTACCCATTTTGTCAATGAATGGTGTTTTGAATATTATTTTTTCTGAGTCTGGGATGATACCTATGAACACACCACCCGGTTTCATACGCTTTTTAATTTCACGCATGGCTCCATGAAACATATCTTTAGTTTGGAATATATAATGTAACGCGAAATTGTAACATATGATATCATACTTTCTATTTGGACAATTAAATATGTCACCATGATAAAAGTTTACACGCATTTTCATGTTTTTTGCTCTGGTTTTCGCTTCATTCAAAGCCTCTAAACATGGTTCACACATGCTTATATTTACACCCACCTTGTGCCATTTTTGAAGATCTCCACCAAACCCACACCCGACATCGAGTACACTTGCACCTTTTTTAGAAACACTTTCTATCAGCATTCGCTTTTCGTTATTATGTAATCGTCTAAGTTCTTCCATGTTATAAATACATTTGAAAACTTTAAACATGATTCTGACTTAAGTTACATAGCTTAAAGTTAAAATGCCTGATACTATTACAATGTCTTTGGAACAGGATTACACCACTGTACCCGGTCAATTATACGCATGCATGTCTGTAGTTGGACCCGAGGCACCACAAAAGAATGATCAATTTGGGGTTAAAATTAGGGGGGCATTCGCTACGCGCGATGAAGCCGCGAACCACGCCAAGCGTCTTCAAAAAGAAGATGGTACGTTTGATATTTATGTCGTAGACATGTATAAGTGGCTTCTAATCCCACCCGATCCTAGTAAGATCGAGGATTCTCATTATACTAATGAAAAACTTGAAGAACTTATGTCTGGATATAAGGAAAATCAAGCGATGGCTGCGAAGATGTTTAATGAACGCAAAACTGACATGCAAACTAACAAAGACGGAAACAATAATTATTTCAAACCCGGTGACGAGAATTCTAAATTTTACAACAAACCCGACGAGGCACCTATTAGTCATCCAGGTGAAATTATCGAGCGCCTAAAACGTGAGAAGCCTGACACACCTATGGAAGAGCTTGTAAAAGAAGCTGATGCTATCGTAGCCACAGAGATTGAGGAAAGAAAGAAACAACGCGAAGATGCCATGACTATTTTAGAAGAAGATGAGTCGGTCGACGCGACGATTAAGGAGGAAGGGGAAATTGCAGAAGAAGGAGAAGAGGTTAATTCCAAATAGATATTTAATTTAAAAAACTCTCATATTATTAAAATGTATGTTTTTAATAATACGATGAACGTTGAGTATATGAAGATGTATAGATCTGATATGAATTTTACTGTTACCGATTTAGAACTTTTGAATCATGAAGATAAAATGGCATCTGAAATAATTAATGAAGGAGTCATTCGTCCAGTAATTACCAGTAGAGCAATAGAAAAGCCTATCACCAAGGACCGGTCACCTCGTACAATACGGAAAGTGGTATCACGACACGAACCTGATGATAAGAGATTTCGTGTTCATGCATTGGAAAGTCGTGGGCGTGCGTGTGCGGCGACACGTCAAACGGTTGAACCGTTTTCATCCGTGACGAAGGATAACTGGTTGCATAGTTTTTCCCATAAAGAACCCTAAAATAAACGCGACAAATATAACAGTATATGCAAATTTATCCAACGTAGCAAAAAAATCAACTGGTTTATCTCTAAATTGTTCATGCGGTATCATATAAGGTGGTGGAGGTGGTTGATAGTAATATTGCTGATCAGTCTGTATATGATCTTGAATATTTTCACTGTCACTTTGATCATTCTTCTCTGAAATCTCAGGATTATATTCAATTGGATTACCTAATTCAGTTTCCATATACATAATTATTTAATCTACCTTTTAAGCTTCGTCTTCATGATCGGATCCATCATCATCACTCACTATGAAATCCTTTAAATTACCATTATCGTCCTCATCGCTTTCATCACATTCGTCTTCGGTTTCTGTCTCACACACATCTTCATCTGACACATCATAATCCGTGCTGTGTTCATCGTCGCCGAAATCATCGCCAACGATATCCTCGGTGGGTTTCATACGCACGGGAACCTTTGATACTCTCCCGGAACGCGTTTTCACTACTATTGTATCTGTCATTATTGTTAATAATATGTCATTCCTTTTTAAATATATTTAGGTGTAAAATATATCGTTTGATTAAGCGCCTCATGCATTATAACCTTTTAATTACGATTTCTATAACAGTCGGATGATTTTATCTGTCAGGTTATGTTCGCGTGGTTTACAAGAACATGTTTGTAAAATTCTGTTTTTATTTATTTTAAATTGAATGTTCACTTTTTTACAATCGTTACACGTTAAATCCGTATTCAATATTTGAATGTTTTTAGTTTTTTTAGTAATACTGGCGACACGTACCGTCGTATCCTTGACCATGTGACGATTTATAAATGATCGTAGTAAATCACTAAGTTCCACGGAATCGACCTTCTTCTCCTCTGGACATGGTGTACATATATTTTGAGGTGATGAAAACATTGGGGGTGTATACCCATTGGGATACAATTGTTCGAAAATCTTACTCGGGAGTGTATGTTTTCTACCGTAAAAATCTTTACAGAACCCATATCGTCGCCCTTTCATCGTTTCACATGTACAGAAACACTTTTGTATGATCACATGTCCGTCTATACGGAACCATACGTGATTAGAACCATGATCTCGTTGAAGGTTTTCACAATATTTAGATGTCGTCGACACGAGGTATGATTGCTTATCGCTAAATATTTTGGTAACTTCTGCACACCCCTGCCCATCCATGTTCTTCTGAATAAAAAGCTCTATATTTCGAACGATCACTTCATTTTGTAAAACATTCTTAGTTTCTTTCAAAGTGAACGACCCCTCATCGCGCGTAGAACCTTCAACGATTACAACGTCTGTACACTCCGTTCGAAGTGTTGCCATATGCATGATTTCGACAGTTGGCTCTCGATCAAAAATACGAGAAAGTTTTCCATTTTCATGGGTATAGTTGAGTACAGGTCTATATTCTCCTTGATATTCACCTTTTACGTATTTATGTGCCCATGGCATTCTAAAGCCACTCCCATTTACGTTACGCTTACCACCTCCATATACCGCCGTATCGACAATATCGTTCCATGGTTTTCCGGGAAATAGTAATGAAAGTGATGATACAATATGTGAATGTAACGCCATTGCAGAACCATGGTCAACTATAAACCCCGGCCAATTTAGGTGAATTCCATATTTAATTGTGTTACCATGAGGTTTTGGTTCTGCCACAGAAATGAGAACATCCTTCCCCCCAAAATGAGTCACGCGATCGCATATTGTTTGTACGTATTCTTCCAAGCGCTCAAAAGGTATATCTTCGTCGTCTTTATAATCCAAATCAACGAAAAAGTTATACGTATCCGTTTTTTGTTCAACGACGCACACCTTTTCACCTGACTTCACAGCCTTAATGTATGCATCATAAAATTCGTTCAATCTATCAAATGGCACTGAGAGTTTACCTCCGTCCATGAGCACATGTGATAGATTGGAGCTATTTGAAAACCCTTGTTTTCGGCACCATGTTCTAAACATACTTATTTGTATGTAGTGTTATTTTTTTAATACTCTTCTTCATGCCATATCGACGTTCTACACGATACATCTCTATATTCCTCTTCACTCGTCGATAATTCTTTTTTCATGACTAATAATTCATATACTGTTTTATCTTTGATTTCTTCGATATAAATATCCGCTTTATCTTCCCTATATGATTTATGATCAATTAGAATATCCTTGATTTGTCTAAGAATAAAGTTCTTAGACTTCATTATTTTATAGAAAATGTTTTTCTATTTAAGGAAGTCACGCACGCATAAAATTCGGGATTCTCGACGACATTATTTATTATTCGTTCCCAGCGTCGTCTTGCATTAAATTCCGGTAAAGTATCGAAACTCATAAAATCATTTTCATCATATGTGCGTTTCAGGTGTATTTTTTTAGTGTGCATTTTATACTTTTCTTCGTTAAACCGTCTAACGAGTTCGTTTTGTTCAGTTTTTAAATATTCTACAAAAAAAATAAACACTGTATACTCTAGTTCTAGAGTGGGATTTTCTTGAACTGTAAATGTATAGCTGGTGTATTCTCCATCCTTTAAAGAAACAACACCCCGTGTTTCTTCTTCAAGCTCTCTCAAAGCCGTGCGTATTGGTGTAAATATTTCTCGTCTTCGACAACCCCCGGTGACGAAAATCCACTCCTTAAAACGTTTATCCCTCACTGTAAGAAATCGTGGGGTGTCATCTACGAAGGTGACTGGAATTGCTATAGCTTTATGTTTCTTCATTGCTCATTAGCTTCTACAATCTCCTGATAAGTTATTCGGAAGATTTTTTCGCAGGGAAAACAATTTCAGGTACGGGACGTGGTTCATTCACCGCGTCTGGTTTCTTTTCAGATGATACCTGAGGCATTTGCTGAACGCTTGCACGTCTATGCATTTCCTCCTCCTCCTCCTCCTCCTGTTGGACAGTGTCTAAGAATGTCTTAATTTTCATAATATCTTCCTTGGAATTTTTAAGTTCGCGGTATATGTAAACCGAAGTCGCGATACACACTATAACTCCGACTAAAATAGCGGTATCGCGGTCGAGAGCAAACATGTAAATATATAAAACGGTTTGTTTTTAAGTAGATACAATTACACCCATTTTAGATCTTTCATTTATAGGACATTGATGTCCTTGTTGAGCGAATTGAATTTCTTGATAATGCCCGTCTTTACACGTGGCGTTTTCAACTGGTATATATTTATTAAGCGTTCCGGATTTAGGATCGTAGGTGATCATAAAAACGAAAAATAGGAGAAACAGTAATCCCCACATATATTATTAGATGGGATTTAATTGGAATACATAAGACCACCCATACCATTTTCAATGCGGAGAATATTGTAATTCACAGCGTAAATATCCGTATCAAATGAACCAGAATCTGTTAAGAGACGGGCCGAATCGATACGCGAAAAGTTCAGTGTCCCTGTGGGCTGAAGCTTACTGGTATCCAGACAGAAAGGGTATAAGAAGTGTGTTTTGACAGCGGTATCGAGAGTCGCGAATGGTGTGTGGTAGTAAAGTGACGCTGAAGTGTAATGAGGCTGGGCTGTCTTAGCATCACCAACATCTGTACCGTTAATCTGCAACTTAACCTTACCCGCGGCACACGCTATACCACCACTCTTATAGGTAGAAAGGAACTTGACGGGGTGATTGTAGTTAAGCTCTTGGACGGTACCAGAGGCCGCGATCGACTGTTGTGTCTGAGTGATGAGCATATTCTGGGGTGTAGAAGACATTTTGGTGCGTTCATCTGTGTCAAGGTAAATGAATTGTGCGTGAACCTCGAAATCTGTAGCGGTAAGCGACCCCCATGAGATGCGGAGCTCGACATCATGATACTGAAGCGCTACTAAAGGCAGAGCAGATTGCGCATTTTCACAAAAAGAGAAGCGAAGAGGGTAAAAGGCGGACCTATCCGCTTTAGCGGCGCTTTCAGACTTCGCAAGAGTTTGAGCGAGTAAGAGAGGCGCGATTTCTTGAGAGAAAATTGAGGTTTGTGTGTCTATGACCTGACCACCAATCAAGAGTTCAACTTTTTTAATTTCACGTTCCCAGTCCGATCGTGATAGACCGTTCCCCGCCTCTCTAAGTGAACGATTGGTGAGGTAGACGTAACCAAGCATATCACCCTTACGTTCGAAGCGTACAGAGGACATACCATTTGTAGAAGGATTACCCTGGATAACCTGTTTCTCTACAGTTTGAGCGAAATTTGTGTGACGTTTATATGTGGAGCGAAAAAATGAAACCTCAGGGTTACCGACGATATGGGCATCCTGAGCGCCGACTGCGACGAGTTGGGCAATTCCACCTGACATGTTTTATATTACACTAAGTTTTTATTTTTAAGTATCAAAATAGAGGGACTTGAGGATGAATAGATCATGCGAGCATAAATGAAAGAACTTTGGTCATCGTGATAGGGATCGGCTCCCGGGGGTCTTTTAGCCGAGATGACGAAGTAAACGCTATAGTATGAGCATGAATCTATCGTGCTCCTGGAATCGTAGTAAATATCTTTTACATTTTTGAAAATCTAAAAGATATGGATCTCTCTCAACCGGGTTTGAACCGATGACCTACAGGTTAACAGCCTGTCGCTCTACCAACTGAGCTATGAGAGACTGTGGGAACTCGTTCCCATATCATACTAGTGACTGTTCTTTAAGTACGTATTTACATGAATAGTACATGATACCTTTATCATTTGCGACGATCAAGCTTGATAAGTTTAAGCTCTTGATCTATGAGACGTTTTTCAATTTTAACCATCTTCGCCATTAACTGGTTATTCTCGTCTAGTATACGTTTAATTTCCGAATTTTCATTAAACGTTGTAGATGGACCCGTTATAATACTGGGCTTTTCTGGCCATATAGGGTTTTCGGGATCTTCTGTGGTATGTGGAAGATTCCTTAACGCCTTGCGGTACGCAACCCACATGTTATAGTTTTCGTCTGATAATTGAACATCTTCAATAAACACCCAATCTACTTCAGCTAGACGCCTGTCGCGTTCGTGGCGGAGGTTTTTCCACGCTTGATCTATTGTAATGTCTTGAAGTGCAAATTCTGCCATCTACGTTAAACTGATATTTTAATGTAACAATTTTCCATAAAAATGTGAGTATGATTGGTGCATGTATGCGTCGGTACCACCTGTATCTTGAGTAATTTGGACTGCTATCGTAGTACCGGTGGGCCAGTACCCTAACATTTTACCAACAAGGTCGGATTCTTGCGCCCCTCCCCCCTGACCAGTAAAAAACACAAACGTCCGACGATCGTACATAACTCCATTTACGAGCCACCTTCCCATCACGTAGTGACTACCTACAGCTAGGTTTCTTGCCAATATACAATATTCAAATTCCCAATATCCCGAACACGGTATGGTATATGTCTTAGTACTCGTATCGAATCCACTACCCAGTTCAAATT